>Ga0209340_1001486_pt1 | contig 16552 bp, 11 predicted proteins | sample EPASupsiteSAE323_FD_187266 | JGI IMG/M metagenome (GOLD analysis project Ga0209340, IMG submission 187266) | Bioremediated contaminated groundwater from EPA Superfund site, New Mexico - Sample SAE3-23 (SPAdes) (version 2) | ecosystem: Environmental > Aquatic > Deep subsurface > Groundwater >... | reverse complement strand
CGTGACAAATTCGATAAAGCCCTTTTACAGGTCGACGAACGTGTTAATGTCGCCTATATGGTCTATACCGGTTCATTAGTCCGTATGTGGCCTAAACCGGGCGATAAAAACCATAAATGGGACGCTACTATCGAAGCGTTGCAGACACTTAGCCCGAAAGAGAGTGAAATCGTCCGCCTTCTTGCCATCAGCTATTTCGGTTCTATCGATCAGGCGATGAAAAGCGGTGATTGGAAAAAGGCTGACGAAGCACTTGATCGTATCGACAAATATCAGCGATTCGTCGGAGCCAGCGTCTATCCGAACGATTTGAAATCAAAAGTAGAGATTTTCTATAACAAAGCCAATATTTTCGAACAACTATGGCCTTTATATTTCGTCGTCGGATTTACGTTGCTGATTTTGTCGTTTATTAAGATCATCAAACCGACATTTAAAGAAGAGTGGCTCAGCAAAGTCTCTTTTGGCTTGCTGGTTCTTTTCTTTGCCGCACATACGGCAGGGTTAATTATGCGCTGGTACATCTCAGGGCATGCTCCGTGGTCAAACGGCTATGAGTCGATGATCTATATCGGATGGGCGAGCGTATTGGCCGGATTTATCTTCTCACGCCGTTCGGTAATGACGATGGCGGCTACGGCCATCATGACGGGACTTATCCTATTTGTCGCTCATCTAAACTGGATGGATCCGCAGGTGACCAACCTCGTACCGGTTCTTCAATCGTACTGGCTGGCAATCCATGTCGCCATGATTACGGCAAGTTACGGTTTCTTGGGACTCGGCGCGCTTCTTGGGATGATTACACTGATCCTCTTTATCCTCAAAAAGCCCGAAAATTCCGCACGGCTTAATCTCGCGATCAAAGAGCTCAATGCGATCAACGAGATGAGTCTTTTGGTCGGTTTGATTCTCCTTACCGTTGGAAACTTCCTAGGCGGTGTTTGGGCGAATGAGAGCTGGGGACGCTATTGGGGATGGGACCCGAAAGAGACGTGGGCATTGGTCACCATACTTGTCTATGCGGTTGTCATCCATTTGCGTATGATCAAAGGGGCTTACAGTGATTATATCTTCAGTGTTGTGTCGCTTCTCGCATTTACATCGGTGCTTATGACCTATTTTGGTGTAAACTACTATTTAGCAGGCATGCACTCGTATGCTAAAGGTGATCCCGTTCCGGTACCGGATTTTGTTCCATGGACCTATGCGGTAGTCGCTATCGTCATTGCGATGGCCTATAAAAAGAGAGCAACCAACGAATAAAGGGGAAATTCTATGAACAGTGCGTTAAGAGAACTCTTTTACGCATATAAACATCTCCCTGCCGGGGTGATGTTGTTCAAAAACAGAAAACTTTTTTTTGTAAACGATCATCTCAGAAACGTTTTACTTCTAGCATCTCTTCCCACCGATAATATCATTGAAGTAATCGGTAGCATGCTGGGATTGAAAACCCCTTCCCACCATTCACTGCACGATTTTCTTTATCATCGTGACTATTTCCTCTATAAAAATAGCATCATCCAAATCGAGCACCGCTCAGTAAACGGCATCAATATATTTGTTTTAATCAAACTCACTGAATCAACGATACAAGCCATAGACGCTACCCGTCCGCTCCGATTGCTTGAATATGAAAAAAAGCAATCAAGATCTCCTCTCAAAAAAGCGGAATGGAAAATTCTTACCGAAGCATTGGGACCAAAATTCGAAAATAGAAAATTTCCTTCTACCGTTTTATATAATGAGATTCCTATAAAAGCCGATTGCAGAATTGTTGATATGAGAGAAGGAATGATCGAACTTAGTATTGCCAAGCGGCAGATGATCGCAACAAAAATTGATCAGCAATGGCTATTCGGAATAAATGAAAACAAAATGGTTTCCGGAAAAATCGACAGTTATAATTTACAAAACGGCAGAATATGGCTCAAAGATCTTAAACTTGTTTCTTCAGGATTTCATTTACGAAATGACATTCGTTACACGATAGAACAAAACGGCTATTTCTCTATGACAATCGAGAATGAGAAAAAGAGCTTGCCGTTGCACGATTTATCGGAAAAAGGGCTTTCAATCAAAATCGATGATCCAAAGATTCTTCTCACATTATCTTCTAAGATCGGAAAACCGCTTAATGCCGAGATAATGACTGATAATCTATATATGAATGTCCAAGCTGTACCACTGTATTTAATGTCTCTTGATTCTTCAGGAATGATGAAAGTGGCATTTAAAATTGCCTATGATTCGCATAATGAAATGCTGTTACATGTTTGGACGAACGATGCACAACTTAATATTATTAAAAAAATCCGAAATTTTGTCCAAATGATCTCCGGTCAGAAAACAGATATGTCCGATGAACCATGAATCATAAATCCATTTATATATGACCCAAAAAATTTGATTTTTGTATTTTGCAACAAACTTGCAACACTAAACTGTAATAATGAATCGTTGAGATCCATAAAAGGATATTACAGTGGAGAATGCAATAAAAGGTCTCTTTTATGCATACAAACACCTCCCTGTCGGGGTGATGCTGTTTAAGAAGAGAACCCTGTTTTTTATTAACGATCATCTTCAAAATGTTCTGCTTTTATCCGCCCTCTCGAAGGAGCGCATAATCGAAATTATCGGTAACCGGTTAGGAATACCGAATCCATCGCATTACACAGTTCATGACTTCCTTTTTAACAATAGCTATTTTTTAAATCAAAACAGTATCATTCAAATTGAACGCCGAAGCATTAGTGATGATATAACCATCTTTGTCTTAGTCAAGATCTCTGAACAGTCGATAGAAGCTATAAAGAATAGCAGCCAACCTCTTCCCAATCTCCTTCAAAAAAAACATGAATCTTCACCCCTTAATAACAGTGAGTGGAAATTGCTTACGAATGCATTGGGAACGAACTTTGAGGATAAAAAAATTATTTCAATAGTTCTTTATAAAGGGATCCCTCTCAAAGCCGAAAGTAAAATTATCAGTATCAGCAATGAAATGATTGAAATAAGTATTGAAAAAAATCAGCTCATCGCAACGGAAACAGGCAAGGAATGGCTTCTCGGCATCAAACAAGACTTGATGATTGCGGGGGATTTATCCAGTTATGATTTGAAAGGGGGAAGAATATGGCTGAAAAATCTTCGCCTTGTCTCGGAAGGGTTTCACCTGCGAAACAATATACGCTATGCGATAGAAAAAATCGGCCATTTAAATATATTAAGCAAAAATGAGAACACTATTTCCTTGCCGTTGTACGATTTATCGGAAAAAGGTGTTTCCGTGCAAACCGATGATCCAACAGTATTGGTAACTATATCATCCAAAATTGGTAAACCCTTAGATGCACAAATCATTGTCGACGATCTGAATTTATCAGTTGAAGCTATACCGCTTTATATTGAAACTATGGATATCCCCGGAATGATGAAAGTGGCATTCAGTATCGTATATGATTCGCATAACGAAACCTTACTGCATAATTGGATGAATAACGAGCAGCACAGTGTGATCAAAAAAGTCCGTCATTTTGTCCAAATGATATCCGGGGAAAAACCGGATATCCTGAACAGATAGTTATTTAAACCACCCTTTGACTTTTTCAAAAGCCGATTCAAACAACGACTCGTGAGGTTTGGACTCGATGCCGAAACTCTCCTGAAGCTTTTGCAATAACTCCTCTTGTGCCGAGTTTAGACGGTTAGGATAGGTAAGACGGATTTGGGCAATTAAATCCCCTTTGCCCCGCCCGTGTACATCGGCTATACCTTCATTGCGGAAACGGTATTGTTGAGCGTCTTTGGTTCCCGTTTCAAGTTCAAGAGTTAACTCGCCGTTAAGCGACGGGATCGTGATATCTTCACCCAATACCGCTTGGGTAAAAAATACGGTAACTTCGAGATAGATATCGTTGCCGTTTCGGATAAAGTGACTGTCTTCTTCGACTTCAAACGTCACATACAAATCGCCTCTTACACCGCTTTTTCCGGTATTACCCCGTCCTGAGACACGCAAACGGTTCCCCGTATCGATTCCGGCAGGGACTTTGATGGTAACGGTCTCTTTTTCCTCCGTATAGCTCTTGCCTTTACAATCGGGACATTTTTCACTCGCCATGGTACCTTCGCCGTGACAGGCAGGGCAGGTTTGGGAAAAAGTCATAAACCCTTGGCGTACATACACCTGTCCTTTGCCGCCGCACTGGCTGCACGAAGTGACTTTGCCGTCTTTGGCTCCGGTACCTTTACAGGGTTTACACGAATTTTTGGCGGTAAATTTGACCTCTTTTTCGCATCCGAAAACCGCTTCTTTGAAGCTGACACGCATCTCTACGCCCAAATCGAGCGGGAATTTGTCCGCTGCCGCGCGTGATTGGCGACGTCCGCCTCCCGCAAAACCGTTGAACATCTCCTCGAAAATACTTCCGAGATCGTCAAACCCGCCGCTGCTTCTACGACCGCCGCCCCCTTGAAGTCCTTCTTTGCCGTAACGGTCATAAATAGAGCGCTGCTGATCGTCGCTGAGGACTTGATATGCTTCATTGCAGAGTTTGAATTTATGTTCTGCCGTCGGATCATCCGGATTACGGTCAGGATGGTAGAGTTTAGCCATTTTTCGGTACGCTTTTTTGATCTCGTCACCGTTGGCATTTTTACTAATCTCTAAAATCTCATAATAACTCATTTCTTCCACGAAACAACTCCAAAAACATATTTTTTTGCAATTATACCATGTCAAAAAGAGTGTTAGCTTAATTGAGTCATTAAGACTAAACTATTTGTGGTACAACCTTTGCTACAATATCGATTATGAAACGTTCCCTTGAAAAATTTAACCGCCTTGTCGATGCACTTCAAAATCTCCCGACGATCGGGCAGAAATCGGCGACCCGCTTGGCCTATCATATGGTTATGAACGACAGTTTCGGCGCACTCAAGCTCGCCCATGCTATCGAAAACGCGATCACCAGTCTCAAAAAATGCCGCTCATGCGGAGGACTGAGCGAAGATGAGCTCTGCTCGATCTGCAGTGACGAGCGGCGTAATCATGAAGTGCTTTGTATTGTCGAAAATGCCAAAGATATTTTGACCTTTGAAGAAAACGGCCTTTTTGACGGCCGCTATTTTGTTTTAGACTCAATCGAAGAGCTTGATATTTCTCATTTGCGCGGAGTCGTTCAAAGCGGAATCAAAGAAGTGATTTTTGCATTGACCCCATCGATCGCCAACCAGGGGGTTATGCTCTATATCGAAGATAAACTGATCGATTGCGATGTTCGGTTCAGCCGAATCGCTCAGGGGGTTCCGACGGGTGTGAGTTTGGAAAACGTCGATATCCTCTCCCTTACCAAAGCGTTAGAAGATCGGGTCAGTATTTAAAGACCCATATATTTTTTCGTTCTGCTCGTTGCTTCCGCATTGCGCGGATCGTCCGGCCAGTAGTGTTTGGGGTATCTCCCTTTGAACTCTTTTTTGACGTCACCGTACGAGCCGTTCCAAAACCCGGGCAAATCGCGTGTTACTTGGATCGGGCGGCGTGCCGGCGAGAGCAGATGGATCAACAACGCTATTTTCCCCTCCAATACGCTCGGATGACTCTCCAGTCCGAACACTTCCTGTATCCGCACGGCTAAGACGATCCCCTCGGGATCAGAGTAATCGAGCGGGATCGCACTTCCGGTCGGGGCCGTAAAATGGGTCGGCAATAATGAATCAAGACGCTGAGACTGTTCCCACGAAAGCTGTGATGTGAGGATGGCATGCAGATCAAGCGATTCACACTCACGCAAAGAGCTCTGTGTCGTTAGATAGGGCAGCAGCCATACTTCCAGTGACCCAAGAAGCGCCTCGTCACTAAAATCGCCGAAACTGCTTTCGGGAGTATAATAGTGCAGGGCTTGGAGACGATGGCGCAGGGCAATCGACTGTGACGACCAGGGGAGGGCGTCAATCCCCGTTAATCGTATCCCCTCCAAAAGTTTTTCTTTCATCAAAATCGGATCAGGACTCTCGATCGGTCGCGCCTCGATGACAATGGCACCCACACGTCGAATCTCTCTGGCTTCAACCCGCCCCGTATCGTTGTTCCACGTTATCGTCTCGTCTGTCGTAAAAAGTTCGGGAGCGTGCCGTTCTAAAAGCTCAAATTCAATCGGAGAACATTGGTATATCTCTCCGGTCGTTGATTCGCCGTCGCTTTGGGTCACGACGAGCCACTCTGAGCCGAATAGATCATCCTCTCGCCGCAAGCGTGCTTCTTTGCCGTTGCTGAGCAGATATTTTTCCCCTTTGGATGTGCGAAGACGGGCTATCCGGTCAGGATAGGCGATAGAGAGTAAAATAGCGATCATTTCTGAGGGAAAATCGCGTGATAAACAAAGCGATGTCTTAAGCCGTTTTGAAAGGTCGTTCGCGGTTGAGAGGATGACCTTTGCGTTCTCTGCGATTATCGGAGAAACCGCTTTTGCGTTCATCGCATCGCACAAGCTCCAAAACCGCTCCCGCATATCGGAGGTTCGTAGAGCGGTTCGGGTAAATAGATCGCGCTCAACCAGCAAAGAAGCAAGTAAAATCACTTCGCTCTCATACCCGAGTGAGCGTCCGATAAGGATCATGTGGGCTAAGCGGGGATGAATCCCCAACCCCAGCATCTCTTTTCCGTGCGCCGTTATAAGCCCTTTATCATCGATCGCCCCCAATGAACGCAGCAAAGTTTCACCGTGCATCAGTGCCTTGGACGGCGGCGGAGTAAGCCATGATAGATCCGAATCTCCCCATGCACTGATTTCTAAGGCTAGAGGAGTCAAGTCGCAAAGCCGGATTTCCGGCTCTTTATGGGGAGCGAGGCTGTGATGAGCCGCCTCACTCCAAAGACGGTAACATTTTCCCGCTTCAAGCCGTCCTGCACGACCTGCACGCTGTTCGGCGGAAGCACGTGATATTTTTTGGGTGACTAAGCGTTCCATTGCACTTTTGGGATCGAACATAAGCACTTTTTCCAGCCCCGAGTCAACGACAATACTGATCCCTTCGATCGTCAAACTGGTTTCGGCGATATTGGTGGCTAAAACAATTTTACGCTTTTGCGACGGGGCGATAGCGTGTTGCTGCGCTTCTTTTGTGAGTTCGCCGTACAGCGGAGCGATATCGATATCCATCCCTTTGCAATATTCTTTGAGAGAAGCATCAAGTTCTTTGATCTCACGGGTTCCGGGTAAAAACACCAGAATGCTTCCCTTATCCTGCTCGATGACTTTCACAAGCAGGTTCATGAGTGAGGAAACAATCTTTTTTGACTCGATCGGCGACGAATTCGGAGCCAAATGCTCAACGCTAATCGGATAACTGCGCCCCTCGCTGGTAATGAGCGGGGGATGGTTCAATAAGGTTTGTAAAGAAGCAGTATCGAGTGTCGCCGACATGACCAATATTTTGAGATCATCACGCAAAAACTCCTGTGACTGGAGCGAAAAGGCTAGAGATACGTCGCTGTGCAGATGACGTTCATGAAACTCATCAAAGATAATAAGGGCGATATTTTCCAATGACGGATCACGCTGAAGCATACGGGTCAAAATCCCCTCGGTCACGACAAGAATTTTTGTATCACTGCTTAGTTTTTTCTCGGAACGGATTTGATATCCGACCCTCATTCCTACCTTTTCACCCAACAAATCCGCCATACGCATTGCAGAACTCCGTGCTGCGATACGGCGGGGTTCGAGCATGATGATCTGTTTATTGTTGAGCCAGGGTTCGTTGAGCAAGGCGAGGGGAACCGCGGTCGTCTTTCCGGCTCCCGGAGGGGCTTGCAGGATAAGACGGTTGTTTTGTGATAATGCAGAACGGATATCATCGATAACGTCAAAAACGGGAAGATGCATAATAGGGATAAATCAGCCGAATAATTTAAATCGTCGAGCCTCAACACCGTGTATGACATAATAGAGTTCGTAATAATGGTTGACGATAAGTTGAAACCGATCCAGACTCGGACGGGTAGATGCGAACAGAATATGGTCATTCGGCTGCAGTAAGGTAGAATCATCCGGTAAAAGGATGAATTCTCCGTTTGCACGTTCAAGCCCCAAAACGACTATTTCCAGATCCTCTCCGTCGCGATATGGATTACGGATCAACTGAGCGATAGAAACGGGTGCTTCGGTTAAATAGCGGCTAAGCGCATACATATGATGTTCATCGATCTCCATTTCGATCAGGGCAGGGCGTTTATTTACTTTTTTGGTAATCAGCAGCAAAACATCAACATACGTCTCTTTATCGCGCTTGGCGATCTCGTCGATAAATTTAAACGTCATCGGACGGTCAATATAGTTATAACCGTCCAGTGCGGCAATTTGATCGAGAATAAAGATTTTATCTACTCTAAGATTACTGAAAAGGCTTCTCTCTTCAAGCTCATTTTCCCGCACGATCACAAAAATTTTGGGGTTAAGACTGCGTGCGGTTGCAACAATTGAAAGATTGATCGCATCGTCATTGGTTCCGGCAATGATACAGGCGGCATCCATGATGCCGGCCTGAATGAAAAAGTCCTGATCTGATGAGACCTTTTCATGAATTTCTTTATTTATATCCAGATAGGTATATTCAATTCGATTATTATCGAGAGTTTTTTGAAGCGTATTTCCGAAACGCCCTTTGGAACATACGATGTATTTTCCGATTGGGAGGATATCGCTTTTACTGACATGCAGATTTCCTCCCTGAACCCAACTCAAAAGATTAAACAGGTACGGAGAACGCAGTGCAAAATCGATCCGTTTGGAGATAATCGAGAAGGCATCGATGACATGATTCACCCCGATATTAGAGAGGTTCTCTCCCCCCTGCTTAATTCCGGATCGGGCAATAATACGGAGACCCTGATTTAAAATACGGGCGCGGACACAGATTTTAAGATTGAGCTGGTCATCATCGAATAGAGTAACCAAAAATTTGCAGTGGGGAGACTCGATACCGGAAGATTTGAGCACTTCGGTCATTGAAGCATCGGCAACGATTGCGGGAATCGAGGGAAGATACATTTCACTTTGCAGCGCTTCGATTTTTTCGATACTTTTATCGATAACGATGATACGGTAAAGATTGTCTTTGTTAAGCTTATCGATCAGCAGTTTCCCCGCATCGGTATAGCCGCATACGATGATGAAATCTTGACCGAGATGTCGAACCTTGCGACGGAATGTATTCATTTTAATCGCATTGGTGAACGTTTTTTCTTGCAGCAATGCGATAATAGAACCCAATGCGTAAATCCATGCCGGAACCGTAGAATAAATGGTTAGGAAAACAATGATTCGCTGCGCATAGCTAAAGGCATACGGAATTTCTCCGAAACCGATGGTTGTAGCCGTATAGGCGACCACATACATGGCATCGAAAAATCCAAGATGAACGGGCTGTCCGTTATCTCCGGTCCCCGGCACTATGGTCAGGAGTACTACAGGTATAGCATGCGCGAGATTTAGGACAATGAGGGGAACCCTCATTTTCCGTAAAAAAAGCCAAATCGTCGATTCGTTATTCATATACTAAAAGATCAGCGTTTGAGCAAAAGGGTTTCACCGACAAAAAGGGTGACGGAGATAACATTGGCAACCAGTGCACCGGCAGCTAAAGAGACGACAATCGTAAAGAGATCCGGAGTCATCATTCCCGTCATATTGACAATCCCCCAAAACGTTGCAGCGGCAATAAGCTGCAAATCGGCTACGAAGCTGGTTGCTAAAAGAACCGATCCGGTTTGGGTTTTGTCCCCAAGTTTCATAATAGTTGCAATAATATTAACGGTAATGGCGGCAACCAGCTCATAAACGCTGTGATGCGCGATAACATCAAATTCACCGTACACAAACCCAAAATTCAGCGTAAGTGCAAGGATAATAAAAAAACCGGAAATTACTTTTTCGGAATTCATATACACCTCTTTTTTTTTAATTGTACTTTATTCTTACTTTATACAATGTCAAAAAGAGACTAATGAAGTGTTACATGCGTGGATTTGAGTGCACTTTGAAATGAAAACGGATCATTTATTACCGGAATCAGGGTATTTACAGGTATCTGAGCGTACCCGAAGGGTGCAAAGAGATGACGTGACGCTAATACCCCGTATCGCAACGGGAGGACAATTGAACCAAGCTCGCTGCGGATAGTCACTGAATCGCCTTCTTTTACCCCTATTTCCAGAGCATCCTGCTCATTGATAAGAAGATAGGGTTCTTCTTCGTCTTTTAACAGCTCGTTTACCAATCCCGTCCGAGTCATCGTATGCCACTGTTTTTTGGTTCGGCCGGTAATCAGGACAAAGGTATCGTTATCCCGCTGGAGGATCGAGGAAATGATCGGATGAAACTGCGCTTTACGGGTTGGAGTGGCAAAAACCTCGTCCGTATAGAGGCGCTCGCCACCCCATTGGAATGAGAGCGATTCGTACGCTTGGGTACTTTGATCGCAAAACCGATCCTTTGTCAGTATTTTATACTCGTTGTAGACCGCTTCTGCCCCGTGATAGTCAAATCCCTCAAATCCCAGTTTCTGCGCTACGCCGCAAATAATGTCACTGTCGCTTTTGGCTCCGGAAGGGCCCGATTTAAACGGGCGTACCCGTTTGATAAAACGTTCCGAATTGGTCATGCTCCCCTCTTTTTCTCCCCACGAAAGTGTCGGCAGGACGAGATTGGCGAGCGATGCCGTTTCGCTGAGGACGCAGTCTTGGACAACTAAAAAAAGCTCAGGATTACTCAATGCCCGCTTTGTTTTTTCCACGTCGGGAAGGGTGAGGAGAGGATTGGTGCAGGCAACCCATAAAAAGCGGATTGTATCGTCGGTTATGGCATCGATCGCATCGGTAACGGTAATGCCGGGAGTAGGGGAAATTGTATGTGGCGGTAGGTTCCAGTGCGCTTCGCATACGGCTCGATCATCGCTGTTGCGGACATCACGGTATCCCGGAAGGGCGTTGGAGAGATATCCCGTTTCCCGTCCCCCCATCGCGTTGGGCTGACCCGTAAGGGAGAGGGGGAGCCCTTTTTTTGCATTTAATCGTCCTGTGGCTAAAAAGAGGTTGATGAATCCCAGATTGCGCATAACGCCATCATGTGCCTGATTAAGCCCCTGACACCACAGACCGACTATTTTTTTGGAGGATGCAAAAAGTTCGATCAGTGTGTTTGCATCCACCAAAGCGAGTCCGCAGGAGTCGACGGATTTCTCAAAGGGGATATCGATGGCGGCATGTAGGGTTTGCTCGAACCCTTCGGTAGCACGATTTATAAATGACATATCGCACCCATCGCGTCGATATAGCTCGGCCAAAAGGGCATTGTAAAGGGTCGTATCGCTTCCGCTGGTGAGTCCTAACCACAGATCGCTTTTTTTAGCCGTTTCGGTATAGATCGGATCGATGACGATGATTTTTGTCTCCGGATGGGCTTTTTTGCGCGATAGTATCCGACGAAAGATGACCGGATGCGCCCATGCGGGGTTGGAGCCGCTTATGATAATGGCATCGGCATCGTCGATATCGGCGTAACTGCCTACGGGACCGTCGCTTCCGAACGCCATTTTGTGGGCGACGACGGCGGTTGCCATGCAAAGGCGGGAGTTCGCATCGACGTTATTGGTTCCCAAAGACCCTTTGATCAGTTTGGTAAAGAGATAGCTTTCTTCAGTAAGAAGCTGCCCCGAGAGGTAAAAGTAGAGGGCTTCTTTCGAAAGTGAAGAGATGTTTTGGGCGAGGAGGGTGATCGCTTCGTCCCATGATATCTCCTGAAAGGGTTTTGTCTTATCCTCGCGGTATAGCGGGGAACTCAGGCGGTGGGCATCGAGAGCTTTCGCCATTTGAATCGGTTTGAAACACAGATCCCCTTGGGTAGAGGGGTTGGTTTTATCCCCTTTGACTTTGTATCCGTTTTCGCCGCACTCGACAGAGAGTGCGCATCCCGTTCCGCAAAACGGGCAGCCCGTTAAGGTGGTATTATCCGTTTTCATGGAGCGTTTTCTCGATGTCGCTGACGATTTCGGTAAAAACCTGATACCGAAGCATCGGATTGGGATGGACCATTTTTTCAATAATCTCTTTATAGGGGCGATAAGATACGTCCAAAGATGCGGTATCGAAGAGATACGGTTTTTTCCCCTCGACAAAAGGATCTTCAACGTCATACGCTTTTGTTTTGGTTATCGAATGTACCAGTGCTAAACCGAAATTGTAAATCTCATCGGACTCTTTATGGCTTCCGCCGTGCATTTTAAGGTTAAAACGGAGTTTCGCTTCGAGCGAATTTTGCTCCATGAGGCGATTCCACTGCATTAAAAAACCGATCGCGTAGTTGCTGTAGCGATGCTGCAGCCGTCGGATAAAACGTTCCAGATTCTCTTTGTCGGCTTTTTGGTCACGATACTCACGCATTAACTCGGCAACGTACTCTTTTGCTTTTTCAAGGACGATTCCTTTGAGCAGGAGATGCCCCTCTCCACCCTCGCCGCTGAGAGTTCCGCCGATAAAGATATCGACCCCCAGTACCGTTTTGCCGCCTTTAGCAACTTTGCATCCGACGAATCCCAAATCCCCCGCCCCGTGAACGCCGCACCCTTTGATGCAGGCCGACCAGTAGAGGCGTATTTTGGCATCGTCTATCGGTACGGTCTGGGCGAGATACTCGCTCATATTGATAGCATCGGGTTTGCCGGGTATAACGCCGAAAGGGCAATGCTCGCTTCCGGCGCACGCAATGAGGTTTGCCAGATACGCAGAGGGCCGGTTCGGATATTTGGCAAACAGAGGTGATTGTAAAGCGCTCTCTTCGTCACGGACACCGGCGATGATAAGATTTTGCTCGATCGTAAGACGGATTGAGCCGTTTTGCGATCGGGCGATTTCGGCCGCGTGATAGAGATCGCTTCCGCTGAATACGCCTGAAGGGACCGCCGAATACAGGGCGAACGACCCGTCTTTCAGGGCTATTCTTCCGTAATGATCGCCCCCCTCCAGTGCCGAGAGAGACTCTCCCGCTGTAGCCATCGTGTGACCGAGATGCTCTTCGATCGCTTTTCTAAACTCATCCATCCCGACCGCTTCGATGAGAAATTTGAGACGGTTTTTGTTGCGGTTGTCCCGAAATCCGTAGGTTTTAAAGAGGGTTGCTACCGCTTCGAAAACTTTGAGTGCTTCATGCGGAAGGACAAACATATCGGCAGTGTGGGCCAACGATCCGACACGTCCTCCCAGATAGAGGTTAAACCCGTAAATCCCGTCTTTTTGGGCAAGCGAGAGGGCAAAGTCCTGTCCGAAGATATTGCATCGGTTGGAGAGCGAACCGTTGATCCCGATGTTGAATTTTCTAGGGAGGGTGGTAATCCAGTCGGGATTTTTTAAAAAGAGCGATTGAATCTCCTCCAAAATACCGCGGCAGGGGATAATGTTGTCCATGGCCAAGCCATCAAGCGGATCGATGAGAATGTTACGGAAATTATCGACTCCGGTTTGGTAGCCCGTGAGGCCGACATCTTCGAGCTGTTTGTAGAGTTCGGGGATATCTTCGATCCGCAGGTATCGCAGTTCGATCTGCTGACGGGTCGTGAGATCGATATAGTCCTGACCGAATGTTTTGGCGACATAAGCGACCGCCATAGCCTGTTCGACGCTTAATGCCCCTCCGGCAATCCGAACACGGAGCATAAAGCGCTCAGGGGTGGCAGGACGGTCGAAAAGCCCGAAACTTTTGAGGATAAAATCTTTGTCATCCTCACTGATCGATTCGTAGCCGTTTTTCGAATAGCCTATCAGCCGTTCCCACGCTTCAGCCGCGTTGAAAGCATCTTTGATCGATTCGGTTTTGTGGCGTTTGGCACTGCGCGCTTCATTAGCCTGCATTAGCGATGTCATACGATCCCTCCTTCGGTTCATAGCGGTATTTCGGAAGTACCTGAGAGAGATTGACCACTTCACCGAAGACGAGAATTGCTGGTTTCGGTGCTCCTTTTGCCGTTGCAACAAGCTCACTGAGGGTCGTTATGATGGAACTTTGGATCGACGTGGTGGCATTAGAGACGATCGCGACGGGGAGATGGGGATCGATTCCCTGATCCAGCGCCTCTTTGACGATTTGGCGTATGCGGCTAAGCCCCATCAATACGACCGTCGTATGGTCGCTTACCCCGAGCATCGGAATCCATGAGAGGTTGACCCGGTCACCGGATAGGTGTGCCGATACGACCGAGACCCCGGTACTGACACCGCGGGCAGTCGGAGCGATTCCCACGGAGAGAGGGCCTGAAAGTGCCGAAGAGATTCCGGGGATGACTTCCGTCTCTATGGCGTTTGACGAGGCATAAATCGCCTCTTCGGTACCCCGCCCGAAGATATAGGGATCACCGCATTTGAGACGGCCTACCGTGTATCCTTGATGGGCATATTCGGTGATCATCGCGTTGATCGTTTCTTGCGGAAAACTGTGTTTTCCTTTCTCTTTTCCGACAAATACCACTTTGGTGTGCGGCGGGATCAAATCGATGATCTCTTGGGTGAGAAGATGGTCGATCAGGGCAATATCGAGTTTATGAATCGTTTTAAGTGCTTTGAGGGTTAACAGATCGGCATCACCGGGGCCGCATCCGATCAAATAGAGTTTTCCGTGCATCTTATTTTCCTTGGAGTCCTTATTCAGACTTTTTTATCTTTAAAAATAATAGTCTAAAATATTGGTAACTAAAACAAATTTATGATTATTTTTTAATCACTTGGTTCTCTTTATTTTAGAAGGGTAAAAGAGGGTACTGCTGAAGACGTAAAATGGTATTCAGCAGCATGAAGTAAAAAGGCTAGAACTTATAATCGAGTTGTAGCCAGATTTTATCGGTATCGGCATACGTCGTTGTCGGATTGACGTCGCCCGCATTATAGAAAGCTGCCTTTACAAGGCCGTTTAGCCCTTTTACACCCGGCACGGCATTGGTATAAAGCAGATCCCATTCGTTCCCTAAATCGCTTTTGCCGCCCATCGCCGAATCGGTGGCGAAATCATGATAAACGACCATCGCTTTTCCCAAGCCTGCTGAGCCGTAACCGAGCGTCACACTCGTATCTTTGAGGCCGCCTGTCGGAGTATTCAGAAACTTATCCGCCCATCCGTTGAAGGCATGAAGCGTAGCCAGAGGAGTTTTGAACGCTGTTTCACTGTTGTTGCTTTTTCCGCTTAAAAACTCGTATCCCGCACCTGCGATAAAGCCGTTCATATCGGCTTTTAGATCCAGATTGTAGTAATAGGCATCGGCCTGAACATTTTGATTGGCCGGAAGATTGTCGGTGTCACGCGACGCATCCCCTTGCGAAGCGTATTCGGCACGGTAGACCACTTTTGCATCCGCGAAAGGAAGCGTCCCCGTCAATGCGATTCCGACGGTATCGCTGGCAGACGAGATCATATAGTCATACGCGGTAATTTTGAGCATATCACTCGCTTTGTACGATCCGTTGAGGATAATGGAGTTTGTCTTCGACGTCGGATTATTGTTGATCGCCAGATCTCTTCCCCAGACATACGCACCGGTAAGCGTCAACGCGTCAATGGTATTGTCGCTGATAAGTGCCGCATCGAACACTTGCGGCATCTGACGCCAGTCAACCGATCCGACGAAACGCTGATTATCGATGTTGAGTATCTGACGTCCGACTTTGGCCGTTGTTTTGCCGAGCTTGTATTGAAGATAGCTCTGGGTAATGCGTGACTGCTGAGGATCGGCGATGGTATCGTACTGTGTGCTCGTACGGCTGTTTGTGACACTGTAATAGTGCTCTCCGCCGATCGATTGAACGGTCGTCCCTTCCACTTTACCGGATAAACCGCTGATACCGAGCAGTTGAGCCTCCAAACCGAGCACCGCGCGTACGGTCATAGCATTGGCGGCACTTCCCGATGCGGTCGATTCATCGTCTACGTTTTCATAACGGGGGCGGATTTCGCCGTTGAACTTTGCGTTTCCCAAGAGGCTAAAGCCCTCATCGGCGCTCAAAGAGACTGTAACTGGACTGGCCATCGTCAAGATGGCAACGGCTGATAATGTGATTTTTTTCATGTGTGAATCCTTTTCGTGTTATAGGGGTATTTATTCATCTTCTTTTGCAAATTTCGAATAGAGAAACTCGATAATCGCTCCACGGCATCGAAGATACTCTTCGTTATGCTGTAATTCCAGACGATTGCGGGGACGCGGAAGATTGACCTCCAATACCTCACCGATCGTCGCTTCCGGTCCGTTGGTCATCATGATGACGCGATCGCTTAGCAGTACCGCTTCGTCAACATCGTGGGTGATGATGATGACGGTATTTCCCGTTTGCATCTGAATCCGCATTAAATGATCTTGCAGATTGGCCCTGGTCAATGAATCAAGTGCTCCGAACGGTTCATCCATCAGCAGTACTTTCGGCTCGATGGCGAGTGCACGGGCGATTCCGACACGTTGTTTCATCCCCCCGCTGATCTCACCGGGGAATTTGTCTTTCGCATGGTCG
>Ga0209340_1001483_pt1 | contig 16594 bp, 19 predicted proteins | sample EPASupsiteSAE323_FD_187266 | JGI IMG/M metagenome (GOLD analysis project Ga0209340, IMG submission 187266) | Bioremediated contaminated groundwater from EPA Superfund site, New Mexico - Sample SAE3-23 (SPAdes) (version 2) | ecosystem: Environmental > Aquatic > Deep subsurface > Groundwater >... | reverse complement strand
CCCCGTTTTTTACAATTACCGTATCCTCTATGCGGATGCCTCCCCAATCCGGGAAATAAATACCGGGCTCTATCGTAATCACCATGTTCTCCGCCAGGATGCCGTTACTGTGGATCGATACCCTGGGCAGCTCGTGGATCTCCAGGCCTACCCCGTGTCCGGTACTGTGCACGAAATAGCTGTCCAAATCATATTCCTTCAGGTGATCCCGGACCGCCTGGTCGATCTCCCGGCAGCTCACTCCGCTTTTAACCAGAGACAACGCCTTCACCTGGGCTTGCAGCAGGAGATCGTAGCGGGTGTGCAGCTTGGCCGAAGCCTTCTTCATCACAACCGTCCGGGTCATATCCCCGGCGTAACCTTGATAAAAACCCCCGAAATCCAGGGTAAGCATATCTCCGTTTTTTAAGCGCCGGGTCCCGGGATGTCCGTGGGGCAGGGCGGCGTTCTCGCCCGCTACCGCAATGGTATCAAAGGACTCCTTGTCACAACCCTTTTGCCGCAAGAGATAGTCAATCTCAGCGGCTACTTGTTTTTCCGTCATCCCGGTGCCAAGGACAGAACAAATCGTAGAAAAGACCTCATCGCCGATCCGGGCCGCCTGGCGCAGTTTATCCAGTTCAGCTTCGTCTTTTATCATCCGCAATTGTTCAACCATATCAGACTGAGCAACCAAGCGTTTACCCAGCAGGGTTTCCAACTCCAAAAACTGCCAGTGACTGATAGCATGGCTTTCAAAGCCTATGGACTCACACCCGGCACAGTGTTCGGCCAACCTGTCATGGCCGCCCGGTTTCTCGCCTACCAGTTTCCAGCCGGGGCACTCTATCTGCACCTGCTGAAAATAGCGGGGGTCGGTAAATATATCACATCTTTCCGGGGTTATCAGCAAACTGGCGTCACTGCCGCCGGAAAACCCTGATAAATAGCGGATGTTCTCACCCTTGTTAACCAAAAAAGCCGTGATATCGAGTCGATTCATGGCCTCCAGCAGTCTATCCACACGCTGATTCATTTATTATCCCCCAAAACTCGTTGTCCGGCAACCTATAATCACTCAACACGCTCATTAAGGATCTCGCGGGCCGCCAGCAGCGCCAGTTTGTAGCTGAGATGGCCAAAACCGAATATTCCGCCGCGAGCCATCGATGAAATCAAGGAATGATGCCTGAATTCTTCACGCTGATATATATTGGACATATGCACCTCAATTACCGGAATACTTACTGCCTTCAAGGCATCGTGGACCGCTATGCTGTAATGGGTCAAAGCCCCGGCGTTGATTATTATCAGGTCCGCATCATTTACCGCCTCCTGAATGCGATCCACCAGGGCACCCTCATGATTGGACTGAAAGAAATCAACCTGCAGCCGCAGTTCGCCAGCCAATTGCCTCAGTTCGTCATTGATATCTTCCAGCCGGCGCCCCCCATATATCTCGGGCTCACGCTGCCCCAGCATATTAAGGTTGGGACCGTTTATCACCAATACTCGCTCTTTCATAATCTTCACCCATTTCTCGTGCAAATATATCATATTATTCTGCCCAATTGGTAAAAATCCTTCCCATGAATAGCCAACTAGTACCCTGTTAACTCTAATTCTGTGTATAAATCGGCGAGGAAAATTTTCGTAGGACAAGACCAGGCCCTACATGACTCGTAGGTGGTCACCGCAAGTTACTTAAAAAAGATAACTGGAGAGGTCTTCGTTCATCAGTCCAGGTTCCAAAAAGTATTATCATAACAGAGGAATGAGTAATACTGGTTGTATTGCGATTGACGACAACGCAGTCATACGAAAATTTAACCGCCGAGAATATATAGAATTAGATTTAACAGGGTACAAGTAATCCTTAAATTGCAAAAGGATTGATCTGCCCCGGGCCAGGCTGAATCCTCTTCTGCTGGTCGGCAAAACCGGAAGTGTTAATCTCCTGATAAAAGGTTACCATGGTTATATTCATCGTGATCTCGTTTATTACAGCCGGAACCGGCGGTGGTAGCGTCTCGCCCCCTTCGGCGGCCAATGCAGGAGCAACCGTTTCTTGCACGACATTTTGCCCATAATCGGACTGCAGCTTGAGCGTATCAATGCGGTACAGGCGGGGAGCTTGGTAAAGAGCCAGCAAAAAGGTCTTCAGCCCAGCATAGCCGCCCTTAGCGCTCAACCTAATCTTGATTTCGTTGACCGCCGCCGGGCGCTGGCTACCTGCCGGCTTAGCGCTCGCAGCGGCTCCCGGGGTATAGGTCAGCGAGCTTAAGGTGACCCCAGCTGCCTCGGCGCTTTGCTGCAGATATATTACCGACTCCGGCAGCATGCTTTCTCCAGGCACCTTGATAACCTGTTCCTGAAAACCCTTCATCACTTGCTTGGCCCGGGCGTCGCCCGCAAAACCCGATTTCTGCCCTGATTGGTCGGCAACCCGCTCAATCCGGGACTTAAGCCGGTTGTTTTCCCGGGCCATAGCATTTCTTTGGTCACTTAGGGGGCTGTAGAGAAAGGTATAAAACAGGTATCCGCTGCCCACGATGACTAAAGCTATCAGCAGCGCCTTTTCTCTTAAGGAAAGCTTCATGGCTGGACCGCCTCCCATTCATACTGGATATCAAAGCGGAACAACCCATCTTCATCTTTACCTTCATTGCTAATAGAAACCGTTTTGATATTCTTGAAGCGTGGACTGACGCTCAGCCCGGCTAACATGCTGGCAACCTGATCTTCATTACCGGCTCGGCCGGTAATGACTACGCTATGCATTTGCATATCAAGATTATCGAGAACTACCCCAGCCGGAGCGGCCTTCTCCACTGCCTCCAGCAAATCCAGGTAGGATACCCGACCTTTTTCCATGGTATCTATCATGCGTTCTCGTTGACGAACATTAGCTAATGAGTCCATTTGCCCCCGATAAACCGCCTCGTTTTTTAAATAACGCTCATAGCGGGCTTTTAAGCTGTCATGCCGCGCCTGTTCGGCATGTAACCCTTTAAGCGTTATGAGGTACGCCCCTCCCATCAGCCCCCAAACAGCGATTATAAGTATTATAGTAACCATTCTTGCAAATTGACTTCTGGATGACTGCGGCTCTCTTTTCAGCAAATTAATCTTAATGGGACGAACGCCTTCCATCAGATCGCCTCCCGGGCAGCCAAACCGAGCGCTACGGCAAAATCATGACGCAGCTCCTGTCTGACTGAATCACTGATAGCTGCCGGCACTTTAATCCTGTGGAGGATGTCGGCCTTGGTTACGGAAAGTTTAATCCCCTCGGCCAGAACCGGCTCCAACCCCTTTACGCGTGCACCGCCGCCGCACAGCATAAGCGTTTTAATCTCGTTGGGGTTTTGCATATGGTAATACTCTATCGAGCGGTTCAACTCGGTTATGCTATCCCGCAATAAATACTGGCAATCCCCGCTAACTCCTATTTCCGTCTCATCGATCCTGGTAACTTCTTCGTTCTCCCCCGGTTCCGCCGGAATAAATGAACAAAAGCCAAAAGACATATGCCGGTAAAGCTTCAGGGCCTCACCATCAAAAACGGAGAAAGTGGAACGTGAAGAACCGATATTTACAAAGGCTTGCACCCTTGAGTCATCATGCTTAAGCAATCTATGCAAGGCTAGCGGTTCAATTTCGACAGCAGCCAGCTTCAGGCCGGCTATTTTGCAGGCCAGGCCCAGGTTTGCCACCTGTTGTTTGCGCACAGCGACAAAGAAAAGGTCAACCTTTTTTCCCTCTCCATCCTCAAAGAAAGTTAGTGGCGAGATATCGATAGACGCTTCATCTACCGGAATAGGCAGGAAAGTGGTGGCTTCATAACGTATGGCGGCACGTTGCTCCTCCGGTTTCATCCGCGGCATTATTAGGCTGCGCGTGTACACCTGGGGGCCGGCTACGGCCGATACCACAGATTTGTTCCGGAGTCCGAGGTCTCTCACCAGCTGCCCCAAAAATTCCCCCAGCCTGGCGGGATCATTAACAAATCCCGCCTCCACCGCTCCTGGCGGTGTAGGAATACTCCCGTAATCAGCCAGAGCAAAACCTTCCCGGGTCTTGCGCAAGCGAGCAATTTTTATGGTCTTGTCCCCGATTTCCAGACCGATACCGGGCGCCGCCTTATTGAACAAACGCCGCTCCCTCCCCATGTTGTTGCCTGAAACTCACTTAAACCCCAAGAATCATAAAGAGCTGGCAGGATTAAGCGGCTGGTAAGATTTTAACTTTCCCCGGTCTGTAAAGGTTCTGCCGATAAACACCGGCTCCCCTGTCCCATAGTTATAATGGTTAGTAAAACGATATTCCACCGTTACCAACGCATTCTGCGTGGTTCCATGCCAGGATCCTTCACAACCGAATCTATAAACACAGTAATTGTTTCCCTGTCGATACAAGCTAACCCCATTGCCTAATATTTTATATGTAGGCATATTGGGGCCGTTCCCTATAGATACCGGAGCCAGGCTGGCGCCAACGGGCACCCCCGGCAGTGCCTTTATCTCTGAAGCGTCCTGCAGATTCTCATAGGTCTGTGCGCAAGCCCAAGCGATACCGCCGTCAACCGCCTGTCGGGCCTGCAGGAGAGCAGTATTATTACTACTCATCCTTCGGTCCATAGCAGCGATCCTCAGTATACTCAGCATAATCAGACTTATTACAAAAATCCCGACCAAAACGGCCAACAAGGCCGCTCCTCTGTTCGACCACATAACCTGCCCTCAATGATTGCACTGGTTAATCACTGCACCTGACATTATAGGCACTCTGCAGCAGATAGCTCCGACCTGATACGCCAGCTTCATAGGATACCTCTACCAACCCCGGTCGCAGGCAACGAAAGGTGACCGATCTCGCATGTTCGCTCACCGGCAGTTTTGAGCCTCCTTGCCGATAAAGCTGACTGTTTTGAACGTAGTAGGAAATGAATTCACTGCCGGTATCGATCCTTAATACATGCCCATTGCCCAGCACTTTTATGCTCCGGGCTCCCAGCGCATCGCTCTTTATTTGCGAAAGGGCACTGTAGGCGGAATAGTGGAGATTCGAATTATCTACGCAAACCTCGGTGGCCCTGCAGGTAATATTTATGATAGTAAAAAGGACCAGCATAACTATTACCATTAACGAAATTGATACCAAATACTCGACTATGAGGTATCCGCCTTGCTCAGTCAGCTTAATGCCGGTTTTCATCAACTCACCACCCCGAAAACGCCGATTAACCGCGAACCAGGGTGCGCATGGTTACCAAGATACCATTGTCATTCCGTTCCTCCACCCTGACCGTAACCAGATACAAATCCGGCAAGATGCCCTCCGGTTCCGCTTCCACGGTGACCTTAAAATTGCGGGGATTGGTCAAGCCTAAGTCGTTAAACCCCGCGTTATTCAGATCCAACTCGGAAGCCTCTGCTCGAATCGCCTCCAGGACAGCAAAGGCCATACTGGCTGCCATCGTCTCATTGCCGGCCTGCTTAAGCGCCATTCGCCAGGCACTGCTTGCCGTAAACACCAACAATGACAAAAGAGCAAGTATAGCCACGCTGGTTATCACTTCGACCAAAGTGAATCCTTCTCTACTGGTTAGGCTGCTTTTGGGCAGATTCATCCTTCACCTCTATCGGCGCTGCAATAACACGAGCTTTTTTGCGCATCTAATCTTTGTTTCTGGTTATTCTGTGTACACGCGGCATATTCCTTCTTTTTACTCTTTAGCTTTTTTATGTATTTTACGACAATATGCTCTACAATTCACAACAGCTATATAAGATCCGGGGAAGATTGCCGCGCTGCGCTTGCAATGACACCCTAGGAAACACATGGATGGCGAGCATAACGTTTTGTCCAAGCAGGAGGGAAGGCGGGTGGAAACCGGCATTCTTATATTTAAACCTTAATTTGTTTTGCTACGGGTTTAATAAATACCCTCAACATGAGACCGCCCGACAGCGGGACAATGCGTTATGATTGCCTGCCGGAGTTTGTGGCGCATCTTATATCTACTACAAATAATTAATTATTTAATTTCAAATACCTTCCCTTCTATTACCGTCTGTTCGTGATCTTTCCCCCCATGATTCGGAGCTTTAGTTTCGTCCGGTGTCCATTTCACTTCATAATCACCGGAAGTCGCATTAAGGGTTAAAGCAAATTCGCCGCCCGACTGGGGCTTGGTTTCGGTGTTGAAATAATCAGGCTTTAAAGATTTATAGTCTGTAACTGGTGTTCCGTCAGTCTCCTGCAAACGGGCGGCGGCGCAGATGCTCTGGGCGGTGGCGGCGTCAGCCCGGATCCGGGACACGCCTTGGATAGCCCGATAGCGCGGCAGGGCTATGGCCGCCAGGATTGCCAGGATCGCCATGACAATAATCAATTCTATTAAGGTAAAGCCCTTTTGGTCCGGTTCTCGGATCATCATCTTCCGAAGCTTAATCAACATTAATCCCTTCCCCGCAAATCGTACCCTCTAGCCTACCGTGTTAGCTATCTCGAATACCGGCAGCAGGATAGCGATTACTATCCCCCCAACAACAATAGCCACCAACAGGATTAACAGCGGTTCCAGCACCGCCATCAGTGAGTCCACCATGTACATAACCTCACGATCGAAATACTCAGCCAGCTTCATCAGCATCTCGTCCAGGGCTCCGATTTCCTCCCCTACCGCTATCATCTGCACCACCATGGGTTCAAATACCCCGGTAGCCTGCAGGGGAATACTGATGGGATCGCCTTCCTTAATACTGTCCCGCGCAGCCCCCACCGCCTGACTGATCACGGCGTTTCCCGCCACCTCCCGCACCACTTCCAGGGCCTGGAGAATGGGAATGCCCGACTTGACCAGGACGCCCATGGTGCGAGCAAAACGAGCCACCGCCAGGCGGGATACGGTTTGGCCGGCTATCGGCAGATGCAGGTAAAGATTATCACAAAAATATCGCCCGGCCGGGGTTTTCCTTATGCGCCTTATCACATAAACCAGCGTAATTATTAGGCTCAACAAATAGTACCAGTCATGAAGAAAAAAGGTGCTGACCGCCAATATAAATCGGGTAGGCATCGGCAAGGCTATTCCGGTGTCCATAAACATATCGACAAAGGTGGGCATGATGAAAACGCTGATGCCCGCAACCATAATTATAGCCAGCCCGAGTGTTATCACGGGGTAGATGGATGCCGATTTAATCCGGGCATTGATTTCCTGCTCACGCTCCAGATGCTGACTCAATCGCTCCAGGAGCGGATCCATCACTCCACCCAACTCACCAGCCCGGACCATGTTAATATAAATGGGTGAGAATATATCCGGATGCTGAGCCAGTGCCTGCCAGAGGGCCAGTCCGCCCCCGATATCCTCCCGCACCTTCTCCAGCGCGAGCTTTAGCTTCTGGTTAACAGCCTGTTCAGCCAGTATGTCAAAAGCATGCAAAATTGGCAAACCGGCAGCCAGCATGGTGGCCAACTGGCGAGTCATTGCCACCAGATCGCGAATTCTCACCCTCTGAAAAGCCGTAGGCCAGGATACTGGGGACCTCGAAACATTGGATTGCCGCAAGGACAATATGTAGTATTCCCGGCTGAGCAAGCTGGTAATGACTGAGTTCTTATCTTCCGCATCCAGTCTGCCTTTTCTGATATTGCCTTGCCGGTCCCTTACCTTATAGGCAAACTCCAGAGTCACCCCTCCCTCATATCCGCCGCAGTTATTATATTCCCATATTATAAGAGCGCTTGTTAACCTCTTCCAAGGTGATCAGGCCTTTTGGACAGACTTTTCAAGGACTTCTCCATGGTCATCATCCCCATGCTGCTGCCCGTCTGAATAGCGGATACTATTTGATGGAGCTTGGCCATAAACTCACCCCTCCAATAATACTACCTTCATTACCTCTTCCAGCGAGGTCAGTCCCCTTCTGGCCTTGACTATGCCGTCAACCCGAATGGGGAACATCCCCTCATTTTCCGCTGACTTTTCAATAATCGCTTCGGCATGCTCTCCCCGACCAATCAAAGCCCTGGTCTCGGGACCTATCATCATTATCTCGTGAATGGCCATCCGGCCCTGATAACCTAATTGGCGACAGATATTACATCCGCCGGCCCGGTAAAAGCGATTGCCTGCCTCCTGGGTAATCCTAAGCCGCCGAGCCGTATCGTAATCCAAGATATAAGGCTGACGGCAATTGGGACATAAACGCCTTACCAAGCGCTGTGATATAACTCCGGCCAGGGAAGAGGCCATCAGGAAATCCTCCACTCCCATGTCGTTTAAACGGGCAGGCGCCCCGGAAGCACTGTTGGTATGCAGGGTGGTCAAAACCAGATGCCCGGTCAAAGCCGCCTGTACTGCCAGACGAGCGGTTTCGTCATCTCTTACCTCCCCCACCAAAATTACATCGGGATCCTGGCGTAAAACAGAGCGCAAGCCACTGGCAAAGGTCAATCCCGCCTTGACATTGGTCTGCACTTGGTTAATCCCGGCCAGCGAATATTCAATCGGGTCCTCCAGGGTAACTATGTTCTTATCAATCGAGTTTATCTCACTTAACAACGAATATAGCGTAGTGGTTTTACCCGAACCGGTAGGTCCGGTAACCACTATCAGCCCGTGCGGCCTGCGCCCCAGGCTCAACAGCTTTTCCCTGTTAATGTCGCTAAATCCCAACTGCTCCAAACGGGTAAGCGCGGTATAGCGATCCAGAATTCGCATGACCATTTTTTCACCATGATTGGTCGGCAGGGAGGAAACCCGGAAATCAATTTCCCGTCCCTCCAGGTTCATGCGAAAACGTCCATCCTGGGGCAGCCTTTTCTCGGCTATATCCATACCGGACATTATCTTCAGTCTTGAAACCACCGCGGGCAAGCTGCTGTGCGGCAGAGAAAGCGCTTCGTACAGTTCGCCGTCAATTCTGAATCTGACCCGGGTCTCATCTTCCTGAGGTTCGATATGAATATCACTGGCCCGACCATGCACCGCCTGACCGATGATTGAGTTAACCATACGGATAATCGGGGCATCATCTTCCAGCCGGGAGACCGGCAGTTCACGCCGGGATACTTGCCGGTGGCGCTCTTCCCGATTTATTTCATGAAGAATTTTTTCCATAGCCGGATCCGGGCGGAAGGCCAGGTATTGGCGAATGGCGATTTCCAGGTCTTTTTCACCGGCTAAAACAGGAATTATATCAAGGCCGCAGGCCATGCGAATATCATCGAGGGCTCGTTGATTCAGGGGATCCGCCGTAGCTACCGTCAGGGTGTTTCGTTGGCGTGAGATTGGCAATACCTGGTGCAGACGAATTAATTGCGGCGATAATAACATGACTGCTTCGGGGTCGATCGGCAACTTACCGAGCTGAACCCGAGGAATCCCCAAACTGAATTCCAAGCTTTCCAGCAACTGCCGCTCAGACACGAATCCCTTATTAACCAAGATCTGCCCTAGCTTCCCGCCGGTTTGAACCTGCTCGTCCAAGGCAACGGCCAATTGCTCCCGACTTAAAAACCCGAGATCATACAGTATATCTCCCATTCTCTTGCGCTGCATGGCCATAATGCCTTCTCCTCGGATGTTTCCTATTGTAATGACACTGCAATATATGATAAATTGGCAGAAAATAATATTTGCTCCGAAAGTAGTCCCCAGAACCAAGCTTGGTGAACTTAAATACCCTATCCTTAGGCCTTTAGTCCAACTGATGGTGAATCAACCTTGGCTAGATCATGGGACCTATGTTTTATTTATTATACAATTACTATTAGATAGCCTCAACCTTTTCTGACAAATTTATGTTATATAATATATTTATATACATTTTGACATTATTATTGCTGAGGCGGTGATCAATATTCCAAACGGTTTTATTCTGCGTTACTATTTTTTCTTGTCGGAAGAACACGAATCTATAGAGAGACTGACAGTTCTGTGGTCGACCAATGCGGTTTCGGCTTGTGAGCAAAGTAGCCTTTCCCGTTTGGTTGATAATCCGGCAACCTTCTATCAGTCATCCTGTGCGAACAGCAAAATGATCGCTTTAGCGGTCAAGCTGGCGGCTGAGCCTGCCGATTGGTCAGCTAAAGCACGTCAATTGGAGGCCTGGGAAACCGAATCTGGCATTAACCCGAATGACCTGATGGGAAAACTCACGTTGCTCACCGGATTTAATCAGCCCTGGGAAGATCTTTTCGAGCAGGCTTGTTCACTGGTTTCCTGTCAGGATCCGGTGACTATCCCCATGCCGCAAGGAACGCTGGCTAATCTGTCAACCAACTGGAACCAGGGAGAAACCTGGTACCTTTGCGACCTCAAGCAAGAGGAACCCCGCTCACTGCAGTTCCTCTTCCGGCGCTTGCCCTTGCTGCATGGCAACATTATTCAATTGCATATGTTGGATGGGCTCTTACATGACCGGGACCTGGCCATACGTCAGGAAAAAGACGAGTTGGATCGTAAACTGATAAATATTCTGCATGCCAAACTGGTAATGACAACTGCCTCGCTGGCCGTTACCGAAGAACTGGAACAGGAGATCGAAGGCCTTTCTACCGCCTATGGCATGTTAGCCGGGGACCATAATCTGATTATTGATGGCATCAAGCGTTTGGAATCCCTGCTGGCGGTGGTGGAAAGGCAGCTGCGACATGAGCCCGGACTGGAGATGCCTCCGGCCCTGCTCAATCAGCTGACCGGCAGTTATCAGCAGCGTTTGGAAGATCTGCAGAATACCTTAAAAGAGTTGAAAATGGTTCAGGAAAACTATCGGGCTGCTATTGAGGTAGTACAAAGCAAAATAGACATTATGAACAGCCGCACCAACATCGCTACCCAGGAAGAAATCCGGGGCTTGCTGGAAATCAATATGAGGATGCAGAAGCAAAGCCTGGTATACCAATATGCGGCGGGTTTGATCGAATTCATTGTGCTGGCCTATTACAGCCATACCCTCTGGTCCCATCTGAATGAAGGGGCTTATGCCGCCATCCCGAGCTGGATTCAATTGGTGGTGGTGCTGCTGTTCTCGGGCAGTACCGTCTGGGTCACTCATTTAATCGCCGAATACGCCCAAGGGGAAAAACATGTCCGCCGCAAGTTGATCCTGGCAGCCATTCCCCTGGTTTTAATCCTGGTTCTGATTATCGCCGGCAGTGTTGTTTTCGCCGGTCATGGCGGCGGAGCCGCTCACTGACCTAGCCCAGCAGTTTAATAGCTTTCAGGCGGTCACTGAGGCGTTTGAAGTGCCCTTCTTCCTCGCGGGCAATCTGCTCCAGCATGACTCTGGTTTCCGGGTCCTCCGCCTGGCCGGCCAAGTCTTTGTAGAATTTTATGGCCTCAGCCTCATCTTTTACCGCAATCTCCAGTGCCTCTCTAAGATTCATCTAGTTTTACCTCCTTTTAGCCTTGCCGGGCCTTTATGATAGCCCGAGCTATACTTTCCATACCCGGGTCGTCTATTATGGCATATTGACCTATACCCCGCGGCACAATCAACCTGAGCTTCTGCCCGCTTACCTTCTTGTCCCCCAGCATGGCCTGATAAACTTGCTCAATATCCAGCTCGGGAAATAAATGAGTCAGGTTCAATCGTTGGTAGAGTCCGCTTATCCGTTGACGATCAGGTTCGGACAAATATCCCAGCTCCACCGCCAGATGAGCGGCGGCCCGGGTCCCCATTACCACTGCTTCGCCATGCCGAAGAGCACCGTAGCCGGCCAAGGTCTCCACTGCGTGACCAAAGGTATGTCCCAGATTCAAAACGGCCCTGACCCCGCTTTCCCGCTCGTCCTCAGCTACTATTTCACTCTTGATCCGACAGGAATGGTAGATGAGGCAAGCAATTACCTGGTTATTCCGCCCCGTGATAGCGGCCGCATTAGCCTCCAGAAACTCAAAGAACTTAGCATCATAGATAATTCCGTACTTAACCACCTCACCCAGACCGCTCAGATAATCGCGGTCTTCCAGGGTATTGAGAGTCAAAGGGTCAATAATCACCGCCCGTGGCTGATGAAACGCCCCAATCAGGTTTTTGCCCTGGGGATGATTGACCGCCACCTTGCCCCCCACACTGCTGTCCACCTGGGCCAGCAGTGTAGTGGGAATCTGAATAAAATCGATTCCCCGCTGGTAGATGGCGGCAACGAACCCGGCCAGGTCGCCGACCACTCCTCCGCCCAGGGCGAATACCAGACTGCCCCGCTCCAGCCGCGCCTCAACGGCGGCGTCCAGAACCTCACCCGCAATGTCCATGTTCTTAAACTCTTCGCCATCGGGCATTAAAGCCACGGTTATATCAAATCCGGCCAAATCGAGTGCCTCGGCCACAGCCTGTCCATATAATTCGAACACGGTAGGATTGCTCACCAATAAGGCCTTGGGATTATTATTTAAAGACCTGGCCAATCGGCCGCAAGATGACAGTGCTCCATTATCAATAACTATGTTATAACTGCGTTTGCCTAAATCTACCGTAAGCTCCAGCATTGCTTTCACCTTTCTTCCCGCTTCAAGAGTTCGACAATCTCATTAACCACCTGTTCCACATCCTTACCGCTGGTAGTAACGCGATACCGGGCACATGCGTACAGGGGTTCCCGCTTTTTCAATATATCGGCAATATCTTCCGCGTTCATATCCCTTCTTATCAAGGGTCGACTGCCCTTTTTCCGGTTGACCCGGGTCAGTATTTCTTCCGGTGAGGCTTCCAAGCGGACTATGGTGCCGCTTCCGCCCAGGGCATCAATGTTTTCTTCCTGTAAGACTACGCCTCCGCCCGTGGCAATAACCATATTTTCACGCTGGGCCAGCTTGGCGGCCAGGACTTGTTCCTCCGAGCGGAAACGAACCTCCCCGTAGCGGCGAAACAGGTCGCTGACGGTCAGGCCGGTTATACGCTCGATCTCCTTGTCCATGTCGATAAATTCCATGTGCAGCTTTTGGGCCAACCGCCAGCCCACAGTGCTTTTTCCAGTGCCCATAAAGCCAACTAATATGATGTTTTTTGCCATTGCCACACCTTTCTCAGATATTCAAGATATCTTTGATAGGATTCCTGAATCTCGGCTGCGTTGTCCGAACCGAATTTCTCCAGCGCCGCCTGCGCCATGATAAAAGCCAGCATAGCCTCTCCCACCACTGCGGCTGCCGGCACTGCGCAGATATCGGAACGCTCGACTACCGCCTTCTCTTCCTGCCAACTCATGGTATTTACAGTCTGCAGCGGTTTATACAAAGTAGGGATCGGCTTCATATAAGCCCGGGCCCAAATAATCTCTCCGTTGCTTATACCGCCTTCCAATCCCCCCGCCCGGTTGGATTGGTGATAGATACCCTGCTCATTCAAATAGATCTGATCATGTACCTGGGACCCGGGACGACCAGCGTTTAAGAATCCTTCACCAATCTCCACCGCCTTTATAGCCGGAATGCTCATTAAGGCTCCGGCAATGCGTCCATCCAATTTGGTTTCCCAACTGACATGACTGCCCAGACCGGGCGGCACCCCCAGGGCGCCCAGCTCAAAGCAGCCTCCCAACGACTCCCCGTCCTGCTTGGCCTGATCTATCAGAGCCATCATCGCGGAGGCCGCCGCCGGGTCGGGACAGCGCACCGGTGATGCTTCGGTCAAATCAGCCAGTTCCTGGCGGTTGCCCGAATTCACCTGATATCCTTCCGCCTGGACCGCCCCGATAGCCAGCACCTGACTGTAAATGTATATGTCAAATATCTGCAAGAGTTGACCACAAACCGCTCCCATCGCCACCCGGGCTGCGGTCTCCCGCGCACTGGCTCTCTCCAGGATGTTGCGCATATCTTGCTGGTGGTATTTCATGGCTCCGGCCAGGTCGGCATGTCCGGGACGGGGACGGTTTACCGCCCGTTCTTCCATACGCTCACACTCGCCCGGGGACATGATACCTTGCCAATTCTCATAATCACGATTATAGATGATGAAGCTGAGCGGACTGCCCAGGGTCAAACCATCGCGCACACCAGAAATAATCTCGGCCTGATCACTCTCGATTTTCATGCGTGCGCCCCGGCCATAGCCCTGTTGCCGCCGCCGCAGCTGTTGGTTGATGTATTCCTCGCTAATCGGCACTCCAGCCGGTAGCCCCTCGACTACTCCTATTAAGCCCTTGCCGTGAGACTCGCCGGCGGTTACGTACTTGAGCACTGGTGTACTCCTCCCTCATTCAATATGTTTCACTGGCTAACCAACTGGCCGGCGGATCTGGTGATACCCGCACCCGCCCGATTACTGCACTGACTATCACGTAACGGTTGTCGCCCTGTTTATTCCTCAACACGGTGGTTCCAGCATGAGCCGGCACCCCGGTGGTATTGAAGGAGTAAGCCGGCAGCCCGTCCGACGTATACGACGCACAATTCGATGTTACAAGGTCAATACCCGGACTGACATGATATGTTTTGTTTTTGCCTTCAGCGTACCAGCGATATTCTTCACTTTCATTATTAATAAAAATAGTCTGGGGTTTTCCTTTAAATACCGCATCTTGCCGGGCCTGGCGAAGAATCCAGGCCAGTTGGCGGGCATCGGCCTCCAGCTTGACCTTTTCCTGCAGAGCGCTCAGATTAGGGGTCGCTATCAATAAAACAACTGCTAGCAAACCCAGTACCGTTATCAGTTCTACCAGGGTAAATCCCCGTTGATTTAAAACTCTTGTTATCTTCATTATCCTTGGCCCAAGCGTTCTTCGAGAACCGCCTTCATATATTCCCGGTCCGGATTCACTCCCAGCAGAATATCCAGGGTCAGTGCCCCCTGATTTACAAACATAGCTAGTCCGTTGATGGTTTTCAGGCCAATAGTTTGGCCCATCTTCAACAAGCTGGTTTGCAGGGGATTATAAATAATATCGCACAAAACGGTTCTGCCATCTACTGCATCCAAGCTGGCCACCGGGACCTGATCAACCCCCGGGTACATGCCCACTGGAGAGCAGTTTATGATTATATCGGCTCGGGAACTGGTCTCGCGGAAGCTGGCCTCGTTCATATGCGCGGCATGAGCGGAGCAGTTGCCGAACCCATTTATCAGCCCGGTCAGCGAACGGGCCCGGTCATAGTCGGTATCCAAAAAATCCAGATGAGCGGCCTTTTCCTGCCCCAGAGTCGCCGCCAAGGAACGAGCGGCTCCGCCGGCCCCAATAAAGAGTACCCGGCTCCCCTCCACCTTGATCGCCTCGTCGCGCAGTGCCGCCACAAAGCCGGTACCGTCGGTATTGTACCCCACCAGCCGCCCATTTTCGTTCTTAATTACATTGACAGCACCGCATTCCCTTGCGATGGGAGATAACTGGTCCAGATAGGGAATAACCGCTTCTTTAAAGGGAATAGTAACGTTGACCCCCTGCAGGTTCAAGGCAAGGATGCTCTCCATTGCTCCAGCCAATTGCTCCGCAAGCACCTGAAAGGGAAGGTAGACACAGTTCAATCCCATACGCGCAAAGGTCTTATTATGCATCAAAGGGGATAGGCTATGCCCCACCGGGTTGCCCAATAAACCTAAAACTTTCGTCTCCGCGTTTATTTCCATTGCCAGCAGCCCCCTTCTATTTGTGATGCTTAAAGGCCTCGTTTACGGATCCGCCACAGCACCGGTCTTTCAAACATGCGTGATATCTTGGTGCCCATGAACTCGCGAGGATGAATGGGTTTAACCAGGATGGTAAATAATCCGGTGCGGTTGCCGCCCAGAATATCGGTATAAATCTGGTCACCGATAACAGCCGTCTCGGCAGCCGTGGTCCCCATAACCTGCATGGCGTGCCGGTAGCCGCCCCGGCGTGGTTTTTGGGCTCTGAACACATAGGGTATGGCCAAGCCGCCCGCCACTCCCAGTACCCGTTCCTCCCCGTTATTTGAGAGAAAACAGGCTTGCAGGCCCAGCGCTTTCAGAGTATCAAACCACTCCGTCACTTCGGGAGTAAGCTGATTGCTATTCCAATGGGTAGTGGTATTGTCCAGGTCAATGATAAATCCTTTGATTCCCCGTTCCTTCAGTTCCTCCAGTGGGACCTCCTGTATGGTATCCACACATATATCCGGAAATAGCTTATTTAGCAAACGTTTTTCGTAATCTTTCACTAGGATATCTCCCAGGCGGCCCGGGCACCCTCCTCCACCGCCTCTATTATGCGGCGGGTTGCGGCGGCATCACCGACTACACTGCAGAGAATGCCTCGGCCTTCCGCGGCAACCCGGAGACTATTAACCGGCCGGGTGCCCACCGCTATCACCACCTGATCCGCCGGTATCCGCTCTTCCTCGCCATCTCTCAGCAGCACCACGCCATCCGCCTCTATCTTTTTAACCAAGGTACCGGTGGCCAACAGAAACCCGGCGGTTCTTAAGCGCTTGTGCAGCATATAACCATGCGTGGTCAGCACCGAAACCGGTGACTGCTCCTGAGCTTCCACCACCATTACCTCTTTAGCTCCGTTGCTGTATAGATAATCGGCGCTTTCCATGCCGATAAGTCCGCCACCTATCACTACTATCTTCTCCCCGACCTTTACCTCGCCTTTAAGCATCTGCCAGGCGTCGCATACCAGCGGCAGGTCGGCG
>Ga0209340_1001482_pt1 | contig 16595 bp, 14 predicted proteins | sample EPASupsiteSAE323_FD_187266 | JGI IMG/M metagenome (GOLD analysis project Ga0209340, IMG submission 187266) | Bioremediated contaminated groundwater from EPA Superfund site, New Mexico - Sample SAE3-23 (SPAdes) (version 2) | ecosystem: Environmental > Aquatic > Deep subsurface > Groundwater >... | reverse complement strand
TCGGAAAACCATGCCGCCGACATGGCTCCTTCCATCGCATATTTCCTGAAACTGAAATCGCCGTTTCCCTCGATATTCCCGAGATTGTCGTGATTTCCTTTCAAACAGTGAACATGCCGGGGAAATGCCGCTTTCAGGCGAAAGACGATTTGCAGGCAGGAAAGCGCAAGCGACATTTCGAGATCCATCGCCGGGTTTTCCTCGCCGCCCGAATAGCCCTGGACGAAGCCCTCGGCCGCCTGAGCCCAGCGGGCCGCGGCTTGCGGGCCTTCGGAATGGAGGATATCTCCCAGGCAGAGAAGGACGAGTTCGCCCGCGGCCAGCAAATCCGCGACTCTGGCGGCGCCGGAGCCCGGAAGCTTCGCGTCGAGGAGAGTGGCAAGAAGCTGACCGCGGGCATGCAGATCGGGCACGATCAGCGTGTGCAGCCGGGGAAGACAGACGAGACCGCCCGGCCTTCCCTTCCTGTCGGGAGGACGCAGGGCGGCCGGCTCCGAATCGAGCGCGGCCAGAGCGGCTTCGAGATCGGCCCGGAATTCCGCGGCATCGGGAGAAGAGCTTCTCGCGGCGAGCGCCCGAGCTTCAGAGACCGCTTTCGCGGCCTTCTGCCCGTCTTTCATTCCCCGCCTTCGGACTCCAGCCGCTTGAGCCATTCGGCCGCGACTGCGTCATCGGGATCCAGGTCGAGCGCAGAACGGAAAAAGCCCGCCGCCTCGCCCTTCCTGCCCTGCCTGAAAGAAAGAGCGCCGAGATTGGCCATTATCTTCACATTCTCGGGCTCGGCGCGGAGCGCGCGTTCGAGACTGCGGCGCGCGCCCGTCAAATCGCCCAGCTCGGTCTGGCAGATCGACAGTTCGTTGAAGGTGTCGGCTTCGTCCGCACCCAGACTGACCGCTTTCAGGAATGCTTCCCTGCCCTCTTCCCAGCGTTCGAGACGGCGGCAGGCCCAGCCGACGAGGAACCAGCCGTTCCAGACCGTCGGATAGCGTTCGGTAAACTCGCGGGCTTTTTCGAGGCCGCGTTCCTCTTCTCCCATGCGGATGAAATCGTATGCTTCCTTGAACAGGGTATCGAGGTATCCCGATTCATTGAGCTTTTTCAGCACTTCGCGGGCACGTCCGATCCTGACTTCGTCGTCGTCCATCCCGACATAGGTAGTGAGGAGGGATACCGCCCTGTCGAAATTCCGGCGTTTCAGGAAAAAGAGGGCCGCGTGATAGAAAGCCAGGGGAAAAGGCGGTTCCTCGGCGAGCAGGCGCCGATAGATCGAATGGGCGGCTTCGTCTTCGTTTTCCGCTTCGTCTTCGCGCGCTTCCTGCATCAGGAGCGCCGATCGCTCTTCGTACAGGAAAGCGAGATCCAGCAGGGGTTCGGGCCTTTCAGGATGGAGGCCTGCGAGGGCGAGGAAGATTTCCTCCGCCACTTCCCATTCCTTGGCCTGCGCTTTCTGCACGCCGGCGGTCGAAAGCTCCTCGAGGAGCCCGGGTTTGACCGCTTTGATGAAGCGCCGGTAATAGTCGGCATTCCCGTCCGACGGATTCCAGGCGAGTACGCGAAGCATCCCCGTCACGATCGCCTCGGCACTGAGTTTTGAAAGATCGAACCCTTTTTCGCCGGGCTGAATCTGCACGGGCAGAGGGACGCCGGCCTCGAGCGTAAAACCGCCGAACTCCCTGGCGATCTGCCCGGGCAAAGCGATATAGCCTATGGTCGCCAGGGCTGCGCGGGCCTTGGCGGCATGTATGGACGCCTGCGAGGGGAGCGGGACGCTACCGGCCGGTCCGGCCGCCGCGGCAGAAGCCGCGACAGAAGTCGCGGCAGAAACCGATGAGAGAGGAGCGGGTCTGGCGGGAGGCCTGGAACCGGGCTTTCTGCGGGAAGTATCTTTCATTTGCCTTCCTTCCAAGGGAAAATCATGCCTTTAAGCGACCTTTCTCCCACGAGTTCGCGTTCTTCTTCAAGCAGTTCGCCCCAAGGCACTGCCTTTCGGTTCGCGTCCGGATTGGCGTCGAGCCAGTCGTATTTCCTGATCCGGAGTTTGACCGCATCGGCCTGGGCGACCGCGATCCCGGCCAGTCCCGGCACAAGAAACGCAAGCAGAATCGAAAGCACCAGGCTGACCGCATTATAGAAAAGCAGGAAAATCGAGAATCCTGGATTGTCCATGAACAAAGTGGCCGATTTTCGCGCATTTTTTCGGAATCCGCCGCCGAAACGGGCCTGGAGCGGGAAAAAATACTGGAACACGAGAAGTATGATCGCAGCCGTCCAGAAAAGGAGCCCGGCGGCGAAGGGGCCAAAGAATCCCTGAACCGACAGATAGAAGGGAATGCCGACCCCGAGCGCAAAGAAGAGAAGGAGATTGATTCCCGCCATCTGAAGCCCGGGCACCAGACCGGCTTTGAGTGCGGCGAAGGCGCTGGCGAAGGTCGCCGAACCGTAGTCGGAGATATCGTTCGCCATCCTGGAGCAGGCCGTCTGCCACAGCGTCATGGCTATGATGCCGAGCGCGATGCAGGCGAGAGAGGCGAATCCCGTGACGCCGAGCGATTGGGGAAGCACGATGATTCCGAGAAAAAGCAGCAGGTGCACCGCATTCATCGCGACCAGGGAAAAAAGATGATCCCAGCCGTCAAAAAAGGCTTTCTTGAAAAAGAATCCAATCATGCAACTGCTATAGCGCAGGCTTGACCTTTCGGCAAGTCCGCCACTACTCTGCACGATGGAGCCGTCGCCGGACCCCGGTACGACGAAAACCGCACGGCGCGGGCTATCATACAAAGCAAAGGGGTACGGACGTGCACGATCAGTACCGCTTCCCGCTCGAAAGCTTCATGGCCAGAGAGAAATTCGAGCGCATCAAGGCATTTGCCGCGGACAAGGAAACGCCTTGTCTCATCCTCGACCTCGACGTAGTCCGCAAAAACTACGAAGAGCTCCGGAAAAACCTTCCGTTCGCCAAGATTTTCTACGCGGTAAAGGCCAATCCGGACGACACAATAGTCGCCCTTCTGCGGGATCTCGGCTCCAATTTCGATGTAGCCACCCGATTCGAACTCGACCAGCTCCTCAGGCTCGGAGTCACACCCGACCGGATGAGCTTCGGCAACACGATCAAAAAAGAAAAAGACATCGCCTACTTTTACGAAAAGGGCATCAAACTCTTCGTAACCGACTCGCTCACCGATCTGGACAAAATCGCCAGGGCCGCTCCAGGTTCGAAAGTTTTCTTCCGGCTCCTCACCGAAGGTCTCGGCGCCGACTGGCCGCTTTCGCGCAAGTTCGGTTCCCATCCCGACCTGGCCCGCCAGCTCATCAAGACCGCAGTGCGCTTCGGCCTGCAGCCCTACGGCATATCCTTCCATCCGGGCAGCCAGCAACGCGATGTCGGCCAGTGGTCCAGCGCCCTCACCACCGTCGCCCAACTTTTCCGCTGGGCGCGCGAAGACGCGCACGTCGACCTCAAGATGATCAACATGGGGGGCGGTTTTCCGGCCAATTACGTCGAACCTACCGACACGCTCGCCCAATACGCCGACGACATCCGCCGTTTTCTCGACAACTCCTTCAGGGACCAATGGCCCGAAGAAATCATCATCGAGCCGGGCCGCTCGATGGCGGGCGACGCAGGCGTGCTCGTAACGGAAATCGTGAATATCGCCAAAAAATCGGTGCATGATCGCTATCCCTGGGTCTTCCTCGACGTAGGAAAGTTCGGGGGTCTCATCGAGACTCTGGACGAAGCGATCAAATACCCGATCTACTTCGAGGGTGAAGGCAACGCGGTGGATGTGATCCTGGCCGGTCCCACCTGCGATTCGATGGACATCCTTTACGAAAAGAGCACCTATATGATGCCCGAAACCGCCAGGATCGGCGATCGCGTGTACATCCTCACGACGGGGGCATACACGCAAAGCTATTCGTCCATCTATTTCAACGGTTTCCCGCCGCTGGCTTCGTACATCCTGAAGTGAAAAACCGGCCGCCCCGACCCGGCGCCGCCCGACCGGGCTCGAGTTCCGGCCGTGCGGGCGGCGCACACGCATTCTTCGCTTCCCTTCCGGCGATTCTGGCCATTCTCGCGGTAGCCGGCCTCATGGCTCTCCGTATCGCACGCCCGGACGCGGTCGTCGCCGACGGATCGGGCCCCCCTTCCGCCCTGCCGGAACCCGCCGGCAAGACTACTGGCGCGGCCGACGCGGCCGGCCCTATCGCCGGAGATATTCCGCCCGCGAGCCTGCCCCTGCGGATAGCCACATGGAATGTACGCGATTGCGCGATTTCCGACGCAAAAACCGGAGAACGGATATCCCTGCACGACGGAATAGCGGCAGTCGTGCGCGATCTTCGCGTCGATATCATCGTGTTCGAGGAAATCCAGCGCGACGACGGCAAAGGCGGCGATATCGCCCTCCTGTCCGTAGCCCTGGCGAAGGCCGGTTGGGCGATGCCGTGGAATTCGTCTGTCGAGTCCGGCGGCCAGGACGATCTCGCAGTGTTTTCCCGCTACCGCATTCTGTCATCGGAAGCGGTCCTGGCCCCCGGCGAAGCGAAAGCATGGCCCAGGCCGGGCATCAGAGCCGAGGTGGACACCGGAGCGGGACATCTGCAACTGTACGGTTTCCATTTCAAGGCCATGTCCGACCCGGAATCGCAGGCGGCGCGTCTGCGGCAGGCGACGGCCCTGGCGGGTCTCCTGCGCGCCGAAATCGGCGCGGGAACCGCCCCCGGCGCGGACAATGTGCACGGCATACACAACACAGACAGCTCAGACAGCTCAAACAATGCGGCCAACGCGCTCATCGTGGTAGGCGGCGACTTCAACACGACCAATACCGACGAGCTGTCAGGTCCCGGATCGACGCTCGCCATGCTCCAGCTCAAGGACAACGCCGATCCTTCCGACGATTTCCTGGCGGCGAACCTGCGATACCTCCCCGGCATCCCGACCTATGCGGACGAGCGCTATCGCAGTGTGCTGGACCATATCATCCTTTCGCCCGCGGCCGCGCGCAGCCTGGTTCCCGGTTCCGTATCGATCGCGGAACTGCCGGAAACGAACGGAGCGGCGCCCCTTTCGGACCACCGCCCCGTTCTGGTCGAGCTTTCGCTGCCTCTTCGCTGATCGCGACACTGATCGCGACGCTGCGCGCTGCGCAGCGTGCGCCCGAGCTATTTCACCGCGAGCCTGGCCGCCGCGGCGACGATCCGCGCACACAAATCGGCGATATCCTTTTCCTCCACGCAGGAGAATGCCACGCGCAAGTATCTGTCCTGCATGGACACGGTGCCCACTCCCTCGCCCTGGAGCAGGGCGACGCGAAGCGCTTCGGCCGAGAACCCGGAGCATTCGAAACTCATGAAATAGCCGGAATTGAAGGGTAAAGGCCGGAAACCCGCAGGCATGGACATCGACGCAAGCGCGGCCTTGAAGGCCTTGTAGCGCGATTCCAGAACGCTGCGATAGTGCACTTTCTGCTCTTCGTAGCCCGGTTCCTCGAGCGCTTTCAGAAGAAGATGCTGCCCCATGCCGCTGGAGCTGGACACCGAGGATCTGATGACGCCCAACAGCTTCTTGATGAGGGCGTCGTGGTGTTCGGGCGTAAGGGCTTTTCCCGCGAAGCTGACGAAACCGATGCGGAAGCCCCATACGTAGTCTTCTTTCGTGGGGCCGTCGGCCTTGACCGCAAGAATGTTCGGATGGGCATCGACCAGCCGGGCGAAAATCGATTCACGGAGGAGATTGTCTTCGTACTGGAGGCCGAAATAGGCGTCATCCGTGATGACGAGGAGATCCGTGCCTTCGTCGGCGACGCGCACAAGAGCCTCGACGATCCGGTCGGCCTCGGCAAGCGTCGGCGTGTAGCCCGTGGGATTGTTGGGAAAATTGAGAATACAGATCGCCTTGCCGCGGCGCGAGCCCGCATCCCTCAATCGGGTTTCCATGTCGGCGATGTTGAAACCGCCATCCTTGAAAATGGGGTATGTGAGGCCGGCCGCGGTCTTGCGCTCCTCGATGATGAGCCTGTAATTGGGCCAATGCAGGTCGGGCACGACGACGGTATCGCCCGGCTCGACGAAAAGATCGCAAAGATAGGAAACAGCGGCGGTAAGGCCGGGAACGACCACGGGTAGAGAGAAAGGCTTGCCGCGCAGGGAAGGATTCTTGGCTTCGATCGATTTTTTCCAGCGCGCGCGCAGTTCGGGTACGCCGCCAGTGGATGCGTATGCGACAGCCTCACGGGGACTGAGCGAAGGCAGAGCACGCTTGAGCGCGTCGAGCATCATCGGCTGTCCGTGCTCATAGGCCATGCCGATGGTCGCATTGTAGAGCTTCGCATCCTTGTCCGATTCGGCGCTCTGCGAAAGGATACCCTTGGGGAAATACATCCTTCGTCCCATTTCCGACAGAAGTCTGCCCGCGACGCATGAAGACAGCGCGGCATTCAGCTCCTCGGCCAACAGATTCATCGTTAGCTCCTAGCCCTTCGGGCGCATATTTACCGCAACCCTAGCCCCGCAAGGGCGGTCTGTCAAGAAAAGACGCCCCTTTGGGGGTGGACGCAAGCGTCTGGAAGATTCCTCAGAGTGCCACCGACGGCACTCTGAGGAAGAGTGCGGACACAAGCGAAGGCTGTGTGCATAATTGACAATATATCGATTCGATGATTTTATATTGATTGAACGAATTTGAATATTTCGGAGGAAATCGTGAAGAAAACTATCGCTGTAGTGCTCGTACTTTTTGCGGCCGCGGGCATTGCCTTCGCTCAGGTAGATCTTTCCAAGGTAAAGAACGGCACCTACTTCGCCCAGCAGGACAGCTATTCGTCTTCCGGCTGGAAAGGCCAGGTGGTCGTGGATGTGGCCGGCGGAAAGATCACGGACGTACAGTGGAACGGCGTTTCCAATATCGCCGGTGCCGCCGACAAAAAAAGCTACGCCGCTGCGGGCAAGTACGGCATGGTCAAAGCTTCCAAGATCAAGGCCGAGTGGGATGTACAGTCCAAAGCCGCCGAAGCCTGGCTCGTGAAAACCCAGGACGTCAACTTCTCCAAACTCGACGCGAACGGCAAGACAGACGCGATTTCCGGCGCCACCCTCACCGTGTCCGAGTTCTTCGAACTGGTCCGCAAGGCTCTTTCTTCCGCTCCGGTCGCCAAAGGCGCCTACTCCAAGGACGGTTGGTTCTTCAAGGAAGCAGCGGCCTTCGACAGCGCCGGCTGGAAGGATTCCGCCCTCGTCACGGTCGTGAACGGCAGCATCGTCGATGTGATCTGGAATGGCAGCTCCAAGGACGCCACCAAGAAATCCAAGATCGTCGAATCCGTGTCCGGCAAGTACGGCATGGAAAAAGCCGCCAAGCAGGGCGCCTGGCATGTACAGGCCGAAAAGCTCGAAGCGGCGATCGTAAAAGCCGGCGATCCGTCCAAGATCGCGCTAAAGTCCGACGGCAAGGCCGAAGCCGTGTCCGGCGTAACCATTTCCGCCAACGTGGTCGCGCTTGCCATCGAAGCGCTCAAGGCCGCGAAGTAAGAAACGGTCGAAAGCTTTATGCGTACCCGCCCCGTGCGGGCGCGTAGGTCCATAGAGGGCGGCTTCCGCAAGGAGGGCGCCCTTTTTCTATTTCGCCGCCCGCTCCGCCGTCTATTTCGCCGTCTATTTCGCCGTCCGTGCCGCCGAATCGATCATGGCCACGGCCCTGACCGGAGAACCGTCGCTCGAAGGCATTTTGAGGGGAAGGCACGAGAATGTGAAAACCGGGGCATCGATGGCGTCCAGGTTCGCGAGGTTTTCCACGATCACAAGCCCCGCCCGGAAAAGGATTTTGTGGATGGGGAAATCTTCCGTATCCACCCGGTCCACGGATATCATGTCGAGGCCAATGCCTCTCAAGCCTAAACCGCACAAAAGGTTGGCCGCTTTTTCGGTGAGCACGGGGAACTTGCCGAAATAAGATTCCCGGCCCCATCGTGTCGACCAGCCGGAGCGGAACAGGACAAAGTCCATGCCGCGGATGGACTCGGCATGACGGTCGATCAGGCTTGCGTCGATAGCGCCGTCCAGACAGCCGGAGACATCCAGAAGCGTAGCGGTCCCGATGTAGTGGCCGGCATCGAAAGCGTCGAGGGTCTTCGCGCCCGTGACGATATGTCCGGGTGCGTCCATATGCGTGCCCGTATGGGAATACATGGTGATGAGTTTTTCGGCGAAGCCTTCGCGCAGAATCGTCGTGGCCTGGACGATTTTCGGCCCTTCGGTGCCCGGATAGACCGGCATATTCTCCGAAATATATTGGGTAAGATCGATAACCTTCATGAAACCCCCATTCAGTATGCTGGTCAGTATGCTGGTCAGTATGCCGGCGATGCAAGGGAAGCGAACAGGGCCAGCACCGCATCGATAACCTGGACCTGTTGCCGGCCAGTGGTTATTTCGGCGGCGCCGTCGCCGTCCTGCGGACCATAGTCGCCGAACTGTGCGTGATTGCCGCCTTCGATGACCCGATAGATCGTATCGGGCGGCAAAAGCGGTTTGGCCTTTTCGATCTTCTCCGCGGTCGCCAGATGGTCGTTCGTCGCCCGTATCGACAGCACGGGCAGGCCCGTCGCGGCAAGATTCGAGCCGCCCGACGGATACGATGCCAGAAAAACGAGAGCGGCTACGATCTCAGGATTACGCGACGCGTACAGCGCGGCGGCGACGCCGCCCAGCGAATGTCCCGCAAGAACCCAGCGCCCCGTGTCCGGCACTTCTTTCATCGCCCTTTCAAGTGCGCCGGTGCCGAGAATCGCAAAACCAAAGGGGGCTTTCAAAATGGCCGCCGGCCGCCCCGATTCGGCGACTGCGCGCGCCAGATAGGAATACGCCCCGGGCGGTACCCGGGCGCCGGGATATATCGCCAACCCGGGTTCGCCGGACTTCGCTTCCACTGGAAGGAAATACAGATCGCCTTCGACTTCCCGCACCACGACACGATCCGTCGAAACGCGGTATCCGGGGCTGGAACGGTCGGGAAGAGATTTCAATACCGTTCCGGACGCCAGGACGAGCAGCGCGAGAATGAGTACCAGGACGATGCCCCAGGCCCGGCGTTTCTTTTTCCTTCCGGCGCCGGAATCCATGGCCACCCCGCCCTTCTGTGACGAATTCCCCTTCTGCGACGAATTACCCAATATCATGCCCCTTTTTCGATATCCGCGGAGCGAAAGGAAAAACCGAAGGAAGCGGATTCGCCGGGCTCGATCGTTATCGCGTCGGGCGCGGAGCGTACGGACTCGACGCAAAGCATTTCCAGGTATTCCTCGTCGCCGAAATCGACCATTTCACGGCTTCTTTCGATCCAGGGATTCCAGACAAGAGTCGACGGGCAGCCCCACTGTTCGATCGCAATCCTGCGCCCGAGCTTGCGGTCCATGATCGTCTTGGGCGCTCCCGACCCGTAGATGCGGTTGGTTTCCGCCTGAATCACGACGGCACCCTTCTGGACGCCTTCTTTTCCGCCCGGGAGTCTGTCCTGGTACGCGACACCGTCCAGCCCTTCTACCTCCGCCTGAGCGATATCGCCTACACGGAAATAAGGATGGAAAGCCCCCGTCGAAACCCAGGGAGCCGAGTCGGTATTTTGGGTGGTCAGTTCGAGCGACATGCCCTCGCCCACGGAAATATCGAGCCTTGCCCGGAATTCGTGCGGCCAGCGCGCTCTGGTAATTTCATTCGATGCGGTGACGAGCGAGATTTCCGTCGTCTTTTCCCCTGACCACGCGGCTTCGACATTCCAGTCGACGAGGCGAAGAAACCCGTGCAGGGGCTGGTTTGCGTCGGAAGGATGCGGACCGAACCAGGGCCAGCAGAGAGGAATGCCGCCCCTTATGGCCTTGCCCGGTTCGAAATGGCTCTGTTTGCTCAGGAAAATCGTTTCGGTTCCGCCCGATGGCCGAAAGGACAGGACATGTGCCCCGTACAGGGAAATGTCGGCGGTCGAGCCGCCGCAGGCGATCCGCGCAACCACGATGCCGGGAACTTTTTCCCGGAATGCGACCCGGCCGCTGACGCCGAATTTTTCGTTCAGTGTCTGAATATCTGGACCATGCATGGCTTTCTCCTTCGTGTCTGTCGCCGCACTGCGCGTGACGCGTGAATCGAAGGGAAGCCGCTTCCCTTCGGGCCTGCGCGGCGGCTATCATGGTACGCGGACAAAGGCGGCGGCCGCAATGCCTTTTGCGGCCGCGACGCCGTCCGGGAAACGGTCGAACGCCGACGGAAGCATGAAGACAGACGAAAGCATGGAGATATCGGTGAGCGCGCAGAATATGATCCATTCCACGCCATCCACACCACTCACGCCACCCACATCACTCGCGCCGACTGCGCCGCAGAGCGGCCCTTCCCGCATTTCCTCGCTGGCCGGGCTGTATCCCGAATCCGCCTGCGCGGACCAGGCGCGCCGCTGGGCTTCCCTGCGCGACAGCATGGGCGCAATCGGCGCGCCCGGAAATACCGGCCGTCGCGGGGAATCGGATCTGCGGTTTTATTCCGCCCCCGGCCGGACCGAGCTGGGCGGCAATCACACCGACCACAACCACGGGCGCGTTCTCGCCGCCGCGGTCGACCTCGACTGCATCGCCGCCGTGCGCCGGCGCGACGACCTCGTCGTGCGCGTCAGGTCCGAAGGCTACGAAGCGTTCGAACTCGACCTCGCGGAACTCGAGCCCCGTCCCGACGAGGAAGGCTCCACCGCCGCACTCGTGCGCGGTGCGGCCGGATGGATTTCGGACCGCCATGCCGCGGGCGGAAGGCGTGTTTTGCGCGGCTTCGAAGCGAATATCCGTTCCAGCGTTCTATCGGGCTCGGGCCTGTCGAGTTCGGCCGCGATCGAAGTCCTTTTCGGCACCATTCTCGCGGACCTTGCGGGACTTTCCCTGTCCGCGGTGGAAATCGCGCGCATGGGCCAATACGCCGAAAACCGCTTTTTCGGCAAACCCAGCGGCCTCATGGACCAGACCGCCAGCGCTGTCGGAGGCATCACGGCCATCGATTTCGCCGATCCCGAATCGCCCGAAGTCCGTCGCATCGATTTCGATTTTGCGGATTACGGCTATTCGCTCGTCGTCGTAGACTCAGGCGGAAGTCATGCCGACCTTACGTCCGACTACGCGTCCATACCGGCCGAAATGAAAGCCGCGGCCGCAGTGTTCGGCAAAACCCACCTGCGCGGCCTGACCCGATCCGACCTGGCTTCCCGGGCCACGGAAATCCGGAAAGCCTGCGGCGACAGGGCTTTTCTGCGCGCCTGGCACTTCGCGGGCGAAAACGAAAGGGCATTCCGGATGGCGGCCGCGCTCGAGTCGGGCCGGCTCGAAGAATATTTCGGTCTCGTACGGGCGAGCGGCGACTCGTCCTGGAGATTCCTGCAGAATCTCTATCCGCCGCACAGGCCCGAAGAACAGGGACCCGGCCTCGCCCTGGCGCTGGCCGAGGAATTCCTTTCCGGCGAAGGCGCGTGCAGAGTGCACGGAGGCGGATTCGCCGGCACTGTGCAGATCTACGTGCCCACGGCACGGCTTGCCGGCCTGCGCGCCCTCCTCGAACCCATATTCGGCGCGGGTTCCGTGATTCCGGTCTCGATCCGCCCCGTCGGAGCGGCGATAATAGAGCCTTCGGCGATCCCGTAAAGGAGCGTGCGCATGAGCGACGGAAAGAAAGGCTTCAGACCCTACCTCGGCCTCACCTTCCTCATCGGATTCGGTTTTTTCACCATGGGTCTCATGGACCCGCTGTATGACACCTACGCCCCCGTTTTCCTGGGCAAATACATCTCCAAGATGACCATCATCGGAATGGTGATGACCCTGGACAATATTTTTGCCCTCTTCCTCATCCCGATCTTCAGCATCTGGTCGGACAGGACGAACACCAGGATCGGGCGACGCATGCCGTTCATCGTAACCCTGCTGCCGCTCACCGCGGTATTCTTCGGACTGATACCCTACGCCGCGGGCGTATCGCTCGCAGTCCTCATCCTCGCGATTTTCGCGCTCAACCTGACCAAGCAGGGCGTGCGGGGGCCGGTCGTGGCGCTGATGCCCGATATCATCCCGGCCGAATTGCGGTCCGAGGCCAACGGCGTCATCAACACGATGGGCGGCATCGCGACAATCGTCGGCACGATAGGACTTGCGCGGCTCATGGATGTGGACACCGTGCTGCCCCTCCTCGGGCGGACCAAGGATCGCCTGCCCTTCCCGCTCGCAGGTATTCTGGTGGTGCTGGCCGTGCTCCTTCTTTTCCTTTTCGTCAAGGAAAAGAAGGGCGCCCGTTCGGACGCCGAGCCCGAAAAACGCGTCCCCGTCGTCGAAAGCTTCAGGATGATCGCGGGCCAGAAGGACAAAAGCGCCCTTTATATCCTCATTTCGATTTTCCTGTGGTTCCTGGGCTACCAGGGCGTGCTTCCCTTCATCGGCAGGTACTCGATCGATGTCCTGGGCACATCGACAGGCACGGCGGCGCTCGCGGCGGGCATGGTGGGCGTGGCGTACGCCATTTTCGCCATCCCTTCGGGCTATGCCGCGCACAGGATCGGACGCAGAAAGACGATCCGCACAAGCCTCGTCGTGATCGCCGCCCTTACGCTCCTGCTTTTCGTCCATGATCCCCTGACCGCCGGACTCGGTTCGTCGGTGCGGCTGTACAGTTTCTGGGCGATCATGTTCGCCTTCGGTATTTTCTGGGTTTCGGTGGTCACCAATTCGTTCCCCATGCTCTGGCAGATGGCCAGCTGGGGTACGATGGGCGTCTACACGGGACTCTATTACACGGCGAGCCAGGCGGCGGCGATCCTCGCGCCTCTTCTGACGGGAGCGATCATCGATCTGACCGGCTACCGCGGCATCTTCCTGTTCTGCTCGATCTGTATGGTCGCGGCATTCCTGGTGATGGGTAAGGTGACTGGCGGCGAGCCGGAACGCGTAGTAGAATGATTTTCAGTACGGAACGTTGCGCGCCCCCAGTTTGAGGGCCATATTCCGATGTTCCGGGGAGGATCGGTATGAAATCGCAGGACAAGCAGAAAACGGCTGAAAAAAAGAAACCCCTGAAGACGTTGAAGGAAAAGAGGGCCGAAAAACACGCCAAGAAGGACGCCAAAGACCACGACGCCGAATAAGTCCGGTCTTTCCTTTTTGCGCAAAAGCGTTACGGCTTTTGCGCACAGGCTTTTACGGCGCTCCTGAGCGGGCTTGTTCAAGCCCTTTCAACGTGCATTTACGGCCCCCGCCCGACCGGCGCGGGGGCCGTTTTCGCAAAGCGCGCGGGTGCCGGTCCGGCGCCTGACATCGCACTGTCTGCCGGCGGTTGCCGCCTTATATCACGCCCGTTCGAACACGATCTCCCCGCCCACCGCGGTCGCAAGCACCGGCATGTCGCGCAATTCTTCCTCGGGGGCCGTCATGATGTCGCCCGAAAGAACGGTAAAATCCGCCCATTTCCCGGGTTCCAGACTTCCTCTGTCTTTTTCCTCGAAATTAGCGCGGGCCGCCCATGCTGTCATCGCGCGCAAAGCCTGAACGCGGGTCAGGGCCTGTTCGGGCATGAAGCCGCCGGGAGGCATGCCGCAGCGGTCGGTACGCGCGACGCCGGCGTGAAAACCATACAGGGGATTGATTTTCTCGATCGGGAAATCCGAGCCGTTCGGGAGCCAGCCATTCTGCGCAAGAAGGGAGCGATAGGCGTGCGCGCGGGACATGCGTGACGCGCCCAGACGGTCCTGCATCCACGGCATGTCGGAAGTGGCGTGCGTCGTCTGGATCGAAGGAATCACGCCCAGGCGCCCGAAACGGGGCAGATCGTCCGGATGCACCACCTGGGCATGTTCGATGCGCCAGCGGCGATCGTTGCCCGGCTGGAGGAACTTTTCGTACGAGTCGAGCACGGCCCGGACGGCCGCGTCGCCTATGCAGTGCACATTCATCTGAAAGCCCGAATCGCAGGCGATCCCGCACACCGATTCCAGCTCTTTCGGTTCGAGGGTTTTCAAACCGTAGTTGCCGGGGTCGTCCGAATACGGTTCAAGCAGGGAAGCCCCGCGCGAACCCAGGGCGCCGTCGGCGTACATCTTGAACGACCGGACCGTGAGGCGCTCCCCGCATAGCGGGCCGCGGCGCCGGTCGCCGTGTTGGCCGCTGTCCGGGCCGCTGCGCCCGGCGGTGAAATAGTCGAAATTCGCTTCGCACGCATTGAGCATGGCGTACATGCGTATTTTCATGGCGCCTTCGCGCTGGAGACGTTCCATGAGAAGCACATCTTCCAGGTCCGTGCCTGCGTTGGAAACCGAAGTGAGCCCGACGGCGAAGCAATTCGCTTGCGCCTCGAGGAGAGCGCGCCGCTTCGCCGCTTCGTCGGGCACCGGTACCACTGCCTTGACCGCTTCCACCGCATTGTCCAGAAGGAGTCCGGTGAGCCGCCCGTCCGAAGCCCCGAGCGCGCCGCCTGGAATGGACGAGGCGATATTCAGCCCGGCGAGGGCGAGAGCACGGCCGTTGGCCATGGCGGCATGCCCGTCGATGCGGATTATGAGGACAGGGTTGTCCGGAAAAACGCGGTCGAGGAGAGCCCGGTCAGGAAATTCGCGCGGCGCCCAGTCGTTCTGGTTCCAGCCCCGCCCCTGCACCCAATATTCACCCGCACGCTGATGGTGCGCGACCAGCCTCTCCACGGCTTCTTCCCATGACCCGGTCTCGAAGAGGTTCGCCCTTCGCAGAATGATTCCGTAGCTCAGGAAATGACAGTGCGGATCCATGAATCCCGGATACACGAAAGCCTCGCCCAGATCGAGAACCCGTCGCGGCGCGAACCTTTCCCCGAGCTGGGCGCGCGATCCTGCGGCGACGATACGGCCATCGCTGATCGCCATGCTTTCCGCCGTCGAAAAGGCATCATCCACCGTGTAGATGCGCCGGGCCGACACCAAGAGATCGACTTCGGATTTCATGCCGCCTGACCTTCCTTAACGGACACCATGGCATCTTTGGAGCCTGTGTGGAAGCGGGGCCATGTAGGAGCCCCGCCCTGCTTCGCTTCGATGTCATAATTTCTTGACGTCCCGTTCACATATAGCGATTTTACTATCAAGGTCGTTTTAAAAGTAACTGAGCCGATTTCAAAAGTCTCCCGATTTTTGAAAAAGCCTCAGCTGACTTCCGGAATTGGCCCATTTCGAATTCGACACAGCCGGGCCATGCGGGCCGGCAGAAGGAATTGCCATGAACATTGCAGTAACGGGAGCGACAGGACATCTCGGACGTCTGGCAGTAAAGGAATTGCTCGAAAAACTGCCCGCGGCGAACATCGTCGCCGTCGTCCGCGACAGGAACAAGGCTGCCGAAGCAGCCGCAAAAGGGGTGCAGGTGCGAGTCGCGGATTACGAAGACCCGGCCGCGCTCAAAACCGCCCTTTCGGGGGTCGACAGGCTTCTGCTCATCTCGTCCAGCAAAGTGGGAAAGCGTTTTGCGCAGCACAGAAATGTGATCGACGCAGCCAAAGCGGCGGGCGTGAAGTATATCGTGTACACGAGCGCCCCCAAGGCGACGACGTCGTCCCTGATCCTCGCCCCCGAACACAAGGCCACCGAAGAATACCTGGCCAAGTCCGGTTTGTCCTATGCAATCGTACGGCACGGCTGGTACACGGAAAACTATACGCAGCAGATCGAAACTTCTAGACGGACCGGGACTGTCGTCGCGGCGGCCGGCAATGGCCGTGTCGCGAGCGCGACCAGGGCCGATTACGCCGCGGGAGACATCGCCGTGCTTCTCGGCGAAAATCACGAAGGCAAAACGTATGAGTTTTCGGGCGATTATGCCTGGGACTATATCGAACTCGCCTCCGCCATCGCGGACATCATCGGCAAACCGGTGCGCTATCAGCCCGTCGATGTCCCTACGCTGATCGGCATCCTGAAAGGCGCAGGCCTCGACGAAGGCATGGCCGGCTTCGTGGCGGCACTGGACGGCAACATCGCCGCGGGCCTGCTTTCCGAAACGAGCGGCCAGCTGTCGGCCCTGATCGGCCGGCCGACTACGCCGCTCAAGGCAGGGCTCAAAGCCTCTCTGGCCCGACCGGGAGATTAATCGCCGGGCCGGTTTCGGATTTCATGTTTCCTCTTCGACGAACCGGCCGAGTTTTCCGTACTTTCGGTACAGCACGTCATATACAGCCGCGCGTGCCATATCCGGCTCGACACTGCGCTCGACGGGAGGAAGCATGCGCGCTTGCGCTTCCTGCACGGACGGATATATGCCGGCGACGACTGCGGCGAACATCGCCGCTCCCAGGGCGACCGACTGCTCGCTCCGGATTATATCGATCGGCATGCCAAGCACGTCGGCGACGATCTGTATGACGAGGGGCGATTTTTTGGCCACGCCGCCGATGGCGATTATCCGGTCTATCGCTACACCCTCGTTCCGGAAACGCTCGACGATCGCGCGCGTGCCGTATGCCGTCGCTTCCATGAGCGCCCGGTAGATTGCAGGCGCCGTCGTGCCGAGCGTCAGCCCGACAATGGCACCTTTAAGGAGCTGGTTTGCGTCGGG
>Ga0209340_1001481_pt1 | contig 16602 bp, 16 predicted proteins | sample EPASupsiteSAE323_FD_187266 | JGI IMG/M metagenome (GOLD analysis project Ga0209340, IMG submission 187266) | Bioremediated contaminated groundwater from EPA Superfund site, New Mexico - Sample SAE3-23 (SPAdes) (version 2) | ecosystem: Environmental > Aquatic > Deep subsurface > Groundwater >... | reverse complement strand
TTCATCAGAACCTGGACTATGAGACGCCTGACCAGCGCTATCGTTCGTTCCAGGCTAAGGATTTGGCAGCGTAAATGAACACCTTATTCTTTCCCTGTTTTTGGTCTTGATTCCAGGGCTCAGCATATAAAGTGCGTCAAGAAATTGCAGGAAAACTAGCGATCGAAGCACAAGAAATATTTAATGGTGATATTGAAATAGATGAAAGCTATTTCGGCGGCGTCAGAAAAGGAAAACGTGGCCGAGGAGCTGCTGGAAAAGTTGTTGTATTCGGTATGCTCAAGCGTCATGGTAAAGTGTACACAGTCATTGTCGAGAATACTAAAGAAGCGACTCTAATGCCTGTTATAGCCAATAAAATCAAGCCTGATAGTGTTGTTTATACAGACACATATCGCAGTTACGATGCATTGGATGTCAGCGAGTTCCATCACCATAGAATTAATCATTCCGAAGTATTTGCTAACCAGAAAAACCACATTAATGGAATTGAAAACTTTTGGAATCAAGCAAAGCGAGTCTTAAGAAAGTATAACGGAATAGATAAGAAATCATTCCCGTTATTTTTAAAGGAATGTGAATTCAGATTTAACTACGGAACACCCGCTAACCAGCTAAGAATTCTGAAGAAATGGTGTCAAATATAACAAATTTATCTACGTCAGCCCCTAAATCTTAATACATCTTTTATATAGTCTTCTTTTATTTTCATTTATTACTTCCTTCGTCAACACAAGAAAAAATTTGACACTTATGCTGTCCAGATTCACAGATCCATTATATAGACAGGGTAAACACAATTCCTTCCTCTCTCAGAAACGTGCGAATTTGGCGCTTACGCATCGTTAGGAATCCCATACCCTTAAGCAAAGGTGTACAAATAAAACAAGTCAACAGTATTTACAGCCATGTTACATTTTCATTTATTACTTTATCGTATTTCTTTATCCTAAATTCTTGTGTCATTTAAATCATTAGTTAAACTTGACTTTATCCATCGAATTTTGCCATTTTTTTGCGTTAAAATCACTTTTGTCCTCTCAAAAATTAAGTTAACATCACCATTCATTATGATATTTATATTTTTCCTAAGATTCTCTAGATCTTTCGCTATCTGCTTTTGTTCTGCATTCTCATAGAGAGAATATTGAATAAGCATTTCTTTATTTGGTCCTTGTTCAATTTTGCTATTTTTTATTGTTTCTATACCAACAAAGGCAAACGTAAACTCTGTAGGAGAAATCAGCTTATTATCAAGCGATAACAAATAGTCCCCTTGTCGTCCCTCAATATAATCCACACATAGTCCTTTATGCTTGCATTCACAATTATATATAACTTTATGCACAATATCCTTAGTCTTGTGGCGGATGAATGGATTTATATAATTTAAAAAGGAAGTCCCTACTATTTCATTATTGGAATCTATTTCAACATATGAGTATAAAGGTTCAAAATGGTAATTCTTATAATCGCAATCACTTGCAATAGCAACTTGTTCCGTATTTCCATATAAGCAATAAACTTTCGAATCAAAAACTTCCTCAATTATTTTTCGTTGCCATGCATAAGTGGGCTCTGAGGAACAAAAGACCGCTTTGGTTTTAAATGGAATACTTAAGCCATATTCCTTTATAACCTTAGCCAAAATTGAAATTGCTGATGGGTATCCATGAATATAGATGCTTTTATATCTTTTTATTTTTCTCAGATAATATATTGCAGTCTCCTTATTTATATTTCCTGGTGATAATCTTATAGACCTCTGCATGCCATAATATTCATAAGGTCTATCTTTATCCAATATGTCTCCTCTTATTTGTACTCTCCTATCGGCTGGTTTAAATCCAGCTCGTTTCCACACATGATAAGTGAAGGCCAATTCGGCATAAAAACTCTCCTTATCTTGGTAAAACACTAACGGATTGCCAGTACTGCCAGATGTATGTATCTTAGTTTGTCTATTTAAGTCGACTTTACAACTTATCAGCTCTCCTAAATTTTCCATAAAAAGATGCCTATCTGAAAATGGAATAGCCGCCTCATAATCATTAAAGTCCTGAATTTTATTTATATCAATTCCTAATTCATCAAATTTCTTATTGAAATAGTTAACATTTTTATATGAAAATCTTAATATCCCCTTTATTTGTTCCATTTGATATTCTCTTATTCGATTTGTGTCCCAATTTTCTGCTTCCTCCAATAGGGAATACCAGTACCAAAAGCTTTTAGGATACCGGATATGAGCTGGTAGATATGAATAGAGATATTTTGCAGAATCTTCAAGACAATCATGTTTAAGAAAGTTTCTCACTACATCTATCATATCTCTTTTCTCCCTTTCTATGACCTATTCAACTTTCTCAATATAAGAATCAATAAAAAAAGACCTTTCCCTTGCTTTTTCGAACTCCATTATTATTTTATTAATTACTATTACATTTATGCGTATTTTTTCTCCATATTCTGGAGAATAATATGAACATAGTAGCTTAATATCTTCATTTGATTTAAACCTAAATGTATTATTCTCACTAGTTATAATGGCTTCTTTGTTATTTTCAATTCTGATATTGCATTTGGGAGAAAAATGATAGAATATCTCTATTCTACCTCCTTTGCACTCTATTCGATCTTCCACATGAAGGAATCGTTTTATTTCAACTTTTCTCGATATAGTTATGTCTTGATCAAGTTTGTACTGCGCTTCTATCTCATTTTTGCGAAAACCTTTGATTTCACCAATAGCCTTTCTTTCTTGGTAACACCAATCATTGGAAATTCTGTTTTGCTCTCTTCCATCAACAATAATTGTATTATGCGAAGAAGTCATTATGTTATTAATTCTGCAATTATCTTTAAGAATATAAGAATATACTCCAGTATCAACCAATATCATTTCATTTTGATACATTACTAAAATAGATAATTGGTCATTATGAAAATGAGCACCGATGATTTTTCGAACAGTCTTTTTTCTGCCTAGGTCGCACCTTAGACATACACGCCAGCCATCTTGCTCTATCTTAATAATGCCAAAAGAAGATTTACTGCTTTTGTTTATCTCCCCTATTTCTTCGAGTCGATTTTTAGTAGGTGTGCTTAAACCTATATTGCTTGCAATTTTATTTAGAAAAGCCAAATTATAACTCGAATAGGAAAAATATTCGGGATATCCCAATATTCGCCCTGAATCATTATCTCCTATTCCAATCAAATGATCCCCAAATGCAGCATACATTGAAAATTCATACATTTTTTTTGCATATTGCAATATCTTTTTGTTTCTACAATCACTCATATTCAGAAATAGCAGCAATGCCTCTGTAACATACTTATGATAATAGGTAGAACCTTCATAGAGAGAGCCATCTTTTAATAAAGTCACTTTTAAAAAACTATACATATATTTATAAGCTAGATATTTAACATTTCCCCAATATAATGAAGATTCAATGTTCTCCATTACCCATAAAATACCGATTAAATTGAAAAACAGATGATTATTGGAATAGCCTAATCCAATCTCATTATTTTCAAGCATATATACAAGTGATTTCTTAATAAATCCATTAATATTCGTTTCACTATAACATATATGCCTTTTCTTTAATATATTGATAGATTCAATGACGTTTATTGTCGATATAGCAACTTCCATCGCATTTGTATCTTCGAGCAAGCCATTAAGATAATCTTCTTGAAAATACTCTTGTATTTCATTATCTGTTTGACATGCTCTAGCAAGAATAGGAAGGAATTGCAGCCTTTTCCCCTCCCATTGACTTTTTATATCGACATTTTTGTTTATATCCTTATCATCATAGAATAATACCTTTCTTTCTCCATCTTTTATTCGCCTATATTCCTCTTCCAAGGGTCCATGATAGTGATTTATACTATTCGCACTTATCTTAATGTAAAATCTCGAATCATCTTGCCTTATAATTAACTTTGAAATTATTAATAATGATTTTTTTCTTGCCTCCCATACTATAATCTTATTTATGGTATATAATGAACAGTACTTCTTGATCTTTTTAGTTTTCTTAAAGTATTTCTTCAATTCGCTTTACCTTATTTATTTCCATAAATTTTTTATACCTTTCTAAATATTGCTCATAATACTTTTCAAAATTCTTAATAACATCAATTATGCCACTGATAGAGTCACATATAAAATTAACATCAGGAAATCCAATATCGTTCTCTTCAAAATATGTTTTATCCTTTTTATCATAATTTACTATAAGAGCCATTTTGCCAAGCATAAACGCTTCATTTAAGACTGATGATGTCATACTCATGGTTAGATCAGCGTCTTCAATTATTCGAGCACATTCAAAACCCTTGTCGATAATATTTACAAAATCATACTTCGAAGCCAATTCAGCAATTTTATTTTCCATATTTTGTCTATAATGCGGCTTTATGGATATTTTAACCGATAAATTTAATGAAGTTATTTGCAAAAATAAGTTATTCATAAAATCTAGATATTTTGGCGTAAATGAATCAGGTTGCATAAAAATTGCAATTTTCAAAGCAACACCTAATGCTTTTTGTTTTGGGGGCTGTATTATTGGCAAATAATAATTATAACTACCTGAATATTTTCTATAAAATTTATATATATTCTTTGCATATAAATAATAATAATCAGCTAGCTTAGTCTTTGGATACAACATTTTAGTCATAGAAACATATTGAATATTTATATGGAAAAGCTTAAATTTCTTGGCGATTTCATTTACAATATTGATATCTTCACCAAAAGTCATGTTGGATATTATCTTGCTACCAGAAATATTGCTTATCAAATTCATGCAATTCGCTATTTGCTCATATTTATAATAATAGCGAAACATGAAGTTATTTATTGTTTTATTAATAGCTGTGAATGAAACATTTATTTCTTTATTATTTATTTTTATTGCAACTTTCTTTTGAAGGCAATTTCTCTTGCTTTTTTTGTTTATTCGAAAAGTGGTTTTAAAATCCAAAGGTCGATAATAAAGAATTTTTTCATTTCCATCTGCAACAACATTCCGATGCAATAACCATATTGTATCAGAATTATTTGCTCTGGCTATACTTTCTTTCAGTTGATTGTATTGAAGCTGCAAATCGGCTATAGCTATGTATTGCTTTTTAAAGCCCTTTTCAAAAGAACAAGTCATATTGGCATTACTATATATTATGCGATGATATAATTTCCCAACTAATTGCCCAAAATGGATAATATCCTCTCTTATTATATTGAGAACTTTAAAAATAAAACTTTTGTGTTTCCCTTCCCATATTACATTAATATTATTTTTATAGCATTGATATATCACTCCATTGAAAAACCATGATTCTTTATATAACCAACTCTCACCTTCGCCCTCCCCATAGAATAGGGTAAAAAATATATCTTCACTACCACCATATAGTACTATATCATCTATTTTCCTTTCATTTATTATATTGCCAATTTGGTCTATAATAGAATAAAGTGGCCTAAATACTGATGCATAGATACTATTGGCAATCTCTGGAAGGTCGTTACAATATTCTTTTAGGAACCGCCAAATTTCTTCCGAGACCTTTCTTTCTTTATCATCAAAGGCTTTATCAACATTTATTATTGTATTATATTTTTTAGATGCTAATATTTTAAAATCATCCGTAAGAACAGTATCCCTGTCCTCGATATTTTTTTTTGCCTTAGTGCTCCCCTTAAAAATTATATGAAGCCGGTTATTCATGGGATCTTAACCTTTTCCACTTTATTCTGCTATTATCTCAATAAATTCTCGAGCAACATTAACACAATAGAAATCCGTATAGGGATAATATTTGACGCTATCATCATTACATATTGATATAATTGCTCTTATAATATCGCTTTTCTGATTTAAACATACATAATATCTATGCAATTTTTCTGCATATTCAGCCAATTTTTCACAACCTTGCTCGTATATAAACAATATCGGCTTATCAGTTGCAGCATAGTTATAAAATTTACCTGGCAATTGTGAAGATCCTAATTTATTACCCAAACATATCAATAGATCAGCATTATTCTCAACTTGTTCTATTTGGTTATAAGGAAGACGATTTCTTATCATTATATTGTCGTCAGCTTCTAATTTTAAATCAGAATCGCCAATTATCTCAAAATTAAAAGTTTTCAATTCTTTGGCTGCATTATATAATGGCCGAATATCCCTGTCTTTGCTATTATAATTTCCATAATACCCAATTGTTTTCTTCTCATTCTGTATTTTTGATCCAATTCTTTCTCTAATATATGGGCTAGGAATAAAATGCATCTTTTGTTTTTCTTCTTCGAATAAACTCTTTTGTTCCTCAAGTGTAATTGGATTTGTATAAAAGACATAATCGGCAAGGTGCAATAGCCTTTTTTCTTCTTTCTTGATCATCACACGCGGAATCCATGACCTTATATTTATATCATTATAGAAAGGATCTCCCCAATATTGAGTCCATTTCCTGGCACTTATTTGTTTATTTAAAAGCATTTTATCAATTATGAGATGGGATACTTTTGAATCAGAAGAGCTGATTATATAATCAAAAGATTTATTATCAATATCTATACTTTCCATATCTTTAAGCAATGCTCTTTGGCTATCATAGATAGAAAAAGACGAATATAGGTTCCATGCTACTTTTTTTATTTTCCAAAATGTTCTATTGTTTTCTTTGGATATGTTATGAGCCCTTTCATATATGATAGGAGTATTGAGAAAATACTGCCTGACACAACCAAGACTGTCTTTGCCATTATTTTTTCTTGTCAATGTGTAGACATCAAATCCAAGCTCCATTAAGCCCTTTACCATCGCTCTATTTCTAACTGAAGCCGAATCATTAGAGTCTAGTGCATATGTAGATACATAGAGTATTTTCTTTTTCAATTTCATACTAATCCTATATTTAATTATTTATAACTATTCCTAATGCCACAAAAATCGAGCTCAACTTTTCCGCAATTTTGAGGTAATTTTTTAAACATGCTATGAGCCACCAGGAATACGACAATATCTGCTTTTTCATAGGCTTCCTGATATTCGACGAGATTGGAATCCTTATATATCTCTATATATGGCTCTACAATAAGATAAGGTTCTTCCATAAGCTTTATCATCTCATCAACTATATGGGTTGCAGGACTTTCCCTAAGATCGTCTATATCCGGTTTAAAAGACAGACCCATGAAAGCAACGATAGGTCTTCGCTTGTTTTCCAATTCATACTGCTGAATAGCGCTTTTTATTTTTTCTGTACACCAATCTGCTTTATGATTATTGACTTCTCTTCCCTTTGCAATGAGCTGTGCTTCTTCCGGAAAATCTGCAGTTAAAAAATAAGGATCAACGGCAATACAATGCCCTCCAACTCCACAGCCTGGCCGCAATATCTTGACTCGAGGGTGTCTATTTGCCAGTGAGATCAGTTCCCATACATCTATGCCGGCTTTTTCGCATATCATGGACAATTCGTTTGCAAAAGCGATTTGAACGTCCCGATAGGAATTTTCTGTAAGCTTGCACATTTCCGCAGTTCTGCTATTTGTCTTATGAAGCTGGCCTTTTACGAACATTACATAGAAATTGGCCGCTTTTTCTGCTGAAGTAGCATCGATTCCTCCGATTACTCTATCATTGTTCACCAATTCATAAAGGACATTCCCAGGCAAAACTCGTTCTGGACAATAGGCTATGTAGATCTTGCCTTCCAATTCAGGACGCTTTGAAAATATCAAATCTTTCATCTTTTCTGTTGTACCAACTGGCGAAGTAGATTCAAGGATATATAAATCCCCCTCTTTTAGAAGCGGAATAATGGATGTTGTAGCCGCCTCTACATATGAGATATCTGGTTGATGGCCATCTTTGAATGGCGTCGGTACAACAACGAGATATACATCGCTGCATTCAGGAGTCATTGATGCCTTGAGCAGGCCCTGCTCCACAACAGTCTTGACCACTTCTTCGAGATTTAACTCTACTATATGTATTTGGCCTCTATTTATTGTATCAACAATGTTTTTATTGATATCAACACCTAATACTCTTATACCGCTTTTTGCCACTATTGAAGCCGTAGGAAGCCCAATATATCCCAGCCCCAGGAAGCAAACTTGACTAAAGTCGTTCATTATCCATTTCCTCAATATGTTGTATTTTGAAGTAAAATCGATGATATTTTCATGCTTGCCGTACCATCCCCATAAGGATTTACCGCTTTATGCATGTTTTCATATGCCCTTTCATCATTCAATAGCATTTCCATCGCAGAAAGAATAGATTTCTTATTCGTGCCTACGAGTATGGCAGTTCCCGCTTCTATTCCTTCCATACGTTCAGTCACTTCTCTCATCACAAGAACAGGTTTGCCAAGCGATGGGGCTTCTTCCTGGATACCGCCAGAATCCGTCAACACAAAATAGCACTTCTCCATGAGCCATATTAGGTTTGGATAGTCCAACGGTTCAATAAGGTGAATATTGGGGACTGCATCAAGGATTCTGAAAACAGGTTCGCGCACATTTGGGTTCAAATGGACAGGGTAGACAATCTCGATGTCTATATAACGTTCGGCAATTTCATGAATTGCGCCGCAAATATTCTCAAAACCATTACCAAAGCTCTCTCGCCTATGCCCCGTAACTAGAATTATCCTTTTTGATAAGTCAAGAAATGAAAAGAATCTCTTATACTCATCATCCCCTCTTTTTTTCATAAGCCTAAGGCCCAGCTGAAGCGCATCAATAACCGTATTGCCAACCATATAAATATTCTTGGTGATTCCTTCCTTATAAAGATTATCTTTTGCGGTATAAGTTGGCGCAAAATGATATTCGGCAATCTGGCTGATGATCCTTCTATTCATTTCTTCAGGATATGGCGAATATTTCTCTCCACTCCGTAATCCTGCCTCTAGATGCATTACTGGAATCTTTCTATAAAACGCAGCCATTGCCCCTACCATTGCTGTTGTCGTATCTCCTTGAACACAGATAAGATCCGGCTTTACCTTTGCAAAAATATCATCAAGACCAGTCAAACAACGCGCTGTAAGATGAGGCAATGTCTGATTTGGTAGCATAAGCTCCAAATCGTAATCGTCATTTATTTCGAAAAATTTATTAACTTGATCAAGCATTTCTCGATGTTGCCCGGTCAGACATATTTTCACCGAAAAATCAACTAGATGCCTTTTCAGCTCTATTATAAGTGGGGCCATCTTTATAGCTTCAGGCCTTGTGCCATATATGAATAAGATTTTTTTCAATGATTCCTCTCCTCTTATTCAAAATTTGATGAACTACCCCGCAGCTGCTATGTTGAAGTTTGTCAAGCCCTTTGGGAAGAAAAAAAGAACGGTCATCAGGAACAATCTGCTATTCGAGCGTTTAGGTACTGCCTAAAGCTCAGTGTACTGGTTCGCTGGGACAGATCAAACTGCTGCGACGACGGTGTTTCGCGCCATGCTGCGAACAATCGTGTCCCGCCATGATAATCGTTCTCTCCATGACCCTCTCTTCCGCGTTCCTTCGACTTTCTTATTTCACAAGATCGTTACGCGGCCCTCCGTTCGTATTCATGCTGGGCGTCAAGGGCTCAGTGCCACATCAGGTGCGCAAGTCTCGCCATACAGATCACGACCGCCTTCCGTGTCACAGTCGGTGATAACTTTCCGGAATTAGTCTAAAACCGGAAAATTTAAACCGCCCTTGACAGCTTAAATCGATCCCGTTCCACTTCGATCATGCCTTTCTGTTTCTTGGTCCAGGGAAAGGTTTCTTCTTCAAGCCTCTTTGTCCACAGGCAGAATCCTGTCCTGTCCCAGTAAAGGATCTTCATTACTTTTCTCGTCTTCCCCTGAAACACAAAATAGTTTCCAGAAAGCGGCCCTCCCGGCATTTTGTCCTGGGCTATGGCAGAAAGTCCGTTGATCTGCTTCTCATGTCCGTGATGCCGGCCACAAGGTATATCGTCCTGTCTTTCCTGAGATACATCCCTTTGCCTCCCGTTGCCGGAAAGCTTAAACGATTTTCTTATCTCTTTCAGATGGTGCAAATTTGACGGTTACGGTTCACTATTCCGTGTGATTTCTTCAACTTCCCAGGGGCTTCCCACGCCTAGCAGATGACTATAGAATTCCTCAAGTGACTCGTTCATAAGCTCATTTTACCACATGTTCCTACACAATTGTCTGAAGCCCCTTATTATTGTATTTCATAATTGCTTCAGCATAAATTAAATCAATGGGTTCATTTATATCCACGCCCTCAATATTATCAATAATAAATCCTGTCGCTTTTGTACCTAGGATTGATCCGGTACTCCGCAGCGCTTTAATTGTAACAGCATAAATGCAGCTATTTTCTAGGGGCTGAAGTAGATAAAGTGTCATGATATACTGCCGTTATGGCAATAAGTCATTGCAGATTAAGCAAAAGCACGCAGTTACGCTTGCTGGAATACTTTGTGCTAGAAGTGACTGCTCGATCTGCAGCAAACTTGCTCGGGATACAAGCAAATTCAGCCATCCTTTTCTACCGTAAAGTGCGTCAAGAAATTGCAGGAAAACTAGCGATCGAAGCACAAGAAATATTTCAAGGAGATATTGAAATTGACGAAAGCTACTTCGGTGGAGTTCGTAAAGGCAAACGCGGTCGAGGAGCAGCTGGAAAAGTAGTCGTCTTTGGCATGCTAAAGCGCCATGGCAGAGTTTTCACCGTTATTGTGGAGAATACCAAGACAAAGACCTTAATGAACGAAATAGCACTAAAAATCAAGCCAGATAGCATTGTCTACACAGATGCTTATCACAGTTATGATGCATTGGACGTTAGTGAATTCCATCATCATCGAATAAACCATTCAGATGTATTTGTGGATGAAAAGAACCATATCAATGAAATTGAAAACTTCTGGAATCAGGCCAAGAGAGTCTTAAGAAAGTACAACGGTATTGATAAGAAGTATTTCCATTTGTTTCTGAAAGAATGTGAGTTCCGTTTCAACTACGGGACACCTAAAAACCAGCTCAAAATTCTTAGAAAATGGTGCTCAATTTAGAGGTTTATCTAATACAGCCCCTAGAATTTTATCTTGTCGTTCTTATACAGCTTGCGCATATCGTCCTGCTTCTTTTCGTCGCGGGAGAATATGCGTATTTCCTTGATGTCGGTTTTAAGAAAACGCTTCAGAACGGCGTTGCCGAACGAGCCGGTGCCGCCGGTAATCAATAGTGTCTTTCCGGAAAACATAGTCTTATCCCCCAAGGTTATAACTTCATGCCAAATTTCGCCAAAAGCCGAAAGGGGGTCTGACCCCATTTATTAACTTTGCTTGACAATACTTGCCAAGCCTTTACCATGCGATGTATAAGAGCCAGGGCCACAAGGGTTTATATAAACACCGCAAGATGTCCCTTTTGGCTCTATTTTTTTGCCCTGACGGGGATTGAAGCTATCCGAGCTTTCATGCAAAAACCTTATTGAATTTTTCGATCCGCCATGCAACATAGGTCGATTTTTACATGGTCTGCCATTAAAATTTCATCGCCCGGGAGTAGGAATAGCCGACGGATATGTCGACAACTGAGCGATGGCTTAAATTACCACTTCCAGTTTGAGCTTTTTGCACAACAGGCCCAGCTGCCCATCGTTCTTTAGGATTGTCGCGTCATTTCTTCTTGCAAGAACAGCGTAATACATATCATAGACAGAATGAGTGTTCTTTATTCCTTCGCTTAATGCTTCTTTACAAAGTTCTTTTGCCTCAAAAAAATCATCGATCAACTCGATCCAGTCTTCAACGTAGTGATCCAATACGGCGGTCACAGGTCCCGATCCTCTCTGATCATTGCCACTGCATCGATTTTCTTGACTTCTTCGGAGATTTTCCTTGCTTGGATCTTTTTTAGCAGCAGTTTTTTTTCTTTCCACATTCGGTTGCTCCTGGCCTACGCTTTTTCCCAGAAAAACGACTATCTGCTGTGCGATAGTTCTATTTTTCCTTTTTGCGGCCAGCGCGACTTTCTTATAAATGTCTTCCGGGCAATCTCTTACTTGAAGCAGCGGCATATCATCACGCCTGCATACATGAGGGTCTGACCCCATATATTAACTTGGCGCGCGATTCTTGTCCCACCATGGTAATGCTGACAACAATTTATGCGTAATCAAACTTTAGCGCTGCTCGATCCTTATCGATCCCGCTCCAATAAACGTCTTGAAAGCCTTCCCCTGGTCGTCCAGGAGGAGGAGGGAGAATGTCATTTCGCCGGGGCCATTGATGACAAAGGGGTTGGCCATGATCGAGAGGTTGACGAACCGGGAAGGTACCGGTTCCTGGACCGTAAAGGGCCCCCGCGCGATCTCGACCGACTCATCGCCCCGTTTGAACGAAAAAGAAAAGCTGGTTCCTTTCCGGATTTTATCATCTTCGTTGAATGACAGACGGATAAAAAATGCCAGCCTTGTGAACTTCGGCCAGGCGGGCACTCCCTCAGGACTGGCCTCGAAGATCATGGCATCGTTGTAGAGCCCCATAAGGGACTGTTTGCCGCCCGCTTCCTGGCGAATGTCGTCGCATATCAACAGGGTGTCAAGTTTCATACGTATACTCGCAGGCTCCCGAACTCACCATTAGTTCGGCGGGGGTTGTGGCCGTCCGTTGCGCCTGGGCAGAGAGAGCCGAAGATTTTCCCATCGATACGAAGAATAGTGCGTTGTTGGTATTCTCGACGATTCCGGCGGACACGCTTTTCACGTCGTTCGTTTTAGCCATGTGGCACAAATCCTGCATCGCGGCTGCGATATGGATTCGCATTGCTGTCTTCTTTTCAAATTTGTTGTCGGCGACCTCGAGAAGCCAGGGGAAAAGGTGGATATACCGCATCAGCGCCGTCGCTCCGGCCGAGGGTGCCACCGATTTGTTCTTCCATTTGGAAAGCGTCCGCTGGGGAAGCCCCAGCACGCGCTCCGCCGCCGAGTAGCTCGTACCCTTCCCGGAAAACTCTTCCAGCATCGATGCGACGGCATCCGCACGGATCTCCGCATACTTCTTCTGGATGGCATGTTCGTTGTCGCCGAAAAGATCACCCTCTGCGCCGCAGCTGGGGCACGTATATTCTAAAACCTGTATGGTCTTTTCAATCCCTGACGGGTCGGCAAGAGCGATCGTGCGGGACACGCTCTCAAGTTTCCCAACCCCGCACACAGGGCAAATGCGCTCACTCATGGTCGCCTCCGGGAAGCAATCCCGCTTTCCTGAACGCATCGACGAATGGCATACAGGCATTGTCCGAAATGTGAAACGACTTTACCGTCCAATAATCCGTTATCTCGTTGAACATAAACGCCACATACCCTCTTTTCATCAGCGACACAAACTCGTATCCATCCACAATTATCTTTCTGGATGGATCCGGATTTTTCTCCCATGGCTTTGAATTGATGAATTCTAGTTGTTCGAGTCCGCCATTCGCAATAAACCTCAGGATTTCTCCTGAAGTTTTCAGCCCAAAATCGTTTCTCGCATCATCCTGAGCTTCCCTCAGCACCACGACCCGGGATCGCGTTTGAGCCCTGCAAGCTTTGCGGAACGCAGCAAAGTCATAATATGGGTATTTTGACATATTTTCAAGCTACATTTTATCTTTTAAGGATAAATACTGAAGTAACGATTTTTCGAAATACCTCATAGTACTACAACGCACCAAAACCAGGTTGTTGCTTCAACTTTATGCATGAATTCCGAAATAGTACCGTGGGGTGGGGTCTGACCCCATTTATTAACTTCTGATCGGGACGTTTTTCTGACGGTCGCGCCGCCAAAGTGCTGGTTTTCGAGGTTCTGGCGGCGCGGTTTTTACATGAGAAAAATTGTCCCCGCCTGACGGATGCGGCCGAAACACGCTATCGCGCTTTTCGTACCGGGGACTGTCCCGCGCGCGCCGGCGTTCCGGCCTCGAGCACGCGAATGTTCAATCTCTGAACATACTAATCGAGCGCACGTGTGCGCGCAAGCGACATAACACGGAATTCGTCTGCGGTGCGGGCGGGGCTGTTTAGAATTTGATCCTTTTGCGGGCACAGTACTCTTTGATCGGGATCCATTTTTTATCGACGCGAATGTAGCCTTTGTCGGGATTCCCGGGTCTGCGACGGGGGAATCCCAAGGCCACTATGAAGGCCATAACCATGCCTGCGGCGATGACGACGGCGATAATGGCCATATGTTCAGTCCCGGCCGCTGGCGCTGCCGTTCTTGCCTTTGGGGCCTGAATCGCTCTTGGGTTTTTTGGCGTTCTGCCGCACGCTCACGCTGGAGGGGAACTCATTGTTGGTATGGCGGTTTCCAATCGTTGCCTTGAGGGCGTGGAAGTCTTCCGAGCCCGGATCGATCCCCAGGGTCATGGCCAGAACTCCCCAGCCGTGTCCGTCCATGCCTGCCGCAAGGATCACGGCTTCCTGGAGGCTGTTGGCCGAGTTCGCCTGAATTTCCAGGGCGAGCCAGATTTCGCCGGGCGTGTAGCCCTGGACGGCCAGGCTCTGCAGTTCGACCAGTTCCACCGAAAATTCGACACTGAGCCTGAGAAGGACTGCGTCCGAGTTCTCTTCCGCCGCGACGTCCACGGCCGAAATCTCGTCTTCAAGTTCGATTTCATCGGTGGTCTGGGCGAATGCGCCCTGAGCCACGACGAAAGACAAGGCCAGAATCGCAGCCAGGCTTGCCATTTTTTTACCGATATTCATGCTGTACCTCCGAAACTATCCCCGTCGGGGATTCGCTTCACCTAGAGATACGCGCCCAAATGCATGCCGGTTGCAGTAAAAACCGGAATGCCGGCAAATATCCGCTCGCGGGGTGTTGCGGGGTGTTATCTTTTTACACATGAGCGGAACGAGCCCGGGCGCCGGACACGACGACGAAGTGGTACGCAAAGTGCTCGCAGGCGACCGCGACGCGTACCGCGAAATCGTCGAACGCTACGGCTCCAGGCTCATCGCGTTCTGCAGGTCGCGCATGCAGTCCGACGAGGATGCGCGCGATGCCGCGCAGGACGTGTTCGTCCGGGCCTATTCCTCGCTTTCCTCTTTCAGGCAGGGCGAAAGCTTCGCGTCCTGGTTTTTCGCGATCGCCGCGAACCATGTGCGCACGCGCTTCAGGCTGATAAGATCCGAAAAGCACAAGTCCGAGGCGCTTCTGATCGAACTTTCCACGGCCGTTCCCGTCGATCCCGTGGACGAAGCCGACCGCGCCATGAACGCCGAGGCATTGCGCCGCGCGGTGCGCGCCTTGCCGCCCGATATGCGCTGGCCTGTGGAGTTTTACTATTTCGCAGGGCTTTCCGTGGCCGAAACGGCCCGCGTACTGGCCTTAAGCGAGGAAGCGACGAAAACGCGCCTGTTCCGCGCCCGCAAATCCTTGCGGAGTTTTCTCGAAGACGCGCAACCGGCACGCGATTCGCGAGGTATACCTATATGATGAAAAACCGGAAGGCTGCCCGTCCCGATTCGCCCGAGTGCCGCAAAGCGCGCGCATTCGTCGAAGCCTGGGAATCAGGCGGTTTCGACGATTCCGAAGCGCCCCGTGATTTCAACGAATTCCGGGCGCATCTCAGCACATGCCGCGAATGCTCGCGGCGTTTCGGCGCGCTCCTTCCCCTGATGCAAAGGGATTTCACTGTTGCGGCGGTAGCCGCAACAGTGGGCGCGACAGTAGTCGCGAAAGACGCCGTAGCGGCGACAGTAGTCGCGAAAAACGCGGTAGTCGCAACAGTGGGCGCGACTACCGTCGCGACAGATCTTGCCGACGATGTGATGGCCGCGATCGCGGCCGCGGACAGCGCGCCGCGGCTGCGCCACCGCCGGCCTTTAGGCATGATGGCCGCGGCTGCGGCCGCGATATTTGTCCTGGGCCTCGGTCTCGGCGTGCTCTTCGGTCCCCGGAATTCGAATACTGTCACTGTGCGCTTTGTCCTTTCGGCGCCGCAGGCGGCTTCCGTCCGCCTCGCTGGCGACTTCAACGACTGGAACGGCGAAGGCTACGAACTGCGACGTTCCGCCCCGGGCTCGACCTGGGAAATCAGCGTTCCATTAAAGAAAAACCGCGTGTATACCTACAATTTCATATTGGATGGCGAGACCTGGATCGACGATCCCGCGGTCAGTACCAAAATAGACGACGGATTCGGAGGCTCAAGCAGCCTCCTGAGGCTGTAGCGCTATGACACGCATTTCCGCCACAGTGCTTTTTCTCGCGGCCGCGTTTCTCGCGCCGCTTTCCCTTGGCGCGCAGGACCTGGCCGCGTGGTTCGCAAAATCCGCCAATACGGCCTCGTACGGCTCGATCCGGCCCGAAACCGAGATACTGGCCGCCCAGCTTCGCGACGCGGGACTATCCGACTCGCTCCTTGCGTCGCGTCTGCAGGAAGGCGCGCGCAAGCATGTGCCTCAGGCGACGCTGCTGGCCACGCTCCGCACCGACTCGGCGCGCGCATGCGCCATCGCCGCCGCCATGAAAAACCGCGGCCTTCTTCCCGAAAGCCGGGATCGCGCGACCG
>Ga0209340_1001480_pt1 | contig 16606 bp, 16 predicted proteins | sample EPASupsiteSAE323_FD_187266 | JGI IMG/M metagenome (GOLD analysis project Ga0209340, IMG submission 187266) | Bioremediated contaminated groundwater from EPA Superfund site, New Mexico - Sample SAE3-23 (SPAdes) (version 2) | ecosystem: Environmental > Aquatic > Deep subsurface > Groundwater >... | reverse complement strand
ATCTAGATGATACAGTGTACTATAGATATTCCTTTCATTTCTCTTAATAAGTTCCTCAAGAGCAATACGATCTTCCTGCTGGCATTTTACAACCAGCTCGGTCTGATCCAGATTTTTGTATATTTGTTTTAAATTGTGCTTCAACCAATGCCTGCCTCCTATTAGCTGATCTGCTAATAATAATTAATATTTATTCTTCGTGTTATAATCACTTAGGCAAACATTTTGGGTATAATTAAGAGCAATCGCAGAGGCAAAAGTTTGAACAGAATTATTGATGTGAATTTAAACAGGGCAACAGAAGCTCTTAGAGTGCTTGAGGAAATATCAAGATTTTATCTGGATAATAAAGAATTTTCTGCTTCACTAAAAAATATCAGGCATGAACTCTTTAAAACTGTTAATATCAGGTATAAAGACCTTTTGAAATCTAGAGATACAGAAGGTGACGTTGGAGTCGATATCACCAATCCGAGCAAAAAAGCTGATATTATTGACATATATAGAGCCAATTTTAAAAGATTACAGCAATCATTAAGAGTTCTTGCAGAATACAGCTCTCTTGAAGGCCTGGATACAGCCTCTTTTGAAAAAAACCGTTATGATTCATATACATTGGAAAAGGATATGTTTGAAGAATTATCTAAAAAACTGAAAATAAAACGTTTACAGGAAAAAAAGCTTTATCTTGTAACAGACAGATCGAAATTTGAAACAACAGATGAATTTTTAGATGCTGTTGCATCAGCTTTAAAAGGTGGGGTTCAGATAGTACAACTCAGGGAAAAAACTGCAACTGCACAGGAATTTATACAACTTGGAAAAAAAATTAAAGAACTTTGCGCATTATATGATGCAGTCTTTTTAATTAATGACAGGGTTGATATTGCCCATATTATAGGTGCTGACGGTGTACATCTAGGACAGGATGATATAGACATTAATTCTGCAAGGCATTTACTTGGCAATGATACTATTGTCGGTATTTCAACTCATTCTCCTGAACAGGCGCAAAAGGCCATTGAATCAGGTGCAGACTATATTGGGGTTGGGCCAGTATTTACTACTCCGACAAAACCCGGCAGACAGGCTGTTGGACTTGAATATGTTAATTGGGCAGCTACAAAGGTTAATATTCCATGGTTCGCAATTGGCGGAATAGATCTTAATAATGTAGATCAGGTTATAAATGCAGGTGCAAAAAACATTGCCGTTGTCAGAGCTATCATGAATGCAGAAAGTCCTGAAAAAGCAGCCCGTGCATTTCTGGATAAAATTACAGAAAAATAGTTTATCTTGGCATGTTTTTATTAATAATATCTCCTCTTTTTCCGGCAGAAAAAGTTGGAACGAAATTATAATTCTTTAATGGTGTTATATTAACTACTTCACAGGGTGAGGTATTCAGTAGTTTTAAACTTAAATTATTGGCCATTTTCTCTACTTCATTAATATCATTAGCTGAAACAGGTTTACCTTCAGCCCTTAATTTACGTATTTTTGATTCAAGAACAGTTTGTTCATCAGGAAAAACTCCGGGTTTTAAATGAACATCATAAGCCTCCCCTGTAGAGATTTTCTGAACAATAAAACCGTCTCCGATTGATTTATCAATGCTTAAAGTTTCAAAGTTAATTCTTGCTCCAGTCATCATTGATGCCGTATCAACCCAGCAGGGGCCGTTCTTGGAAACAATTCTTATATCAGTTCTATCAATAATTCCATCAGGAAAAAGCTTTTCCAGAGCAGTTTTAATTTCAATATATGCTATAACCATGCCGTCACAAAGGTGTCCATGAACTCTGGCAAGATCTTTTAGCCCTAATTGTTTGGTATGCAGAGAATATCTGCCAAGACCACTATCTGTATCCAGAACTGTAATAGGGCAGTTGTACTTTGCTTTAGCTGCCCATTCTGGATAGAACCAGTCATGCGCATTATCTGTTTTACCTTGCTGAGCATAACAAATATTTGTAAATAAGGATAAAGCAATTAATGAGACTAATAGTTTGAATTTCAGGCTTATCATAATTTAATACCTAAAGAATAAAGTTAAATAAATATCCTGTGAATATTATTGCAACAGTGAGAATTGCAACGAATATCCCCAATAGAGGTAATTTTAATACTCGTTTTAATATTAGCATCTCAGGCAAGGAAATCGCTGTAACAGCCATAGTAAAGGCAAGAACAGTTCCGATCGGCAATCCCTGTTTTACAAGGACTTCTGTAATAGGTAGAACTCCTGCTACATTTGCATAAAGAGGAACACCCAACAATACAGCCAAAGGAACTGCAAATGGATTGTTTATTCCTGCATATTTAACCAGCAAGCCTGTTGGTACATATCCATGAATAAAAGCACCTATGCCGACACCTGCCATAATATAAGGCCAGGTTTTCTTAAATATGCTCCATGCGCTTTCTTTTGCTTCCTGAATGCGGTCTTTAAAGGTTACAATATTTTCTCCAGAACAACAGGATTTAACTTTAGTCTCAAAGACAAAAGGCTCAATATATCTCTCAAGATTAAGCATTCCGATAACCATTCCACCTATGACTGCAATTATTAAACCTGAAAGAATATAAATACCTGTGACTTTTATACCAAATAATCCCCAGAGCATTATTACAGCAACTTCGTTTATCATAGGTGCTGCGATTAAATATGAAAAAGTTACACCTAAAGGAATACCTGCTTCTACAAAACCGATAAACAAAGGACATGCAGAACATGAACAAAAAGGAGTTACTATTCCAAGCATTGCGGCAAGAACATTCCCAATCCCAGTATGCTTGCCTGTTAAATATTTTCTTGTATTTTCAGGCGTAAAGAAGCTTTTGATAAAGCCTACAACAAAACTTATTGCAAGAAGCAGTATAAAAATCTTAATAGTGTCGTATATGAAAAAATGAAGACTCGTAGCCAAATTTGTTTTGGCAGAAAGGTGGAAAACATTGTAAACAATAAAATTTGCTAACCATTCTATCGGTTTAAATATATCTATCATTGTATTATTCCTTTCTCATTGAAGAATTTAACAATTCCTGTTGATATTTTAGGTTTTCTGAAATTATATTATCCAGACAACAGAAAAATTCATTTATACAGCATATTTTGAGACTATAGTAGACATTCAATCCTTCTTTTCGATCTTTTATGAGGCCATGAGCTTTAAGAATGCCAAGACTCTTCGAAATATTCGACTGTTCCTCCTCAAGAGTTTCAATAATTTCACTGACACTTTTTTCGCCATTTCTAAGACAATCAACAATCATTAATCTGGTAGGATTAGCAAGAGCCTTAACTACATCTGTTTTTAATTTATAAAACTCTTTATTCATTTTTTAAACCTCTAATTCTATATAGCTTTATGACTATATTGCAATTTTATCATATAGTATGTTAACATTCAATTAATTAAATTTTAAAGGAGAACAATATGAAAAAAATACAGATTTTAGGTACAGGTTGCAAAAAATGCAGTGATCTGGCAGAAGCTGCCAAAAAAGCTGCTGATTCTATGGGCATTGAATACGAACTTGAAAAAGTAACAGATATTCAAAAGATTATGAAATTTGGGGTTATGATGACACCTGGTCTTGCTGTTGATGGTGAAGTAAAAGTTTCAGGCAAAGTTCCATCAGTTGAAGAAATTAAAAAATATCTGGACTAGAAATAAGCAAACTTAAAAGCAACCAGTGAGGTTATTGAAAAAGCCAGTGATAAGGCCAAAAATCTTGTAAATAGAAACTAACAGAAAATAAAAGTATAATGTTATTAATGCGAAATTTTGGAGGAGGTCATAATGCTCAAATTAGTTAGATTATTAACAATATTTTCAATTATTCTTGGAATAACTCTTTTTGTCGGGTTTAGTAATAGTTGTTTTGCACGTATAGACAATAATATTGTTCCTGTTAAATCCGAAGTTAAAAATAGTTCAAAGGTTATAGTTTATTATTTTTATGGAAAACCAAGATGTGTAAGCTGCAAAAAAATAGAAACTTATACAAAAGAAGCTGTTGCTTCTTTAAATAACAATAATGTCGACTTTAAGGCAGTTAATCTGGATGATTCTAATAATAAACATTATTCAAAAGATTACAAGCTTTATACCAAATCAGTTGTTTTATCAAAAGTTAAAAACGGAAAACAGGTTAAATGGAAAAATCTGAACGGCATTTGGACTAAACTCAATAACGAAAAAGAGTTTAAAGCTTATATAACAAAAGAAATCAAAAAAATCGGAGGTTAAGATGCTTTTCGGATTGCTATCTGCTCTGTGGTTAGGAATACTAACCTCAATCAGCCCATGCCCTCTTGCAACAAATGTTGCTGCCGTTTCTTATATCGGTAAAAATATAACATGTCCCTATAAAACAGTACTTTCCGGATTTCTTTATACATTTGGAAGGATGCTCAGTTATGTCCTGATAGGAATAATTATTGTTGCCGGATTACTTTCTGTTCCATCAATTGCTAATTTTCTTCAGCATTATATGAATATAATACTGGGACCTGTTTTAATTCTGGTAGGAATAATTCTTTTAGAAATAGTAAAAATAAACTTTCCGTCAGGAATTTCAAATATGGGACTGCACAATAAAGTTAAAGACTTTGGAATTATCGGGGCTTTACTGCTCGGGATCATATTTGCCCTTTCATTTTGCCCTATTTCTGCAGCCTTATTTTTTGGCAGCCTTATTTCACTTTCTGTTGAACATAATTCAAAAGTTTTATTTCCGCTCATATATGGTATAGGAACAGGACTCCCTGTTATAATATTTGCTTTTATAATTGCTTTTAGCATAAATTCAGTAGGTAAAGCATACAATAGTCTTGTAAAAATTGAATTCTGGATGAGAAAAGCAACGGGTGTGATTTTTATACTCGCAGGAATTTATTTTATAGCTACTCATATATTTAATATTTAATGAATTAGAAACAATTTGTTATGATTTATTAACCTGAGATAATTAGTGTATTCGCCAATTATCATAGTTTCAGGTTTAATAATAAATTACGTGATAAAATGTATTGATAGATGATAGCTTAATGGGAGCTGCAGCAGGGGTAATATGGCAAAAGTTGAATTAATCAACGTTTCAAAGACTTATGAAAAAACAGAAACGATTAAAGGTATTAATCTTGAAATCAAAGACAAGGAATTTATCGTATTAGTTGGACCTTCAGGCTGCGGTAAATCAACAATCCTGCGTATGATTGCCGGACTTGAAGATATTACATCGGGTGAAGTTGTCATTGGTGATAGAGTAGTTAACAATATTCCTCCAAAAGACCGCAACATAGCTATGGTGTTTCAGAACTATGCACTGTATCCACATATGAATGTGTATGACAATATGGCTTTTGGCCTTAAAATGAGAAAATTCAAAAAAGATATAATAGATCAAAAAGTTAGGGAAGCTGCAAAAATTCTTAATTTAATCGAATATTTAAACAGAAAACCTAAACAGCTTTCCGGCGGGCAAAGACAAAGAGTTGCACTTGGAAGAGCTATCGTCAGAGATCCTCTTGTTTTTCTTATGGATGAACCGCTTTCAAATCTTGATGCCAAACTCAGGGTTCAAATGAGATCCGAAATTAAAAAACTGCATGGTAAACTTCAAACTACTTTTGTATATGTAACTCACGATCAGGTTGAGGCTATGACAATGGGTGACAGAATTGTTATTCTGGATCAGGGTATTATTCAGCAGATAGACACACCTGATACAGTTTATAGCAAGCCTGAAAACACATTTGTTGCAAGTTTTATAGGCTCACCTGCAATGAATTTTCTCAACGCAAAAATAGTACAAAATACCATTTTAATTGGTAATCAATCAATTCAGGTATCAGGTGAACTCATTGAGATTATTAAAAATAATAATCTTGAAAGTCAGGAAGTTATTCTAGGCATCAGACCAGAGCATTTTGGAGCTGCTCAGAATGAATCGGCCTGTTTAAAAATCCTTCCTGAACTTGTTGAAATGCTTGGAAGCGAAAAATTAGTTCATTTCAGTCTGAATAATAAGCCAGTTACCGCAAAATTACCGTCAGACTTTAATGTACAAGAAGATCAGGAAGTAATGCTTTGTCCTGACATATCAAAATGCTTATTATTTAATCCAAATACTCAAATTAGATATAAATAAATGAAAATTTTCCGGAAAATATTATTTTTTACCACAATATTTGTGCTTATTTATGCATTATGTGCAATGAATAACGGAACAGACAGAGATCTCTGGCACAGACTAGCTGTAGGTCAAATATTCTGGCAAACAGGAACTGTTTTAAACCATGATATTTTTGCATATACACCGGTAAAAAATATATGGGTTGATCATGAATGGGGATCAGGGGTAATATTTTATTCATTAGCCCGTCTGGCAGGTGACTATGGACTTATATTCCTGAAAATATTTTCACTTTTTGCGGTTATTATTATTATTTATGCAACAAATAAACTTATATCAAGTAAAAATGACAGCTTCAAAATCGGCTTTTATACTATTTCGATCTTTGCCATTTTAGTAGGTTTTCAAAGCACAGTCAGATCTCATATTTTTACATATCTTTTCTTTACTTTATGGATATATTTGCTTGAGAGAATTAGAAGAAATAAGAACACAACATTAAAGCGGCATTTAAAATATATCTGGATTTTTCCTGCGACAATGCTGCTGTGGACAAATTTACATGGCGGTTTTATTGCAGGTTTTGGACTGCTGGGTATCTATATTGTTGGAGAGTTTTTAAACAAAAAAAATCCTTTAATATACCTGATAATTCTTGCCATGTCACTTCCGGTTACTTTAATAAACCCTTACGGACTAAAATTCTGGGATTATATGATTACAGCAGTAACCATGCCAAGGCCATACATAACAGAATGGAAGCCTCTGAATCTATTTGCACCTTTTATTGAGTTTATAGCCTTTAAACTGCTTTTATTAATCACCCTGTTTGGGTGGGGATATAAAATTCTGTCAAAAAGCAGAAAAATAAACATGAACAAGTTTGAATATCAGAATTCCAGCTACCGCCTGGACTGGACAGGGGCAATTTTACTTGCTGTTACATTATATTTATCAATCAGACATCAAAGACACGTCGTATTTTTTGCAATTTCTGCTTCAATATTCAGTTATCAATATTTTTATGAAGCTATTAACGCCATATATAAGAGATTTACGGAAAAATACTGGAATCTGCTTTCTTTAAATCATCAAAAATTAGTATCTTTTACAGCAAAATCAATTGTATTTATTAATATCATTGTAATAGGAGTATTCATAGGGATAAATAACCCTTTAATTATTAGTGTTACTAATACTGATTATCCGACTAAAGCTGTTGAATTCATAAAACTAAATAATATAAAAGGTAACTTGCTTGTACCATTTAACTGGGGCAGCTATGCCTTATGGAAACTATATCCTCAATGCAAAGTTTCCATTGACGGAAGATATGAAGAAACATATCCTGATTCAGTGTATAAAGAAGTTACCGATTTTGCTTTTTACAACAAGGATTGGGACAAAGTTTTAAAAAAATATCACAATGATATAATACTTATGCCTTTAGATAGTGAAACATATAAAGAATTAAAAAAGCTTAAAGAATGGAAAGTTATTTATCAGGATAAATGTTCAACTGTTTTTATACCGGCTTCTGTTAGTTCAGAAAATTGGAAAATGCCTGATAAAAATATAGATTATTCAAAAACCAAATTTTGTACATGTCATAGAAAATTTTGATAGATTAAATATTTAACAGTCAAAATTTTTACTATAATATATAGTTATTGTATTCAGATATATAAAGCAGATAAATTATGAAAAGAAGACCCGTAGTAGCAATTGTTGGAAGACCTAACGTCGGAAAATCAACATTCGTAAATAGATTATTAGGCTCAAGAGAGTCAATTGTTGACGATATGCCTGGAGTCACCAGAGATAGAATATATTTCGATGTAAGCTGGGCAGGCAAGCAATTTACGGTCATAGATACCGGCGGTATTATTCCAGGACTGGAAGATGAAATTATGCTATCTATCTTTACGCAGGTTGAAATTGCTACTGAACAGGCTGATGCAATAATATTTATCGTTGACGGTCTGGAAGGATTGACACCATCTGATATTGATATAGCTAATTTACTCAGAAGAAGTGAAAAACCAATATTCTTAACAGTAAATAAAATAGATACACCTGAAAAATCAGCTTTTATTGCAGATTTCTACGCTCTTGGCATAGGTGAACCTAATGCAGTTTCTGCAATGCACGGAACAGGCGGAATGGGAGATCTGCTTGATGAAGTTACAAAAGTTCTACCGGAATTTGTTGCTGATAATGAAGCAAAGAATATTAAACTTGCCATTGTCGGAAGGCCAAATGTTGGAAAATCATCTCTTGTTAACGCACTTCTTGGAGAAGAAAGGGTTATTGTTAGTGATGTATCGGGAACTACAAGAGATACAATCAATACTGATCTTTGCATTGAAAATAACTGTTTTACCCTCATAGATACAGCAGGTATAAGAAAAAAAGCAAAAGTTGAATATGGAATAGAGAAATTTGCAGTTTCAAGAGCAATAAAAGCAATACAAAACTCTGATGTTACGGTACTTATTATTGACGCTATAGAAGGATTGACTGATCAGGATAAAAAGATTGCTGAAATTAGCAATGATGCAGGAAAAGCCATTTTACTGATTGTTAACAAATGGGATCTGGTGGAAAATAAAGAAACTTACACAATTAATAAGTATACAAAATCCATAAGACAGGAAGCTCCTTATCTGGATTATGCGCCTATGCTTTTTATAAGTGCTAAAACGCACCAGAGGATAACTAAAATCTTCCCTATGGCTGTTGAAGCATTTGATTATGCAAATAAAAAAATATCAACCAGCCTTTTAAACAGGGTTGTACTTGAAGCATTTGCTTTAAATCCACCGCCAAGCGAAAGAGGAAAAAATTTAAAAGCATACTATTCAACTCAGGTTGGTGTAGCACCGCCGACATTTATAATCTTTGTAAATGACTGTAAGCTGGTAAAAGAAAATTATAAGAGATATCTTGAAAAGAAATTAAGGGAAGCTTTTGGATTTTTTGGAACTCCCATCAGGATAATTACACGTGAAAGAAAAGAAAAAGGGAAATAAAAGCCATAAATATTAATGTATAATTATTATGGGCAAGAGGTTAAATCATGAATTTTCTAATTTTATTTTATATTCTGGTTATTGTTATAGCGGCGTATTTCATAGGTTCATTTCCAACGGGATATCTGTTGGTTAAAGCAGTTAAAGGCATTGATATAAGAAAAGAAGGCAGCGGCAGCACAGGTGCAACAAATGTAAAAAGAATTCTCGGCACATGGGCATTCTTTACAGTAATGCTTATTGATTTGTTAAAAGGTTTTTTACCTGTATTTGCAGCAAAATACCTTGAACATAAATTTAATATTGTTCCTCAAATTAGCATTTTGCCTGTACTTGTTTCAATCGGTGTAATTATAGGTCACAGTAAATCAATATTCCTGAATTTCACAGGAGGAAAATCTGTAGCCTCTGGAGTAGGAACAATATTTGGATTATGTTGGCCTGTAGGAATATTAACAGCAATTATCTGGTCATTTATCACTTTTTCAACAAAGGTTGTATCAATTGGATCCATTGTTGCATTATTGCTATCGCCTGTCTGGATGTTTGTTTTTCACCAACCATTAGGCTATATTGTATATTGTCTGGCAGGTGGAGTTTATATTACTCTTTATCTGCACAGGGATAATATAAAACGTCTTCTATCAGGAAACGAAAATAAAGTTAGATAATAGAGCTGGGGTAAATAATATGAAATTGACAGTATTAGGAGCAGGGAGCTGGGGATTAACATTAACCTGGTTATTAACAGATAATTTTGATGAAATCACACTCTGGTCAAGAGAAGAAGATTTATCAGAAGAACTTGTCAGGACAAAATCAACAACAAAACCGGTTGAAGTTAAACTTGATAATAAAATTGAAATTACATCAGACCTAAAAGCAGCTATAAAGTGTGCTGAAATAATTCTTGTTGTAGTCGCTACATCAGGTATAAGACCCGTCTGCCAGCAATTAAAAAAAGCTGGTATTACCGGTGATCAGATAGTTGTTAATACTTCAAAAGGACTTGAATTACCCGGCCTTTACCGTATGAGTGAAGTTATGTCCCAGGAATTGCCCGATAATAAAATCGTGGTTTTATCAGGCCCGACTCTGGCAAAAGAAGTATTAATGGGACTGCCTACTGCGGCAACCGTTGCTTGTGAAGATATGAGAGCTGCTGATATAGCCCAAAAAAATCTAAATGTACCGGGTAAATTCAGACTATATACAAATCCCGATGTTATGGGCGTTGAATTAGGCGGCAGTTTAAAAAATGTTATAGCTATTTCATCAGGTTTTGTAGATGCTATGAAACTAGGAGATAACGCAAGAGGCGCTATATTAACAAGAGGACTGGCAGAAATAGTCAGAATAAGCGTAGCACTTGGAGCTAATCCAAGTACATTATACGGTCTTTCAGGAATAGGTGACTTAATTGCCACCTGTTCAAGTCCCTTCAGCAGAAACTATCAGGTTGGTTACAAATTGGGACAGGGGAAAAAACTTGACGATATTCTGGCTGAATTAGGATCAGTTGCAGAGGGTGTCAAGACAACAAAAGCAGTATGTGAACTTGCCAAAAAACTTGATATCGAAGCACCTGTTGCAAATATTATTTATGAAGCCGTTTATACTGATATATCACCTGATGAAGTCGTAAACAAACTTATGAACCGTCAATTAAAAGGCGAAGATTCTTACCAGTTTACCCATATATAATCATTATTTATTTGAGACAAATCCAAGATAATATTTTGTAATATTTTAATTACAATCTGACATAATTTATGGCATCGGATTTTTATTGTTTGTATAATATAAATACAAAGATATGTGGGAGCGTGTATTGTAATGGCTTTAGAATTTGTTACCCTACTTAATGACTATAATAAAAAAAGACCAAAAATTTCAAAAAGAATGCTCAGAGAAATTAAATATAGAATGCCATCTTCGCTATGCAATGAAAAACTCAATGGCGTATTTCTAATGAATAAACGGAATGAATTATTTGATAATCAGACTTACTGGGTATTAACTTAAAAAAACAGAGCATATGCTCTGTTTTTTTAAGTTAATTATTTAAGTTGTATAATTTTGAATAAGTTAAAAGTTACGGGGATAAAATATGACAGGTAATGTTTATTTTGCTAATTTAAGAGCACGCAGTATCAAGGAAAATAAAATTAATAAAATACAAAGACTTTTTGATGCAGCCGGATTTGGAGATATAATTTCTGAAAATGATCTGACTGCAATTAAAATACACTTTGGAGAAAAAGGCTGTGATGCATACATAAATCCTGTTTTCGCCAGACAGATAGTTGATAAAATTAAACAGGCAAAAGGTAAACCTTTTGTAACTGACACAAATACTCTCTATCATGGTGAAAGACATAATGCTGTGGATCATATTGTAACTGCCATAGAGCATGGTTTTAACTATTCTGTCATTGGAGCACCCGTAATAATCTCTGACGGACTTATAAGCCAGAATATAGCTGAAGTGGAAATTAATAAAAAACATTTTAACAAGGTTAAAATTGCATCCGATATAGTACATGCCGACAGTATGATAGTAATGTCTCATTTTAAAGGGCATGAATTAGCAGGTTTCGGCGGGGCGATTAAAAATTTAGCTATGGGATGCGCTCCCGCTAAAGGTAAAAGGGATCAACATTCACCAAGACCATTTGTTTTGATAGAAAATTGTAAAACTTGCGGAAAATGTATTAAACTTTGTCCTGCAAAAGCTATTAAAATTACTGCAAAAAATGCACAAATTGATAAAAACCATTGCATTGGTTGTTGTGAATGTCTTACAATATGCCCATTTAGAGCAATTGAAATAGACTGGACTACAGAAGTTGTTCCATTTATGGAAAGAATGACTGAATATGCTCTTGGTGCTGTTATAAACAAGCAAAATAAAACAGGTTATATTAACTTTTTAATAAATATTACGCCCGATTGCGATTGTTTTCCATTCAGCGATTCTGCAATAGTCCCTGATATAGGAATTCTTGCATCAAAAGATCCTGTAGCTATTGACAAAGCCAGCTATGATTTGGTTAACAAACAAATTGGATTTAATAATTCAAAATTATCCTGTAATCATGAATCAGGCTGTGATAAATTTAAAGGAATGAGAGATTATACAGAAGGCTTTATCCAGATAGAATACGGCGAAGAAATTGGTCTTGGAAGTCAGGATTATAATCTGATTGAAATATAAATGCTTTATTTTTGAAAATAAAAAAGCGCTGGGATACAGCGCTTATCTTCAGGGCACACAGTAATATTTAAAATACGAGCTTCATTGATATCTTTGCTACAAGCTCACGTTTTCTTTTTTTTTCCTTACAGGACGCATCAATAATATTTTGGTAACAGGAAATTAAATGACATCCATCTTCTTCTGACAAGCTCTTTGCACATTTTTTAAGAGCTTCCCTTGCTTCATCAAATCTTTTCAACCTGATAAGTATGGCAATTTTCTGATCATAAAGGGAAGGCAGTAAATGCCTGTCTTTTAATGTTATATTTTCAAAAGCAAGCTCACAGAAGTTAAGAGCTTCTATCTGTTTTCCAAGAACATCAAGAGTTCCAGCTTTTGAACCATAAGCTTCTGCACAGAAAGGATCAGCATTTATTGCCATATCAAAGTACTCTAAAGCTTCATTATCCTTATCTATACAAAATAAAATATCACCTTTTAAAATTAAGGCTTTAATATGGTCAGGTTCTAAACTCAATACTTCATTGATTTGAGCTAAAGCAGTTTCGTAATCCCTACAGTATATAAAGTTATCACTTGCTTCTCTAACAAGCTTTTCTGCCCTGAGATTAAAAATCTTCTTCGATATATTCTCTCTAGTATTATTATGATTATTAACTGTATTTATCATTTACTTTATTGTCCCCAATAACCCGAGATATGTTGTATGCTAATGATACAAAATTACTTGTTTATTGAACATGACCTGTATCATGTTTTATTCATGTTAAGTCAGATAATAACTATAATTTAGAGAAATTCATATTCCCCTTTAATACTTATTTTTAGCGTTTGATTACCTGATCATGCTAAGAAATAGTATTAATGCTAATTAAAAGTTTTTTAAAATCTTCTTAACGCTTGTTAATAAAGCATTATTAAAAACATGTAACAAACATGCAAAAGGCTCATGGCACATGAATTTGGGGCAAAATTTTTTTCAAGAAGAAATGTTAACAAAACTTACGTTATGTTACAAATTCACAAACTGATATGCACTGAAAACTATCCTAATTGCTAGTAAACTGACAAAAATCTTTTTAAATTATAATCTACAGTACTAACTCGGTAGGCTTATTTTCCTCAAAATTAGTATTTATGGTATTGATAACATAATTAAAAAACTTCAAGAAAGAAGTTTTTTAACGAAAATTTACTATCACAATTAGTTTGGTAGCAGTAAAATACATGCTACACAGTAATGAAAATTCTTACTCAACAAACAATTTAATAATAAACTAGATTAGGGGTTATTATTTTAGGCAATTTGTACAATTAATGTTTGGGAATAGTGTATATTGTTGCTATATAAGATCCATGTTTGCTGGTTATGCTCAATTAAATTTACTTTTAGATTTTAATAAAGTATTTCTAAAAACATATCCCAGGCTTAGTTTGTATCAGGTATAAAAGTTTGTAAGGGAAGTAAAATTACTTTTTAACTAAAAGTTTAGACTATATAGAGGGAGAAGTTACAAGTGGCATCATATTTATCAGAAGCTATTAAATTGACCGAAAATGCTAAAACAGTACTTGCAAAAAGATATTTAAGAAGAGATGACGACGGTAATCCTGTTGAAGCAGCTGAAGACCTTTTTTGGAGAGTCTCACGCACTATTGCCGAAGCAGACCGCTTTGACGGAAAAACTGACGAAGAAATCAACAATCTTTCTGAACAATTCTATAAATCTATGACAAATTTGGAATTTATGCCAAACAGTCCTACTTTAATGAATGCAGGAAGAGAATTAGGTCAGCTTTCAGCTTGCTTTGTACTTCCGGTTGATGATTCACTTGATGCTATTTTTGAAGCTATAAAAAATACAGCTTTAATTCATAAAAGTGGTGGAGGAACAGGTTTCTCATTTTCAAGACTAAGACCAAAAAATGATATTGTAAAATCAACAATGGGTGTTTCTTCAGGACCGGTTTCTTTTATTGAAGTATTTAACGCTGCCACTGAAGCAGTAAAGCAGGGTGGGACAAGACGAGGTGCTAATATGGCTATCCTCAGAGTTGATCATCCTGATATTTTAGACTTTATTAACTCGAAATTTGAGGGACATAAATTAAATAATTTCAATATTTCAGTCGGTATAACCAATAAGTTTATGGAAGCTGTCCTGAAAGATGAAGATTATGATCTTGTCCATCCAAATAGTAAGCAGGTTATTCAAAGATTAAAAGCAAAAGAAGTTTTTGATGTTATTGTAAATCACGCCTGGAAAAATGGTGAACCTGGAATTGTATTCCTAGATAATATTAACAAAGACAATCCGACACCAAAAATTGGTGAAATTGAGTCAACAAATCCATGCGGAGAAGTCCCTTTATTGCCTTATGAAGCCTGTAATCTCGGTTCACTTAATGTTGGCCGTATGATTAAATATAATCAGGATGAACAGCCTGAAATTGACTGGGATAGACTTGAATATGTTACAAAATTAACAACTCATTTTCTTGATAATGTAATTACAATGAACAATTTCCCTCTTCCTCAAATTGAAGAAATGGTCAGAAACAATAGAAAAATAGGTCTCGGTCTGATGGGCTGGGCAGATCTTCTTATGATTCTTGATATTCCTTACAATTCAGAAGAAGGTATTAACCTTGCAAAACAAATAATGGAATTTATAGATTATCATTCAAAAATTCAATCAATAGAACTTGCTAAAGAAAGAGGCTCATTCGTTAATTTTGAAGGCAGTATTTATGATGGTAATACAGCTTTATATAACAGATACAAAGATCAATCAGCCGGTAAAATTTCAGATGATGACTGGTATGAACTTGATTTAAGAATTCAGGAATTTGGTATCAGAAATGCGACTACTACCTGTATCGCTCCTACCGGAACAATTAGTATGATCGCAGCAGCATCAGGCGGTATTGAACCTCTATTCGGTCTTACATTTATAAGAAAAGTAATGGATGGTACAGAATTAATTGAAGTTAATCCAATCTTTGAAAAAGTTGCAAAAGAAAGAAATTTTTATAGCGATGAGTTAATGAGAGAAATATCAACTCATGGATCAGCCCATGGTATAGACGATATTCCTGAAGATGTTCAAGAAGTTTTTGTAACGGCTCATGATATAACTCCTGAATGGCATGTAAGAATGCAGGCTGCGTTCCAGATTCATACAGACAATGCTGTTTCAAAAACAGTTAACTTCAAGGAAGATGCAACAAGGGAAGAAATAGCAGAAACATATTATCTGGCATATAAATCCAATTTAAAAGGCATAACTGTTTATAGAGACAAAAGCCGTACATATCAGCCGATGAATATCGAGATAAAAGATGCCAAAAATGATATAGTTGAAGATTCCACAGTTGAAACACCTGTAACATCTTCAGAGCAGTGTATTTTTACCAATCCTAACGGCAAAATTGTAACTCCTAGAGAAAGACCCAATCTAACTTTTGGAATGACCGACAAAATTCAGACCGGATGTGGACCTCTCTATATAACTATAAATACAGATAAAAAAGGATTATGCGAAGTATTTGCAAGAATGGGAAAATCTGGAGGCTGTGCAACAAGTCAAGCGGAAGCAACAGGTAGAATGATTTCTCTTGCCCTAAGAGCTGGCGTAGATATTCAGTCAATTATTGATCAGCTTAAAGGGATTAGATGTCCGGCTCCTTCATTTGGGAAAGGCGGAGTTATCCTTTCCTGTTCTGATGCTATTGGAAAAGTACTTGAACGTAATCTTGAAAAAGCATTTAATTTGCCTGTTTCAGACAATAACGGTAAAAATATAAATGAAGAAAAGTCAGTAAATGCATCAGGCAGAAGCTCTATAGCAGACATCGGGCTTTGCCCGGAATGTCCTGAATGCGGACAAATGCTTGAATTTGGAGAAGGCTGCGTCATTTGTAAAAATTGCGGTTTCTCAAGATGTAGCTAGCAGCACTGGGGTATAATTAAAAATAAGCGGGGATGGGATGAAATCCTCGTTTTATTTTTAATGCTACCTTTTCATTTGCTTTACAGCGAAAACGTAAAAGAAAAATATTTATAAAATAAGACCTACCTTTCGGTAGGTCTTATTCATGCTATTCACTCAGATTACTGTAATAAACTTAAAGCAATTTGAGGTGACTGATTTGCCTGAGCCAGCAAGCTTGCTGATGCCTGTTGTAATATCTGGCTCTTTGTTAG
>Ga0209340_1001478_pt1 | contig 16648 bp, 16 predicted proteins | sample EPASupsiteSAE323_FD_187266 | JGI IMG/M metagenome (GOLD analysis project Ga0209340, IMG submission 187266) | Bioremediated contaminated groundwater from EPA Superfund site, New Mexico - Sample SAE3-23 (SPAdes) (version 2) | ecosystem: Environmental > Aquatic > Deep subsurface > Groundwater >... | reverse complement strand
CCAATACTTCCCCTACTGCTGCCAGTTCCGGTGCCGATCTGAACGGCAAAGCAACCGAAGTAGCCTGTTTGGAAATCAAAGAACGGCTAAAAAAATTCGCAGCTTCACTATTATCTCATCCTGTTCCCGAAGATGTCGAACTGAAAGACGGTTTCGTATTTATCAAAAATCAAAAGACAGATATTTCCTGGGAAAAACTGGTGAACGATGCATACTGGAAGCGTACTGATCTTTCCGCGCACGGGTTTTATGCCACCCCGCGGATTCATTTCGACAGGGAAAAAGAAAAAGGTCTTCCATTTGCTTATCATGTATTCGGGACATCGTTATTCGAAGTCACTCTCGATTGTATTCGCGGAACGTATGATATCGATGCTGTGTATCTTGTGCATGACTGCGGAAAGAGCCTCGATATTTTAACCGATAGAGGGCAGGTTGAAGGCGGACTTATCCAGGGAATCGGATGGATGACGATGGAAGAAATCCTTTACTCCAAAGAAGGAAAACTCATCACCGATAACACAAGTACCTATAAAATCCCGGATATCAAATTTACTCCACCCACTCTCGAAATTCGTTTCTTAGAAAATATAGAGAATCCTTACGCAGTAATGAACTCAAAAGCAATAGGTGAACCTCCATTCATGTATGGAATCGGAGCGTATTTTGCTGTTTTCGACGCGATGAAAGCTTTCCGCCCCGATAAAGAATTGATTTTTGATTCACCCATAACCCCGGAAAAAGTATTGAGCTTTCTATACGACATAAAAACACAATAAAAAAAATGCCCCTACTTTCTTGAAAGAAAGTAGGCAAAGAACTTTTGCTAAGGAAATATTGAGTATTGGATTTCCCTTTGCACTTTGCTTTTCTTCTCGCCTGGCCCCTTTCTCAATTATTTTAAAAATGAATTGTTTTGAAGTATAAACAGATGTATAATAAAGAAAGAAGAAAAATCGAGGTAAAATGAATTTTGTTGGTACGTTAGAAAAGAATAATTCAACATCGAAACGAATTCCGGGGCGTGTACAACCGGTAATCAGTGAAGTCCGCCGTGAATTGTTAAGCATTTACAGGGATCGCCTAAAGAAGTTAATCTTATATGGTTCATTTGCCAGAGGAGATTACAAAAAAGATTCCGATATCGATATCATACTCTTACTTGACAGGTTGACAGATATCCATGATGAGCGTGCCCGTTTTTCTTCAGTAATCGGTGAATTATCCTTGAAGTATGACACGGTTATTTCTGTAATTCCATTTGACTATTCAGAGTTCAGGAGCAAGAAAACACCTCTCATATTAAATGTAAATAAAGAGGGGATCCTATTTTGAATAAAACAGAAGTAGATAATCTACTGTATAAAGCAAAACAAAGTATCGAAGCTGCAGAATTACTGCTTAAAGATAATTTTTGGGATTTTGCTGCAAGCCGGGCTTATTATTCGATGTTTTATACCCTCGAAGCATTATTTCTTTATCGAGATGAATCTTATTCCAAGCACAGTGCCGTAATCGCCACATTCGGAAAGGATTTTATAAAAACCGGGATTTTTGAGAAAAAATTTCATCAGTATATACTTGATGCTTTCGATCTCAGGAATTTAGGTGACTATGGAGTTATGAATTCAGTATTCCCGGAGCAAGCTTCCGAGTTGATTACACACGCAAAAGAATTGTTAAATTTAATCCGTCAATATCTTTCCGAGCAAGAAAAATAATAAAAAGGATTCGCTTTTTACTCAGTTAAGTTAACTATTACTATTTAATACTGATCTCCGCCTGGTAAAGCTTCATAACCTTTAATCCTTCCTCAGACCACTTACTCTTCGGATTAAGATTTTTAAACGTACAAGACTGGATAAAAAGACCGGGTATATTCTCGATCTTCATAACAGTATTTCCCGACATATCCAATTCCTTTATAGTGCCATTCCAGAAAGAAACCAGGACTTTCGTACCATCCAGGTTATATACAACACTACAAACACCGGATAAATGCATTCCAAGAACTTTTATACATTTACCGGTTTTAATATCCAGTTCATTAATCGAATCATCGATAGAGAGGATCATGACTTTATTTCCATCAGGGCTGTATACGGCATTCTTAATCCCCGGGCACTGACTTTCCAGGGTTCGGAGACATATCCCGGATTCGATATCCCAAATTTTAATAATCGGGTCACCGGATGCAGAAAGAATATTTCTTCCATCCGGGCTAACATCGATCGAAGTAACCGGATTTTTATGTCCTGTAAACGCTTTCAAACATTTCCCGGTTTCAAAATCCCATTCCTCGATTTTATTATTCACAGTACCTACCAGGATTTTTTCACCGTCCGGCCTATACAAAACACACGAAATCCCCTGAGAATATTTTGGAAAACTTTTTATACATTCTCCTGTTTCCAGGTCCCATATCCGTATAATACTTTCATTTGTAACAGAAAGGGCATTCTTCCCATCAGGGCTGTAAACAACAAAGGTAATATCCGCAGTATGCCTGGCGAGTATCTTTATACATTCGCCTGTTTTGGCATTCCATTCTTTAATTGTTTTGTCGGAAGAAGCGGAAAGAATCCGTTTCCCATCCGCACTGTATGTGGCATTATACAATCCTGAAGAATAACCTGCTATCGTTTTCTCACATTCCCCGGAAACAATATCCCATTCTTTAATAGTATTGTCTCGCGACGCAGAAAGAATCTTTTTCCCATCAGGACTGTAGATTGCACTATTCACCCAATCCTTATGACCGGTAAACGTTCTCATACATTCACCGGTATCTCTATTCCACTCTTTAATCGTATTATCCCTTGATGCAGAAAGAATCGTTTTTCCGTCGGGACTGTACAGCGCACACTTAACAAGATCGAGATGCCCGGTGAATGTTTTGATATTTTTACCAGTCACGCTATCCCATTCTTTAATAGTCAGGTCATGGGACGCGGAAAGAATCCCCTTTTCATCAGGGCTGTAAACCGCACGCAAAACCCCTTTTGTATGACCTTCAATCGTTCTCAGGCATTCACCCGAATTTGTGTCCCACTCTTTGATGGTGTTATCCCAGGAAGCGGAAAGGATTTTTTTCTCATCAAGGCTGTATATGGCGCTGGAAACGAAACTCGTATGCCCGGTGTAAGTTTTCAAACAATGACCGGTATCCGCATCCCACTCTTTAATCGTATTGTCATAAGAAGCGGAAAGAAATTTTTTCCCACCCTTAGAACACGAAATACTATAAATTTCGGATGTATGACCGTAAAATGTCTTAATTAGTTTACCGGTTTCGGCATCCCATTCGATAATGGTTTTATCATCGGAAACAGAGAGAATCCTTTTTTTATCCGGTGAATATATGGCACTTCTAATAAATTCAGTATGTCCTTTAAGGGTTTTTAAGCATTCTGTAGTTCCTGCATCCCATACTTTGATTGTGCAGTCACCGGAAGCAGAGAGGATATTCTTCCCATCAGGACTATATATTGCTGTGGAAACAGGATCGGAATGTCCCTGGGGTAATAAAAGCGTTTCATGAACCAGAGCGCTATCAAACGTTGCAGGCAGGGTGTGAGCTAAATAAAACTGGTTACACAACACACCATTGAACCCAATACCGGACAAATCCAACCGTGACAAATCAGTTCCGGTTAATTCTCCCCGGGTTTCTTTCCGGATGGTTACTATATTCCACACTGCACAGCCAACCTCTTCTCCGAATTTTCCCCTGCACAATTCAAGGATAGAGTATAGCCTATTCTGATCTCCAACAGGAATTTTCCATCCTACACAATTCACGAAATAAGACTTTGTATAATGTTCACCCTCGATTTCACCAATCATTCGCCGGATAAAGAAATCCAGTCTTTGTTCTTTCAGGACAGCAGGGATCTCCCCGTTAAATATACCAACATCCATTTCATTCAACACATGCACGGCAGCAAAATAATCCCGGAATTCCTGGTGCCAGAACCTGAATGATTCTCCCTCTTTAACCAGTAAATGCAACACATCGGACAACACTTTCTTCAGTTCTTCTAATTTTACGAATCGTTTGCTTTCATCCAGATAATCACTGACAAGAATCTGCTGGGTGAACCGGGAATATTCTCTGAACTTCTTGAGAAAATCCGGTTTGGAGAAATGTTTGTATATCCTTGCGATACTTTTATTGAGTTGATCCGGAGTAAAATTGAACAACCCGGCCTTTTTCATTTCATACCCCAATGCAGGCAGGAAATGGTTCAGTATAAATTTGTAGTAATAGACTTGACCGATATCGTTCCCGAACTGGGCAGGAAAATTCCCTGCCTGGGATTCCATCAAATCCCACAGTAATTCCCCGGCTGTTTCAACATTTCTTTTTAAACAAAAACTATCCGGCCCCATGACTTTCTTCTTAACTTTGCATGAAGTTGTAAAAAGCGTCAGCATCATTGGGTTCTTTAAAAGTTTTAACAACCGTTCCTGTTCGGGGATTTTCAATTTTCGCTTCTTTAAATAGCCGATAACTCTTTTTTTATCAAGGCTTTGCAGTTTCAACATATTCCAGTGCGACCAGTTAAAATCGGACCGTAAATCAAAATTATTTGTTATTACAATCTGGATCCCCGGGTAATTTGCTTCCAGGTGATTCAATTCCATCACCAGTTCGTTTTTATCGACTGTAATCTCATTAAATCCATCCAACAACAATACAATGGAAGGCACAAACTCCACTCCATCCCTAATTGGCGTTTTCATCAATCCTTTAATCATTTCAAGTGAAATACCTTCAAAAAAGTAATTCTTCTCAATCATATCCATCAAAAACCCTTTACGCTTTTTTTCAGGGAAGAGATTGTATTCATCCAAAGCAATAAACAATGGGACGGGGTTTTCTGTTGCCCCCGCAATGTCCGTTTTTTTCTTTGATAGATTTGTTTCCGTATGTTTGGGTTCGGAATCGGCAGCATGGTATTTCGATGATTCATCTTTACCCGATTTCAGAAATTGGGACCAGAGATGGAGCATCGAAACGGTTTTACCCATTCCACCTTCTCCAACAATAAGTGTATGCCGGCTTTTTTCTCGCCATAAGCAGGGAAGTGCTTCACTAATCTTAGGAGGAATACAGGGCTTTTCAGGATTCTTTCCCGAAAGATTAATCGATACAAATGTATCCAGCCACAATGTTTTCAAATCAGGCAAAATAATCTCCGAAATATTCAGATACTCGAACCTCCCGTTAGATCCTCTTAAAGACTCATAATAGGCTTTTGATCCGTTTAATAATTTTTCCCTGGGCGATAGAACATGTATGGCCGATACACCATGACTTACTGTACTTTTATTTACCTTTTTCACCCGGGGGACTTTAAGAGGAAATGTTTTCGAAAGATATGCATATAAATCCTCGTGCAGTACATTTTTTATAGTTTCAAAGTTTTCAAATTCCTTGACCGATAACTTATTTTTATGTAAAGCCTTTTCTTTAAAATCAAGGATTTCATAGTATTGAGCATTCTCCATTTTTGTTTTCGCGGAAAAACCTGTCTTAAAACATACAATTACTTTCTTATGGTTTTTGAGTGCAAGGTTGAAATCATCCAGGGTGAATGTCCCGATTGAAGAATAAAAATAAACCAGGATAATATCGGATTGTAAGATTAAAGGCGTAAGCAGGTCCTGGATACGCTCCCTGTTATATTTACCCAGAGGCAGGTCGGCTTTCCATTCTACAGCTTCTAATTTAAGATATGGAAAGTATGTACCCAATTGCTTCAGGATTAGTAATGATTCCACCCGTTCATCCAGTAATTCACCAATTGAGACTACTAAAACATTCACAATCTTTTGAATATGAGATTTCACCATAATAAACCTCCTTATCGGGTATGTAATCCCGCTGCCTAAATTCCACAACTATTATATATAAGAACAAATTCCAATAGCAATAAATTTGTTTAGAAAAATTTTATTTAAATGTTTAACCTCCGCGTTTCATTTACCCCGTTTACTTTTTTTTGTTTTTTCATATAATAATGGTATGAAACAAAAACGCGAAATTTTTATTGGAAATGTCGGAATCGGTGGCTCTCATCCAGTATCCATTCAATCAATGACTTCCACAAACACATGTGATGCACGAGCTACCTTAAATCAAATCAATGGATTGAAAAATGCCGGATGCGAAATCGTCCGCGTTGCTGTCCCTTCTCAGGAAGCTATCGAACCATTAAAAGAAATTGTCAGGCAATCGCTAATCCCGGTAGTTGCCGATATTCATTTCGATTCGTCACTTGCCATCCAATCCATCGAAGCAGGTGTTCAAGGTATTCGCATTAACCCCGGCAACATTGGCAACAATGAAAAAGTAAAAGCTATATTAAAAGCAGCCAACGAACGAAATGTACCCATCCGTATCGGAGTGAATTCCGGTTCTATTGAGAAAAGGTATCTTGATTCTCCTCTTTCTCATCCCGAACGCATGGTTGCTTCTGTTATGGATAAGGTAAAATTCTTTGAAGACAACCTCTTTTTCAATATCAAAATATCCCTGAAATCTTCCAGTGTAAACGAAACCGTTTCCGCTTACCGCCTGATCGATAAAGAATGCGATTATCCCCTTCATATTGGAGTAACGGAAGCAGGGACTTTCTTCAGCGGTTCCATAAAGTCTTCCATCGGAATCGGTGCATTGTTACTCGATGGGATCGGGAACACGATACGTGTTTCTCTTACCGATAACCCGGTTGAAGAAATCCGGGTTGCAAAAGAAATCCTCAAAGTGACAGGGTTGAGAAATAAAGGAATCGAAATTATTTCATGTCCGACGTGTTCGCGTACTTCAGTGGATTTGATACCCATGGTTAAGGAAGCGGAAGAAAAACTTTCCGCACTCGATATCGATCAAAAAGTAGTGGTTGCAATTATGGGATGTGAAGTCAACGGACCTGGTGAAGCAAAAGAAGCGGATATCGGGCTTGCATTTTCGCAGAAGCATGGATTTATCTTTAAGAAAGGGCAGATGATAGAGAAAGTGGAACCTTTTCTTGCGGTTCATCGATTAATTGAATTAATCAATGTTACATATAAATAATGCCTCCGGCGGCCAGAAACCTTTTTGAAAAAAGGTTTCTGGACTTCCAAAAACTTTTGATAGGGTTTAATGTAAATGGTGTACTATACTGAGACAGCTAATCCTTCCAGTTTTGAAATCCATTCGCTAAAATGCCTGCATTTTTCTTTAAGGCGAGGTATGCCGATAAGATCAACAATAATAGGTCCAACAGTCGCTTTTGTATTTTCGTATCGTTTGATTTCTTTAATTATACGTTTTGATGGAGCGAATCCCGGGTTACCATTTATCAACTCCGGGTCTATTTCATTCGATAGTTTTACAAGGTTTCGGATTGCTTCTTTTTTCTCAGGGAATTCAAGACTTAATATCCCAGGGTCAACAAAAATCAAGGCTTCAAATTCATGCAACTGGATGTACGGAAAAAAACGGTAATCACCGATATCCTGCTTAAAAGCCTCTTCAATTAACCGGACTTTCTCATACGGGTCATTCATTTTTAAAGCCTCTTTATATCGGGGGAAATCCTTGGGTAACCTGTACAGATCAAACATTGTAGTAAATCGCCATTCACTGGAAGAGTTCTGCTTGAGCCAATTTTGAATATCTCTTTTGGCCCTGTCATAAGTTGTCATTCCCCCTCTGAATTCTCTGCTTGTTGAAACATTCCGGGGAGAAGCATCGATACCATAACCGCTTAAGTATTTAGCCAAAGTGTCTTTAACAAATTTTAATTCGGTATCACCTTCGGTAGTGATATTGAGTTTGACCCGGGTCATGGTCGACCCCCAAATACATTCTTCTCCCAGAGTTCCGATAATGTATAGCGCTCCAGCCACTCTTTTAATTCTTCCTCTTTTAGCCTGTTGAAAACAGAACTCTTTTTCTCATTTTCCCGGTCAACAACCGTTATGAAATTCGGTTCAAATTCATCCACAAGGCGAGATGATTGAGTGGCGACGATAACCTGGGAATACTCGGAAGCAGAATGGATCATCCCGGCCAGGTTCGATATCGCTGCCGGATGCAATCCCAGCTCAGGCTCGTCGATAATAATCGTTCCCGGCATTAAATCCGGGGGCTGCAAAAGCAATGTGGTTAAGGAAATAAATCGTATCCCTCCATCCGATATCTGGTGGGCACCAAAACGATAATCACTTCCTTTCTCTTTCCAATCCAGGTTAATGTAATTCTTATTCAATGGAGTCGGCTCCAGGATAAAATCATAGAAGTGAGGAATAAACATCCGGATGTGTCTTATAATCCGCTCATAATAAATCTTCCAATCTTCCCGGTTCTTCAACACATAAAGAAATGCCGCCAGGTTCCCGGCATCGGAACGTAAATAAGAGTTATCGTTAATATACCCATTATTCCTAATTTTGGCAGTACTGGACGTATCATGAAATTGGTAAACCCGGCATGAACGGAGTAAATTTAAAAGAATCTTGCAAGTTGTGGATTCATTTGTATCCTGACTTAACCTATCTTTTTTTAGCAGGTTTGATTCGTTATGGCCACTGCTCAGGTCTATCTCTACAGGTTTTGGGAAAGACTTATTGTGCCATAATACATTTTCATGGGTGAAAATTAGTGTATCTCGACTCGCATGGGCAAGCGAAAATTCATAAATATCCGTATTTGATTTTTCATCTTGAAATTCTAACCTGGCCTGAATAACCTGTGTTTTCTGAGGACCATAATGAAGCAAACTTTCAGAAGTTCCTTCCTGCCCGACAAAAAGCTGAAGGTTACCGGACGTCAGGTAATTCAACAATTTGAAAAATGAAATAAAATTACTTTTCCCTGCACCATTTGCCCCAATTAAAACAGTGATATCACCGATATCAATCGATTGGCCTTCACTGTCGATCGATTTATAACCGCTGATTTCGATATTTTTTAACTTCAAATTCTCGGCCATTTGTATTATCTCCTAACAATCGGATTCACTATGTAATTTATTATACCAGAATATCACCGCAAGTCAAACATCTCATATAAGATCAGTACATTCGGGTATTTCTTTGAAAACAGGATTATTTTTTAAGCTGACCAACCATAGAAATCCAATCGGTTTTCTGGTAAAATAATAGTCCAGGTTCTATTTGAACGGAGGAAACCTTTTCCCAGGATTTCGGCAACCGGGAACGAAATATACAGATGAAAATTTATAGAGACATCAAACAACTAAACAACCACCTGCATCAACTGGAAAAAAACACTATCTCTCAAACCGGGAAAGGTCTTAAATTTGTTTTTACAAATGGAGTTTTCGATCTTCTTCATGCCGGGCATATTGATTTACTTGAATTTGCTAAAAAGAGCGGAGATATTCTAATTTTGGGAATAAACGACGATCTTTCGGTTAAACGCCTCAAAGGAGATTCACGCCCTATCTACCCCCTGGAAGAACGAATGGAGATACTTGAAGCTGTCATGTTTATTGATTATATTATTCCTTTTTCCGAAGATACCCCCCTCCATTTAATCCAAGAACTCTTCCGAGTAGATGTCCTGGTTAAAGGCGGAGATTATTCCCCCCACCAGGTTGTCGGACGCGAAGAAGTCGAATCGAAAGGAGGAAAACTCCTTCTTTTCGATTTCAAAACCTCTATTTCAACCACCACAATTCTAAAGAAAATTAAAAAGTAACCCTGCATGTTTGACATTTCATGCCGGATATGTTAAAAAAGTATTTACCATTTTTTTAAATGGTTTGAGGCAAACGTAAAAAAGCGGGACGTTGTAATGAAAATTGATTATTTTGGGAAAACTGATAAAGGTAAAGTCAGAAAAGGTAATGAAGATTACTATGCCAGTGAAAAAATAAAAGACGGTGAGTATCTCTTCATTGTTGCCGACGGCATGGGAGGTCACAATGCCGGGGATGTGGCATCGAAACTCGGGACCACAACCTTTGTCAGCCATTATAAAAAGCTGAGAAAACAAAAAAACTCCATTCCCGATGCAATCAACCGCTCCGTGATTAAAGCCAATTCCGCTATCCTGGACAAAGCCACTTCCGATCCCCAGAAAAAAGGAATGGGAACCACATTCAGCGCAATGGTGATTTCCGAGATGAAAGCATACCTTGCCCATGTCGGGGATTCCAGGATTTATCTTGTGCGAGATGAAAAATTAACCCAGTTGACCACCGATCATACTTTTGTCGGAAAAATGGTGGAAGAAGGACGTTTGACCGAAGACGAAGCCAGGGATCATCCACAGAAGAACATCCTTTATATGTCTTTAGGAGCACGAAAAACGTTTGACCCGGAAATGGATAAAACAATCGATATAAGTGTGAATGATTCATTTGTTATGTGTTCCGACGGCCTCAGCAATATGGTGGATGATAATACGATCAAAGAATACACTATTTCGTATTCAGCCAGAGAAGCCGCTGAACGCATGGTAAACCTCGCTAACGAAAACGGCGGCCTGGATAATATCACCATCCAGGTCATCCACGTTGAGCAAAACAGGGAACCCGCTAAAACAGAACCCATACCTATTCTTAAAGAAAGAAAGAATTTCTTTTCATTTATAAAAAATATGTTTAGTAAACGTCCTTTGGAGGAACAATGAGTTTAAAATCCCTTTTCAAAAAAGTCGTACCTTCCAAAAAAGCGGAACCTGATCCCCCTCCGGCTGCTCCCGAAATGGAAATCCAATACGAAATGCCTTTCGAGAAACTGGATACCAGGATTGAAAAAATTGGGGCTGTCGCTGAAATCGATATCTTTGTCAATGATGAAAAATACAGCATTCATACTCTTGCCGGGGAAACCAAAGTGGGGCGCGACCCGGCGCAATGCGATATCGCTATCCCGGAACTCGTCGTTTCCAAACTCCACTGCTCATTCTATGCTGTCGGGGAAGATTATTTTATCAAAGACCACGACTCCACTAACGGTATTTATGTTAATAATGAAAAAGTAACCCAGGATCGGCTCATCCAGCACAACGATGCCATTTTACTCGGAAAAAAAGGAACCGTTAAAATTATTTTCCACAAAAGGAGATAACTTATGAAATTAAAAACATTTGCGCTATTGTTTATTTTTGTTTTGTTCTTTTCAATTCTTACTTTCGGGATAGAAAAAACCGATAAAGATAAAATCCTGGCCTCCGATCCGGAATGGACTGATATTTACCAGAATTATCGCACCGATTCGAAATATATCGAAATACTCAAAACAAAAATCGATGAACATCTCCGAATCGATGTCTATCTCGGGCTATGGTGTCCCGATTCCAGGAATAATGTTCCGGTATTTATGAGAATCCTGGATAGTCTCGATATCCCGAATATCAACGTCAACTATTATAACTGTGAGCGCAAAGCCAGTAAAGACATTAAATATTACGTCGAAGACCTTAAAGTCGAACGCGTTCCCACATTCATTTTCTACAGGGACGGAAAAGAAATCGGACGAATCGTTGAAAATCCCAAAAAAAGTCTTGCTGAAGACTTTATGGAAATTGTCTTTTAGTTTTTTAACTTAGGTGTGGGAAGGCGTTGAGTAAGATTAATTACCTGGTTGTTATACTTATCCTGGTTGGGATTGGGTATGTGGTAATAAGCCAGGTACAGGTCGCGACTCAAACGGCTTCTAACCTTGTAACAGTGAGTCTGGCAAAAAAAATCCAACTGAAAATCGATGAAACCTATCACCAATTAAAGCGCTTTCCCAATTCATCCGATGAATTTGAGAAATCGATTTTGGGGAGTATAGATTTATCCAAATACCCTACGCCGGTCACGATTGAAAATTTCAGACCCGGGAATCGCATTGTACCGGCAGTATTTCAAATCGTGGTTCATGGGAGTACCTCTCTCAAGCGAGTTTTTTTAAGATTGGAATACTATGGTACGGAATATGGGTTAAACCCTGGCTTGAAAGGGGTATTAAAAAAGTTCGAATAATAGTTGGAGTTAGAGAAGGGTATTGTCAAACGTTTTATGAATATAAAAGGAGGAATAGTATGAAAAGTGCAGATGTTTTGATCCAGGCGGGACATGAGGAGTTAATTTGACTGTGCCCTTTCTCCTCAGAGGGCGCAACCGTATCAATGATTTATAGCATTAAAGAATACTTCAATAACCTCTATTCTTATAAGCGGTTAATTACTCTTAATGGAATGGATTAAAAGACCTTGAAATATAAATAACCGAAATCAGGGATTGACAAAACCACTCATTCTGTAGTATATTAGTCGAAGTTTCCTATTGAACGTAACTCGTGGCAATACCGCAGAATCGATAGCTTACGTCAGTACTGCTGATACGTGTTAGGTGGAAACTATATAAACAATAATTTAAGGAAAAGGGAGAGTAAACAATGAAGATTGATACCCTGCAATCGAAGCTGCCCAAGTCGAAACTAGTTATGTACCTGGTTCTTTTTTTCTTCGCTATTTTAATGACAGTGGCCCTTCTCTTATTCAATGTCCTCGACGCTGAAAGGGGTCGTAACGCGCTGATTGGTGTCATAACTACACTATTAATAATCTCCTGCGTCGAGTTAGTGCCTGAGGGAGTGCGCTGGGTTGGAGAACGTTTGCGAAGAGGGCAATTCATGAAGCTTTTTGGGGAAGCCGCCTTTCAGAACGATGTAAGATTAGTTTTCGCTCATCGTCATATTAATCCCGAATCCAAACCATATCCCTGGATTACCCATTACTCATCTCAAAAAGCTAAAAGTCCCTGTGTTGCTCAATGTTCCGCTATCGATCAATGTCCCAGTAACGCTCAATGTCCCGGTGTCGTAAAAGGTCCCCGTATTGCAGAAGGTGTTAACGCTTGGTTGGCGTTTCAAGATGTTCGAGCTGCTGTATATCTGTCGAATACCATATCAGAAATGACAGGGAGACAGGTGAGCTTCATTCACGATAAGGACGCCGAAGCGGGTTCAAAAGATTACTGTGCCATATCCCTTGGCCTCGGGTTTAACGGGTTCACCCATCAAATCGAGGGGTATTTTAAAAAGCCTCTGTTCAAGATTGTGTGGGGGAAGTCTCCGAAGAATCCTGAGATTCTAACAGACTTGTTTATTATTAATGGTTTTGATATCTCTATTCCTCCACCAGAGCAAGATCTGGCAATTGTTGCTCGTATCGTACCACGTCCCGATAAAGCGTGTGCAAGCAGAGTCTGGTTCGTCTGTGCCGGACGTACAGCAGCAGGTACCTCGGCAGCGGGATACTTTTTAGCCAAAGAATGGCAGCAATTAATGAATTTGTACAAAAAAAACAGTAAGAATATTAATAAGGATAGCCTGGTAGTGGTGATTCAGCATAAGGAGAGTGAGAACGAAGGATACGATTATGACAGTACCGCAGAAATTGCTCAAATAGATGGGACACAAGTTGTAGGTTGGGGCCGGGTTTCTGGCATTTCATAACACGCACCTAACACCGACTTGGAAAGGGAGTTGTAATTTTTTGTGTTTACTCTTATCAAAAGTTTTTTGCCTACTTTTTTTCAAAAAAGTAGGTCGCCGAAGGCATCAGATTGTATTCTTTTCATAGAGTAATCGGTGGATTGTTTTTTTCAGGACCGGGTGAATCAGTTCTGGGGCGATTTCGTTTAGAGGTTCCAGGACGAATAAGCGGTTCGCCATTTCTTTATGGGGAATCGTCAGGCTTTCCGTTTGAATAACCCAATCCCCTGCCATCAGGATATCGATATCGATCACTCGCGGCAAATTATGCGAATGCTCTATATCACGCCCCATTTCCTTCTCAAACCTTTTAATTTCGTTCAAAAGCTTTTCCGGTCGAAGGTGCGAATCCATTTCCACTGCCATATTGAGAAATCGCTCCGTTCCCGGCGCCATTCCAACAGGTTCCGTTTCAACTATAGAAGATTTGCGAATGACTTGCCCGATAGTTTCCAGGAATTCCAATGCTTTCTCCAGATGGAATAGACGATCTCCCATATTCGAACCAAGCGATAAATAATAAATAATAGAACCAGGATTCATGTGTATTTATTACCATATATTATAGTCTGTGTCAAAAAAAATCTTTTATTTGCTATTCAATTGATGTATAATAAACCCGATGAGAATTAAAATTAATTTTAGCCCAGGTAATGATGTCTCGGTTCCCATAGAATACAATTATAATATATATTTCAACTTACGAAAAACCCTCCTCGAATACCTCCAGGATACCAAACCGAAATTATTCGGACGATATAAGAAAGACTTTCCTGGTTTAACCTTTTCGCAGTTAATGATCCCTGAACGGGAAATCGAAACCGGGTTTATCAAAATCTATGGGAACTTTTTTTCATTGTTTGTCGGTTCTGCGGACGATGCATGTATTGAATACCTCGCGAAAGCCATTTCCACCAGGAAAACATTCCCGATATATACCAATAATTTCGAGGTGAAGAAAGTCGAAGTACTCGATGAACCGGAATTCAGCAGCGCGATGCGGTTCAAAATGCTTTCGCCTTTACTCTTAATTAAGGTACGAGAAGGAAGCCCGTATTTTGTCCGTCCTCTGGATCCGGACTTTAACGATGTATTCGCCGCTCACCTTGTTAAGCAATACAATGCGGTTTATAATACCCAGTTCCAGGCTTCGCAGATTCAAATCATCCCCGACCAGGAATACATCGAACGTAAAAAAAATATTTCCAAATTAATAACGGTTCGAAATATCCATTACAAAGCCATTTTCTGTCCGTTTTTATTGAAAGGAGACGAAGCATTGATCCGGTTTGCCTATCATAACGGCATCGGGGATAAGACGAACTATGGTTTCGGGATGATCGAAGAGCTTGGGACTTGACAAGAATAACCGTTATTGAGTACAATGTAGATTTTAAAAAGGAGTATCTATGCAAATAAAGATCGAGTCAGAACATTTAAATGGAATCGTGGTGCTTGCACCGGAAGTATTCGAAGATGAACGCGGCTTTTTTATGGAAGCATACCGTGAAGATCAATTCAAAGAATTAGGTCTACCTTGTAATTTTGTCCAGGATAATCATTCCCGGTCTCAGAAAGGCGTATTAAGAGGACTCCACTTCCAATGGGAACCTCCCATGGGAAAACTCATGCGTGTTACTTTCGGTAAAGCCTTTTTAGTCGCAGTCGATATACGAAAAGGTTCTCCCACTCTCGGTAAATGGTTTGGAATGGAAGTATCAGCAGAAAATAAAAGGCAAATCTGGGCACCTGCCGGATTTGCGCGTGGGTTCTATACCCTTTCCGATTACGCAGAACTCCAGTATAAATGTACAGGAATATATAACAATAAAGGTGAATCCGGTATACTCTGGAATGACCCGACTATCGGTATCGAATGGCCGGATAAAAACCCCACTCTTTCAAAGAAGGATGAAATCGCCCAGACCTTCGAACAATGGCTCGCAAGACCGGAATCAAATTTCTTTAAATACGAGCTGTAATGCGGATGAATACTGTAAGATACTATCAATACGGCATATAAATAAAAATAAAGCATACATATATATATGTAACAAATATTATAAAGGAGTAAAAAATGAAAATCTTAGTCGCAGGCGGTGCAGGTTATATTGGTTCAGTAATGATTCCTCAGCTCCTCGAGCGCGGGTATGAAGTCGATGTAATCGATTTGTTCTGGTTCGGCAATCATTTGCCTAAAGAAGTCAAAATTATTAATAAAGATATATTCCATCTGGAAGAAAAAGATGTCAGCGGTTATGACCAGGTGATATTCCTGGCCGGGTTATCCAATGATCCTATGGCCGAGTATTCACCCGCGGAGAATTTTATTTCCAATGCATCCGCACCCGCTTTCCTCGCTTATATCGCCAAGAAAGCAGGTGTCAAACGATATATTTATGCAGGCTCCTGTTCTGTTTACGGGTATACGGTCAATGAACTCTACGACGAAACCTCTCCTGCTGTTTCCAATTACCCTTATGGTATTTCCAAACTCCAGGGAGAAGACGCAGTAATCCGTATGATGGATAAAAACTTTTCAGTTATCGCATTCCGGCAGGGAACCGTTTCCGGGTATAGTCCGCGTATGCGTTTGGACCTTGTCGTCAATACGATGTTCAAGTTTGCAATAACCGAAGGAGTTATCACTGTAAATAACCCGGCGATCTGGCGTCCGATTCTCGCCATCAAAGATGCAGCTACAGCTTATATCCGCGCCATCGAAGCCAACAGCGATATCTCGGGAATCTTCAATGTCGCTTCCGGTAATTATACCGTGGGTGAGATAGGTGACCTGGTTAAAAGCGGTGTCAAGAAATACCTCGGAATCGATGTTAAACTGAATATCAAACACATCCAGGATTACAGGAATTACAAAGTCAGCACGGAAAAAGCAAAGAAAGTATTGAGTTTCCATCCTAAAAACGATGTGGAAACAATTATCCAGGACCTGGTGGAAAACCGGGAGAAATTCCAGGATATCGATAATCCGAATTATTATAATATCCAGGTATTTAAGAAGATGTCGAAGAAATCGGCCTCGTAATTTAAATCCAAAAACGGAGAATTGAAATGAAAATAGCGGTAGTGGGTGCAGACGGTCAATTGGGGACTGATATTTGTATTGCTCTCGACA
>Ga0209340_1001477_pt1 | contig 16653 bp, 23 predicted proteins | sample EPASupsiteSAE323_FD_187266 | JGI IMG/M metagenome (GOLD analysis project Ga0209340, IMG submission 187266) | Bioremediated contaminated groundwater from EPA Superfund site, New Mexico - Sample SAE3-23 (SPAdes) (version 2) | ecosystem: Environmental > Aquatic > Deep subsurface > Groundwater >... | reverse complement strand
TCTTGTAGCTTCTGCTTCTTGCAATGTCATTCCAGTTTTTTCTTTTAAAATTTCTATAGCTCTTAAATCTATATCTGCATTCTTTCTGTTTGCTACTTCCAACTTTTCAAAAAATCCTAAAGTTCCACCTGCAATTTCTCGTCTTGTATTTTCTAATTCAGTTCTAAATTGTGTAAGTCTATCTTTTAATGTAGTTTGTGCTATAACATTTTTTAAGACTTGTATTCTAGAATTTTCAATAACTTGATTTTGAAGAGCAAGTAGTCTTTCTGTTTTAGTTAATTGTTCAGCTGTTTTACCAATAGCTTCAGCGTATTTATTATATGTTGTTTCAGCATCAATTACAATTCCTAAATTATCAAGTATCATAGGAGACGCTCTTGCAATTCCTGTTACTATATCATTAAATGCTTGGTCAGGAGAAAGACCTTGTAATTTTCCAAGAGCAACAGCAGTTTCTGCTAATGCAGGAACTGATTCTTGTTCAAGTCCAAATGCAAGTGCTCTGTTAGCTGATTTCAAAAGAGATAAATCATTTACTAAACCATTAGTTGATTTTCTTAAGCTATCCAAAAATTCTCCTGAATTATCAACTTGTTGATTTAATGCAATCATTTGTTCTTCAAATAATAAAGCTTCGCCTATTCCTTGTTTGAACGCTTTAACAACTTCTGAACCCATCATAGTAGCAAGATTTGCAATTGCAACTCCTGCTGTCGTTTCTAAAATACGACCAAATCTAGACCATGATGTTTCCATTTCAGAAGAAGATTTTTTATTCTGCTTCTCCATTCCATCAATGTTGTCTTCTATTTTCTTTACTACATTCGACACAAGGTCCTTTGCAATAAATTCAATTTCAGCTTGATTTAATTTTAGCATTTTTCTCCAGGTTGTCTTTATTTATTCTATCTATTAATTGTTTAGCAAATTTTTCTTGTTCTTCCTTTTTCTTTTGCTCCTCAGTTTTATGCTCCTCAAGGTATGATTCAACCAACTCGTTTATTTCAAATTCGGTAAGTCTTCCGTAGTTGAAATAGTTGTATCCGAGTCTGTGGAAGAAGGGCTTAATACCAATCCTTGGAGTATCTGAAAAGCTTCATCTTCCTCTTTAACTTTCTCTTTTTTAGGAAATGAATTTTCATAAATAAAATCTGCAATAGTTTTTTTCTCTGATGGATCTTTCATGTCTCTCCAATATTCATATGATTTTTTAGGTTCAAAACAATGTCGAGCACAAATGTCCGCATATGTATCTTGCGTTCTTTCTCCTTCACAATTTAAATTTTTAGATAATGAAACAAGTTCATAATGCATCAAAGGTGTAAAAATGATTTCAATTTCTTTTTCGGTTTTATTTTTAGCTTCATTTAAAAGTTCAATTGCTCTCTTGTAAGACGCAATCATTATTTCATCAGTTTGTTGACTTAATTTGAATTCTGCTAATAAAATAGCTTGTCGTAACTTGTTGTTTTTTATTGTAACTTTTGCAGGTTGTGGAACAAGTTCACCTTTGCTATTTCTTTCCCATATATTTTTGTCTTCCATTCTAATCTTCCTCTATTATAAAAAGAAAAAAATTAACCTGTTTAAGGTGTTGCATTCTCATCAAGAAGTGCTTCCCAATTTGCTCCTGTTATGTTCATTGTCATAGTAGCGAACTGGCCAATTGCAAATCCTGGAGTTACACTTAAAGCTTTTGCTGATTTAAGTCTCCATGAAATCTGATTGTCGCCAGATACAGGTGTCTCAACAGTTAAAGTTCCAGATGTGTTTGATGGACTTGATAAATCCCAAGTGCTTACAGAACCTGTTACAGTTGGACTTCCGTATGCGTAAGTCATACATTTCTTGAAGTCTTCATAAGTCTGAAGTAAAACAAGACTTACTCCTGAATCTCCTGTAGACCCTGCTGTCGTATATTTTGTTCCATCATGTGCAGTTATTGAAACTGCTTCTGCTTCTCCAACAGTTGGTGTTGGGTCCTCAATTACTATTGATTTCATCTCTTGGCTGTCTGAACCATATTCCAAAAGAATGCTAGAACCCTTACTTATTACTGGTGTGCTCATTTTTTAATACCTCCGATATTTAATGTGATAACTAAATCACCTTTAATTGTATTTGGTTTATCTGGGTCAGGATAAGTAAATTTTCCTGAACATGTATAAATACCAAAATTGATTATCTTTCCAGATTCTGTGAAAGCGTAAGTATTTTGGTCAAATAAAGAAACTATTCTATCCAATGCTTTTTGTGGTTTATCAAAAGGATTTTCATTCATCCATAAAGATACTTGAAATACTTCTTCTCCAACATAAAAAGCAGAAGGTCTGAATTTGTCCATGTCTGATGGCATTGGTGTTATTACAAGTCGTGGATTATCAAATGGTTTAGACTCACCTATTGGTCTTGTGAAGAATATATGTTTATATGCATTTCCAGAAGTAACACCTATTATAGATAAAAAAGTAGAATCTGATTTAAGAGTGTCCCTAATAGCAATTCCAATAAGATTAGTTATGTTGTCCATCGACATTGTAATTCCTCCTGCAACCAGGTTTTGAATTTTATAGTATTATTAAATAGTTTGTGTTTATATATTATACTATAAAGTAAAAAAGGTGCCTGGATTTATTATGTCGTTGGGGGTGACATCCAGGCAAGAAAACACACATCCAAAATAGGACTATTATTTTATCGCCTCTATCCTTCGGAACCAGCTAGATATCACTTCATTATAAAAAGCTTTATCATTTCTATAAACTCTAGAAGCTATTCTTTCCATAAAGAATTGTGGAGACTGTCTTGATGTTCCATTATTTACATATAAAGCATAATCTACTAAAACAGAACTAACTCCTCGTTTAGAAGGATTTCCATACATTCCACCTACAACAAATTTAACTGATTTATTTCTAATAACTTCTACTCTTGCAGTCGAACGCAAATTTCCTGTCTTTTTAGGAATTATAGAAGTAGTTTTTCCAACTCGTTCACATTCACCTGCTATTTCAGTTGCAATTGCAAATGCAACGCCAGGCGCTTGTTTCCTCAATTCTTCTAATTGTTTTTTGAGGCCATCAAGTTTAGTGTTGATTTGCACCATCTGACACCTTGTTTGCAAATAGGAATTTTCTATTTTGAAATACCTGTGTTGCTACTATAGCATAAGTTTGTTTAAATGTAGAATCAAGAATTTCATCATTTTTAGTTAATTCAGATTCAATAGAAACAATAAATTTCTTACTATCTGTATCAACTATTCCACCTGAATTTTTTATTTCATATAATGTAAAATCTTGAATATCTGCTATTTCAGATTGAATAGTTCCAGCTAATGTCGAAACATTAGTTGTTCCATCATAAGAAGGAATAGTTCCGGTATAATGATAAAAATATGTCAGACTGCCATCCAATGCAAGACATCTATCAAACGCCGCATTATTGTATCTTGACATTTTAATAATACTCCTTTTTAATCATCACGCCATCATCATCAAATTCATTAGTATAATTTGTAGATACTTTCCCGCCGAATAAAGTTGGGTCGGAATTATCTGATAATTGTGTTTTTGCAATTGCATCATTATACATTTTCAAATATTTAGATGGGTCAGGTGCTCTATATGAAACACCTTCTCTTGAAGCAACAGCTCCAATACTTTCCCAATTATTAGCAATAAGGTAACAGACATAATGCCTCAATGGTAGAACAGTTTCGTCAGATATTGATGTTATTTCTTTAGCATCAGAAATCATTAAATTTACATAATCATCAGAAAGAACAGTAGTATTATCTGAACCTAACATTTGAATTCTAACATTTGAAGCTAGTGTCATTTTATTCCTCTTTATCTATTTTCTCAATTGGTTTTACAACCGGCTTTGGAACTGGTTTAGTAACAGGTTTTGGTTCCTCAATTAATGTCAAGTGTTTGTAATCAATTAAGTCTCTGATTGCTCTACAATCATCTACAGTTACAATTGAATCTTTTTCATATTTATGTCCTTTAAAGAACAAACTTGCGGATAGAACTTTTACTTTAATCATTTATTTTCACCCTGTATAATTTTAAAAATAAAAAAAAATTATTTAGGACTTAAAGTCCAGTTATTAATCCGATTGCAGTTGGGAAAGGCGTCTCAACAACTCCTATTCTTGCAGCTACTGCCATTTCAACCATCTCATCTACAACTTTGTTTTCAGTTAAGACATATGGTGCTTTTGCAATAGTCATTCTGCAAAGTTCCTCTACTCTTGGAATAAGTAAAGCAGTTCCTGCTGATACAGTGTTTCCATCATATTTAACGGAACCTGAGTCAAGTGCAGATTCATTTACTATTTCAAGGCCAGGAAGAGCTGATTTGATTCTTTCCATGTGACTTCTATCACCAACAGCTGCTGAACTATTGTAATAACTAGTTAGTTTTACATATTCTGCATCTGCAAGGACTAAAGTATATGGAAGTTTTCTGTAGACAACTGGTATCTGGTTAACGTAGCTTATGACTTCGTTAGCAAGGTCCAATCCTGCAGTATCCCAATCAGTTCCAGTTATTGAAGTATAACCACTTCCAGATAAAACTCCAGGAACACCAAATTTAGTATCTCCTAAATAAGCAAGTTTATTTGCTTTTTCATCTATCTTTCTTTTGATTCTATTTAATACTTCAACATTCAATGGAGTTCCGTATGCTCTTGAAGCTTCAATATCTTCTACAGCTAATCCTGCTTTCAATTTTTCTTTGTAAACTGGATAAGTAACTCTATTGTTTGAAACCATCAAACTTGGTGCTTTCTCAAGAGAAGTAACAAGTTCAGCTTCTCCCTCATCATCTTCAGCGATGAAGTAATGGTGTGAATCCGCATTTGGATTTGGTATTCTCATCATTGGGAAGACAGTTGCATAAGTTAAGTCTCTATCTGGAGCTCTAAGAACTTTTTGTTCTACGAACTGTAATTCTTCTTTAGTTAAAAAAGAACTTGATTCATCATTTCCTATCATTTTGCTTCACCTACCTACCTTACTAGGAACTCAATCATCTGACCTGCTGCTGTTGATGCTTCAAGTGCTATCATATTACTTGCAGTTGCGCCTGATGTTATAATTGCTCCCGAACTTGGTTTAACGTATGCACCAGCTGAAAAAGTTCCACCTGAAACACCAACAAATGTTCTACCGAATAGTAAAACTTCTGCTATATCGCCTCCTGCAATAGTTCCAGTTTCTTCTTCTGCTCTGTATTTAGGCATATCATTAATTATACCGATTGCTTTTGCTTCTGTGCTAGTTGCTGCAATTTCTTTGTCTGAGTTTATTTCAACTAGTTTTCCCATTGCAATAGCAGCATCAGCTTCAAAAGATCTTATCTCAATTTGACTGAGACTTCTTGGACAAAATATTTTTGTTACCATATCTTTTCACCTTTATTTCTTACCATACATTTTGTTAAATCTTTCCTGCTCAGCTTTTGATTCTTCTTTAGCTTTTACACCAAACATATCAGTTCCTATGTCTTTCTTTTGAGATTTGTTGTTCATCTCATCAAATTTCTTATTGATGTATTCTGCGTCAGCTTTGTCAAATAACTCAGCAAAGTCAGCATAATGTTTCTTTAGTGTATCCTTTCTTTGATTAAGCTCAACTGCTTCTTTGTCTGTGTAGACTTTCAAATCAGCTTTCACTTTATCAAGTTCGTCTTTGACGTCTTTCAACTCTACAGAAAGCTTATCCTTTGCAGTATTAGCATCCTGTATAGAAGTTTCTAATGCTTTAATTTTAGCATCAGCGTCAGAAGTTTTGAACTTTTCTAGTTCTTTAGTTAAAGTATCAATCTCTAACTTAAGAGCGTCGTTTTGTATTTTTAGTTCATCCGACATTTTAATTCCTCCAATATTATTTTCCTTTGAATCTGCGCCAATTCCACCGATAGGAGAAGGCATTCTTCCAACTCCAAGATTACCAACTCTATCAATAAGAATAGCATTATGGTCAAGGATTATATCACGTTGAACGAAGTCATATTCTACAACATCCAACCATTTTCCTGGAGTTGCATCTTTTTTGAAATTGAATCCAATACTTGTATCAATATAACTTCCTGATAAATATAATGATTTCAATGCGTCAATTTTTGGCGTATTAAATAGAACAAAATCTGCATATCTTTTATTAGAAGACATATTATTTTTTGGTTTAGAAGGTTCAGACATAAATCCTACAACAACATCTGCTTTTTCTAAAGTATTTAATCCTGCTAGATGGTCAGGATGTGTTGGAGCATTATCCACTATAGTTAAAGGCACGTTATTCACTATAACTTTAACAATCTCATCTTTTGCTTTAAGGGCATTTCCTTCTCCAGGGTAAAACTGAACCATCTCGGCAAGAATAGGAACATTTAAAATAGTAAATGTATCAGAAGTTTCTATATAATCAGTTCCTTCTACTGGCTTTTTACCAGATAATTTTAATGAATCTTTATGTATCATGGTATTTAATAAATATTGTATATTTATATATTATACTTTAAACATTACTAATTGTGATGGATTTTATTCTACTTCTACAATTTGGATGTGCTGGAGGAGTATAAATTCCGATTGAAAAAGGTTGTCCTATTTCAACTATTTCTCCATTCAACTGTTGGCAAACAGAAGATGTTTTATCATCAATAACAGATACCCATTGCTTATGAGTTACAACTCCTGATTTCTTATATCCAAATTCAAGAGCAGTATTGAATGTTCTATCTGTTTCTGAAACGACTTGACTTTTGAGTCTTTCTTCATATTTTCCAAATATATTTTGAATATCTTTTTTCAATTCTTGATTAGTAAATGGAATATTATTTAAATTTGCATCGGTTATAAGAAGAGTGACTTCTTTTGTAATATCATCAAGTAAATTAAATGCTAATTGTTTAGAATTCTCTTTCAAAACTTTCAATTGATTCTGTTGTTGTCTCAAATCTCCAAATTCAGATGGCAACATAGAAAGTTCCTGAGCAGCTTCTGATATTCCTTCTAAATATGACTGTGTTATGAATTTATCAATTATCATAGAATATTTTTCTTTCTCAGTAAAAATATAATCATTTAAAGAAGATTTGATTTTGTTGTAATTATTAGAAATTGCATCTTTCTTTTTTTGTTCAGAAATAGAAATTTCTTCTTTTAATCCTTCATTGTGTAAATATGCATAATAAATAGATTCTCCTTTTTCAGGTCCATACTCTTCAATAAATTTATTTCTGAGTTTTTCAAAATCAGGATGTCTCGGCATCTTTACACCTTTTCATCTGTATTAAAAGCTTGTAGAAGTTTGATAACATTTTCTTGTGTTGTTGAAAAGGCTTTATTTAAATCTTTCATGTATTTAGATTCTGTCTTTTGCGCTTTGGCGGGAAGAGCAGATTCTTCATCATGAGAAAACCCGCAAGAACATGATGAAGAATCCAGAGACCCTTCAGGTGATTGATTGCCAAAGCTAAATGCCTGCTCTTTTTTCTCATATACAGGAAGATCTTTGAGAGCATTGATTTCTTCTTCTGAATAATCTAACACTTCATAAGTATCGGCAAAATAATTAACCGCTTGTTCATGTGTATAATATCCATAAAGCTCCATCTTATGGACTGTATCTGCATCATTTTTCAAGTTGTTAGTTACTTCTGTTTGTGTTTGTTCAAATATAGGTTCCCATTTAATTTCAAATATTTTATAATATTGTTGTGTTTCAAACATTTCATAATAAATAGGAGTTAAATGTAATTCTTGTTTAGCTGCTAAATCTCCATAATATTCCTTAAGATTAGTTTCAGAACCTGTAATAGCACCAGCTGCTGTTCCTTTTAATATATCAACAGGAACATCTAAATCAACTGCACATTGCTGGAAAGCCCTATCATAATATTCTCCTGGATTAATAGCTTTTCCATTAGCTCCTTCGAATGTTAATTTATCATTTGAATCAAGAACAAATCCAGTTTGAGTATTCATATCATTCATCAAACCTGTTTTCTTGTAATATTGGATTTTAGTTAATTTTTCACCATTAGGAGAATCAATAATATTCATTCCATTAAGGACTGATAAGACAGGAAACCCACTTCCACTTCTAAACATTGTCTGACCGATGCCCCAAAGGACATTGTCAAGAACCATTAATGAATCATATGCAGGTTCTATCTTTCCACAATCTTCAGGTTGAACTCTTATAACTCTTGATTTATGCAATCTGAATGTAGTTCCGTCAGCTTGATAAATTTCATAATAATCATAAACTTTCTGGTCTTCATATATATCTCTATGAATCCAGGCTCTTGTAATTACATAATATCCAAGAGCTTTTCCATTGACTGGTCTTTCAATAGAATAATCTTTATTTGATATGTCTCCATAATCAACATAAATTAATGCGTATTTAGAAATTAATGCATTCTTATAAGCATATTTAATATAAGAATCAAATTCAAATTCATCAGCTATATTAATAGCTACTTGGTCTTCGCTATTCCAACCATTTTTAAACATGAGTTGAACTTGTTTATTTATAGTTCTATAAGCTATTCCTTTTCGCTTATACATCTGTAAAAAATCGTTGTTAGTTAAAGTTTTCTTCCAGAAATTTGCTTTTACAACACCCATGTATAATTCATCAGGTGAAGGTAAATTCATATTTACATTATTGGGTAAAGATTCTCCTGCCATGATATGTCATTAAATAGTTGTAGTTTATATATTATACTTTAAACATCTTTAGTTTTATCATAAAAATAAAATTTTACACATTGAACAGTGCATCCACACCTTTGTTGTTCGTAATAAGATTTTATAAAAGAAAACGACCGTTCTATTTGAGCAAGTTGTATTGATGCATGTTGTCTTGTTGTTTTAAACATGACGGCAACATCTTTATTACATAATTTACTTCCTTCCTTCAATAACTGTATAAGCTCCTCTTGCATCTTCTCCTCCTCTTCCCCGGCAAATAAAAATTAAAAATAATCGCCATAAATATTAATTGGTTTTAAATCAGATGAATCATTCACCTTTCCCCAAAAATCATTCCAAAAGTTTTCACTTTGTTTATTTTTATATTTCTTCAATTCTTCTTTATTTAATTTCAACCATCCATACATTTCAATAGAAAATTCTTTGTGACAACGATAGCAATAATCTAATTTATGCAAGAATGAAGTTGTTTTGGTTTTAAATGAAAACATTCTATAAACATTATCGATAGCATTTCTATTTGGATTAGCTGGGTCATTTACATCACGGTGAAATGTAGATAAACTTCCACAATGAGGACAAATATTTATTCTCCAAACTCTTTTGTGAACAAGTTTAGAATATCCTAATCCTTTTATTTTTCTAATTTCTCCAAGAGTAGTATTACTTCTTGCTGAAACTCTATCCTTGCTATGAACCTTTTTGATTTCTTTTTCAGTCATTAAAGTTTTCATAACTCCTCACCCATTCCACGGTCTTCATCTTCTATTACACCTAAAAAGAAATTGTAGTTCCAGTTCTTAGTATTAGTTTGACCCATATTAAATGGTTGAGGAATTCCATCAGCTGCATCATATGCTTTTAACCAAGGTATCATTCTCAACAATATCATTAGCCATATTTTAGCTTTCCCTATGTTCCAATACCAAGGAATTAAATTCATCTTCTTACATAATTTCATTGGAAGGAACAATGCTAATAATGTTCCTTTTGGTAATTTTTTAGGCTTAAGATTAGTAACTCCTAAATCTCTTAAAAATTCAGGAATACATTCTTTCTTTATTCTGTAATTAATCAATTTGAATTCAGATGCTGATGGTATATTGTAACCCATTCTATATTTATTGAAAGTGTATTTCCTCTTATTAATATTTTGTTCTATTATTTCATGTGTTCCATATGTAGCGCCATCTTTTTCAATGAATGATGGGGCATCTCTTAATATTAAAACATGGGCCATCTTATTTCACCCTTATCCAATATTCGATTGTTTTCATCCTTGCTGATATTGCTAAAAATAAAGGTATTATAAACCAGAACTGCATTGGAGTTAATAGTAAAGCTGTTACTATTGCTACAATAAACCATAATGCACAAACTATCCAAGGCGCATCATGTTCTTTCTTTTCTTCTTCCATTAAATCAATAAGTTCTTTTTCGTTTTTATCCATTTTCTAAATCCTCCTGTATCTTCTTTGATAATGCCCGTGAGGGTCATTAAGTTTTTCTATTGTAATACTAATTGCTTTTCTTTTTTCAAGTCTCCTTAAACTATTATATAGTGCCGACCTTCCTATTTTTAATTTTTCTTGTATTTCTTTTGTAGTTAGACCTTCTGGATATTTACTTAATATGTCTTCTATTTGGTCTTGTGACATTTTTAAATTCTCCGGCACATCCTACAAACTTTAGCAGATAAATCTTTTAATTTACATCTAATTACAACTGGGTCATCATGAATTACTTCTGCGTTCCTTATAGACCATCGCCAATTATAATATCCAAGTGATGCTGAATGTCCTGCTGCTTTCTGAGTTGGGTCATTTCCAACATCAATATAAATTGTTTCTATTTTTTCTTTCTTTAAATCTGTTTTGACAAACAAAGTCATTATAACTTCATCGGAATTTTCGGATATTGATATAGGAGAGGAAGGACATTTAATTGTTAAGACTTCTTCTTTATCTTTTCTATATAACGACATAAGGAATGTGGTCTCAGATTCAATATCATCTGCTTTTATTAAATCACAAATTTTAGCACCTTCTGACATTCCAAAAGCTACATCCTGTTGAATTTGATTCTTAAATTCATCAAAGCTTTCAAATAATTTGAAATCAAATTCTATAGGAGCTTCATAAGCATTATTAGATTCATATGTTATGCTAGTAGTTCCAACATTATTTCCTTTGTCCCAAACGCCTATAACAATCGGAAGGAGTGAATTGTGGTTCCTTGGGAAGCACAATGTAGTTGTCCTTTGGTAATTGGTAGGGTTTTTTGTTTTTTCTTGAATCAAATGGAATATCTGGTCCTTTGTCAATTTTTCCTGTGTCATGTTTTATCGCCTCAATAATATACCTTGAAATAGGATAATTTGAATACGCATAATAAAAAAATATATCCTTAAAATCATAATTTTCATTCAAATAAATATAATCTCTTTCTAGTTGGTAATATGCTTTGACTCTTCCATAAATAGTGTCACGAGATTTAACTTCTATTATATGGCCATAATCATTCCATATTCCTAAAATATCATATTCACCTTCTTTGCCATCTTTTAACCAATAATGTTGGCAACATAAAACTTCATCGAAATACTTATTCAAAATATCTTCAAGACTGAAAATAATTGTATCGTGAATTTCTATATTAATCACCTTACATGAATTGTGGCATCATATAATTAGCTGAAATTTTTTGACTATTTGCATATGTGAATAAAGCATATCTTATTGCATCAGGAAGATGGTCATCCTTTTTCTCTGGTTGTTCTTCTCCACCTTTCTTCCACTTGTAATTAGTCAAATATGTTATTGAATTTATACATTTTGAATTTATTTTTAAAATTCCATTTTCTAAATATAATGAAACTTGAGATATTCCAGGAAGAACAGCGTTTAATCCTTTCTGACATGTAAGTCCTGGATATCTGTTTATTTTTTCAATTGCCTCTGGGTCTGATGGGTCATGAAACACATTCACTGTGCATCTATATCTTGACGCAAATTCAGAAAACCATTGTGCTAAAGATTCAACAGGAGAAGACTCTTGATAAAAATCATCTAATAAATGTATTTGCCCCTCTGAAGTAACACCAAAGATCGCACCAGCTCTAGGGATTGGAAAGTTACTATCCGCTCCTCCAAAGAAATATTTATATCTTCCTATCTCTTTTACAAAATCAATATCAATTACATTGGTTTGATGTGAGAACATAGGATATATAGCTCCTTCAGCTTGAACCCATTTACCTAAAAGAAGTCTTTCTCTTCTTATTCCTTTTAATGAAGTTTCAAGTGACCTCATATAATCTTTATCAAGAGTTGGATTATCATATGGAGTAGTTAAAAAAACTTCATAATCATCACTTTTATTTTCAAAGAATAATTTATACAAATAATGTTTTGGAGAATCTGGATTTGTTGCTCCAAACATTTGTCTTATCATTTTGTTACAATATTCATGATAAGTTGGATATTTTCCTCTATGACCTTTTTTAATCAATAGATAATTTGTATAAGATATTTTATATCTTAATCTTGATGAAAGAACTTCCCAATCTTCTTCTGAAAATTCAATTGTTTCATCTGCGAATATCCATCCATATTCTGTTGAACCTATTTTAGTAGGATAAGAAGAATCTGCTGACTTATCAAGTCCAGAAAAACATATAGTAGAATAAACTCCAGGAACAGGAGTTTTATGTGTAAGAACTCCTTCGGATTTATTATAAGAAACAATCATTTCTTTTGGAATAACTTTTTCTAATAAAGTAACAACAGTGGAATATTTTAATGACACACCTTCTTTTCTACAAATCAAACCTCTATTACCAGGATATAGTAGATTTAATTTTACTCCATTCCAACAACCAATATAAGATTTGCCTGCTCCAACAGCGCCAGAAAGAAGAAGAAATCTTTTTGTAGATTCAAAGAAAGCTTTTTGTTTATCATTAATAGGACAAAAAGTAATATTAGTTGTTGACATCTTCGGAATCATCCTCTTCTATTTCATTAAACTCTGCATCAACAACATCATTTTTGTATTTGTCAAGATTAACATTTCCGAAATTGATACTAACACTTCCTGATAAATTTAAATCAATTTGTTTCTTTTCTCCATAAATCATTTTATGAATTTTTATTTTTAAATCAACATATTTATCATTATCAATAAAAGGTTTTGCCCTTTCCAATTCATGCATTATATCAAATGCTGAAGCATCTGGACTTTCCATAAGACTAATCATATATTCAACATCATTATCAGTTATAGAACCATTTGAAATTTTTCTTTTCAATCCGATTAATTTATAAGCCATCATTCTTTTAGGTGTTACATTTCTTCCACCACGAGTAGAAATCTCTTTCAACTCTTCTTTAGATATTTCTGCAAACGTTCTACCACCTTCAACCATTTGTATCACCAAGAATCGCTCAAAATCGGATGCCTTTTTTCATGTTCTCTAAATACTCAACTGCAAGTTCTTTTTTCTCTAAACAGAACCTTAAAAACTCCGAAAGATTAAACTTTTGTTCTTGCTGCTCAAACATCTCATTATAAGATGAAATGTTATCTACATCTTTTTGATAAAAAGACACAGTTGTTTTATCACTTCTTTCACTCTCTGCCATATTAGTTCACCATTATTTTTAATAGTAAGTAGGAGTATACGTATTTAAATCTTCCTATTTACGTCGAAAGTCACATATCTAATTTCAATCCGCAAGGTTACGGGGGTTGCAGGGCCTTAAGAAAATAGAAAAAAGAGGCACGACATGCTAAAATGCTCCTACAGCTCCTATAGAGGCATTATAAGAGGGGGTTGTATACCTTACATACCCTTCTTTAAGTCTAGCGACGTAAAAATTCCTAAAATATACTATCATACTTTTGTATACGCTTTTTTGGAAAGAAAATATTTTTTATATAGACAGACCAAGGGCCAGGGTATGTAACCCCCGTAACTTTTTCGTATAATGTCACTATAGCTCCTATAGAGCTCATCCAGATGGGGCATGACCTTAAAAAAGAGGTCCGTATAGGCTATGCAACCGTATACTAAAGCCCCGTAACCCTTCAAATCTATACGTATGATTTCACATATCGTGTAACTATTAAGTAGATAAAATAAACTTAATACGTGTAAACAAACATAATTAAAAAGATTTATAAATAAGCTAAGATTTATAAAATTAATTTTTTAAAAAAGAAAGAATGAGAGGTTGACCAGAATGGAATATGGGATTGGGACATCTTGGAGATTCAATGTTGAAGCTAATGGCAAAATTGAACTCTACACCGGTAGGATAACACAAGAAGACGAGATTTCTTTAATGATTTATACGATTAAAGATGAAACGCGTTCTATAAGAAAAAGTGACATAAAAAGTAGTGTTAAGCTCTTCGGTGATTTGAATGAAAGAAACAACTAAAAAATTCATATCGTATCTTTTAAATAGAAAAGAACAAGATGAATACATAGATATAGTATTTTGGAATGATGCAAAAAAAAGAGATAACGTTTTTGACCACTATTATCAAATTGAAAATAGTGAACAGATTGAAAAATTAATTCTTAAAAGAAACGAACAACAAAGATATGCTGCAGGATATATGTTAAATCCTTTACATACTCCAAAAAGACTTTCTGAAAACGTAAATAGAATCTTGAACGTTGCTATTGATATAGATGGTGGAAACGAACAAGATAAATACGTAAGAGTAAAAGCAGAATTAGAAAGACTGGGAATAAAAACAGTTCTTGAAGATAAAAGTCAAAATGGATTTCATTTTATAATTCCTATTGAAGCTGAAAAAGAATTCTCTATGAAGGTTGAAAGATTCTTGAAAGGATTAAAAGAAAACATTCATGAAGATGTGGACACAATAAATTTCGACCCTGCTAGATTCTTCCGTCTTCCTGAAACGCTAAATAATAAGCAAGAACCTCCTGTGTTGCTTGAAACTATTTATTTTAATACTAATATAAGTCCTGAGGAAATAAGTTCTAACACAAGCGCTATTTTACGTTATGCAGAAGAGATAAAGCTTAAATCAGATGCTTTTGAATCCATAATATCTCAAGGAATGGAGTTTGAAGAGCATGAAGCTGATGTATTTTTTGATACAATTCTTAATGATAAGAAATTGATGAAATATATTGCAGAGAAAGACGGGATTGAAAAAAATAATGTTCTTTTTAAAAATCTGAGTATATATCTAAAAAGCCATAAAGAAATGGAAGAACAAATATATGAATTTGTTGAAATGAGTGGACATACTAAAGCAGAATTTTATGGATGGGTCAAAAAGGATATGTTCATCGTGAATTATGCAGAATTAAAAAATTGGGTATTTGATTATGAATTGGATGACCTTAAACCTTTGATAAAAGAACAACTTAAAAACAAATTAAAATTTCTAGAGAATTATAAAGTGATTTATATTACATCCGCAAAAGACCATAGATATATGTTGTATGATTTAAGGTCTGGACATTTCACTTTGAATAGAGAAGGACAACTTGTTGAAGCAGTGAAATATATTTCATCAAAAGAAAATATTGATTTATATGAAGAATTGAATATCAATATATTTGATGAAGAAACAGGACAAGTTCTAGGTCAAAAGAAATTAATGAACAGAATCCTTGAAAAATTATTAAGACTTTTCGATGAAACAGATTTATTAATACCTGTTTATGATTTTGGATATAAACCTTGTAATGATATGTTTTTTGAAGATTTTGGAAAAAGATATTTCAATACATACAATCCAGGGCCACTTGAGTTTTATGAAGAGAAAAAAGATAAATATGAATTTCCATATGTCGAAAGATTATTGAAACATTTAACTACTAGTAAATTGGGATACGAGTATTTCAATAAATGGTTAGCATTTATCCTAATTAATCCATTGACAAAACTTCCAAGTAGTATAATATTCAAAGGAACTCAAGGAACAGGAAAAGGAAGACTGAGAGAATGGATACTTCCTGCGATTTGGGGAAATAATAATATTGAAGAAATAAATGATACGAACTTGAAAAATATTTGGGGAGATTATATCAAGTGTAATCGATTCGTTGTTGCAAATGAAATAAATCTTATGGATTCAAATTCTAATTCAGCATATAAGAGAATAAAAGAATATAGCACGGATAAAGAAGTAAGTATACAGCAAAAAGGTAAACCAATAGAAAAGATTCATAATTATACCCATTGGATATTCTTCTCAGACCAGGAGATGCCAATCAAATTAGATGGAGAAGATAGAAGACACACAGTCTTCCATCAAGAAACTCCAATAAGTCCTGATATTGTGATGAAATTAAGTCCTGAAATAAATCCGGGATATTTAGAACAAGAAATGAGAGAATATGTATCTTATTTGCGAAGTTTAAATCCTAAATTTGACGATGTGTATAAATTCCTACCAACAAAAGAAAAATCTGAATTGATTGGAATGTCAAAAGATACTATTGATGCTTTCATGGAAGAATTAAGAAACTATAAAGATATAAAATCATTCGCGGAAGATTATGGAAGTATTCTTGCTTTTAATGTTGATGCAGACTTTTCAGAAGTAATTCCAACAAAAGATTTATATGATTTGTATATTACTTGGTGCTTAAAGAATCATTACAAGTTCCAAAAGACGCAAATATCATTTGGGATGAGTCTTTCAAAAGTCTTTAAGATAAATAGTATAAGGAAACAAATAAAAGGAATATCCAAGAGTGTTTATATAGTTACACAAATACTAGAAGGAAATAAGCCCGCAAAAGAGGAAGATATATAAATACGTCTATCTCTACATATTGTATAGATTCGGAAAAGAATCAAAACGAGGCGAAAACGAAATGAACACGAACCAAAAAAATATGTATTCCTTCAATTTTA
>Ga0209340_1001475_pt1 | contig 16681 bp, 34 predicted proteins | sample EPASupsiteSAE323_FD_187266 | JGI IMG/M metagenome (GOLD analysis project Ga0209340, IMG submission 187266) | Bioremediated contaminated groundwater from EPA Superfund site, New Mexico - Sample SAE3-23 (SPAdes) (version 2) | ecosystem: Environmental > Aquatic > Deep subsurface > Groundwater >... | reverse complement strand
AATAGTTTCCCCATGCCCCGGTCAGTCCTACCCTCCATCTGGCCGGGGGCTTTTTAATATTTATCTCGGGGTAAATTATTTAACTCGCGTTTCGCCTGTATATAGGGGTCTATCAAAATATATTTACCGGCGCATGTGAACCCCAACAGAAACAACAGGGAAGAAATTACGATAAGAGGAATGGAAAACTTGCGTGTTTCGGCCTCAATAACGCAAAGCCACGACAGTATACCGAAAACAATGCTCAAGGATAGGTAGACGGTTATTTTGAGCATTGTCTTGTCGAACCATTTTTCTTGCACTTGCCCCTCCTTTTCGGTGCCGCCGTGGTTGGGCGGCACTTGGGTCATGCCGGGTAAAGTTCTACTTCTATGACACCCTCGCTAAACGGTTTCGATCTCTCAACAAAACACTGTACTGGCGATTCGCCTAATACCCGGCTCACATCCATCATTACCGCACGATATCCGTACCGCTGAAGAGTGGCATATTCTGATGCCGTAAACCACCTTCTCAGTTGATCTAGTGTTACACATGCACTGCCGATAGTCATACCATAGATACATTTTAGATGAACATTCCCGAATTCTACGAACCACGGCGGGAGATTGTTATGATCTTCCCGGTCTTCTACCCACCGGTGAGAAAATCCAGGCTTCCACGGTCCTCTTCCGTCTTTGTCTTGCACTCGATAAACGGTTGTCATATTCCCCCTCCCAACTCCACGCGGCAGCGGTTAACTGCTGCGGTTAAGGTTACGATTTTAATGCAGCATCCAATATATGCTTGCCTACAATAGGATGAACACAATTCCGTAATATCTGCACCGGACAATGGTTTTTTCCGTAATAGATATTTTCCTTATAGTGAATATCCAGCCAATCCATCAATGCCTGCTTCCCTGCCAAGTTACATTTGTTGATGAAGTTTGGCGGGGTCGGTATCTTGCAATCATCAAATTGAAAGTTCGACCAGAAAATATGCCGCCCCATCCGTTTGCCTCCGATTAGTGGCGTGTAGTACGGAACTACATTCTCCACAACGAATTTGCCCTTACAATAAGCCTGCAAAAATATGATTTCTTGATATAGCGACATATCAGGGTATCTCTTTAATTTGTGCCTGGTTGCCTTTGCCATTTTTGAGTGAGTCTGGCAAGGTGGAGAAGTCCAGATAAAATCAAAATCCTGATAATTTGCCAACAGGTATTCATGGGCATCACCAACAATCACCGTATCGGCAGGGTAAAGCCGCTGGTATACCGCCGCAATCCGTGGATCATTTTCAACGGCAGTCACTTCGCATCCCTGCCAGAGTTTCCGATTACCCCCAAGGCCAGCATATAGGTTGAGTATCTTCATAAGTCTCCTTGCAAAGCATCCTCTCGGCCATGTTTGTAAAAATGTATCCCTGCCGACTTGTAATGGAATTCGATCTGTTCCATGTCGGTAGCCCCGTGAATCCTCAATAGCGCCTCGACATACTTCCAATGCGCTTCTACCAGTTCCTCCGCTCTGGTCGTTTTTACATCCTCCCCTGGCGGCTCGTCGGCTATCAGTTCGGCGTCGTCGTAACGGATAACCTTAGAAAGAGGAAATCCTTCTTTTACCACATAACCTCCTGCACACTCACCAACCACCGGGAATGTCGTGCCTGCCAGATTCTCATACCAGAGGCCTTTAGCACATTGCTTGATTCGTATTTTCATTTAATCCTCCATTTTCTCAAACCAAAAAATAACCGGTTTCCCGGTTGCTTCTACCTGCCCGAACCTCTCAGCCAGCCGGAATTGATTGCGATACCGTCTCAACCTGTCAACCTGTGCGGCTATTTCAGATCGGAAATCCTCAAGCGACATGGCCGTTTTCCAATTGTTGCAAGGGCGGCAGGCAGGATTCAGGTTGCGGATATCATCAAGGCCATACTCCGTGAATTTATGACAGCCGACAATCAAACAACCGTACTTCTCGGAATAATTGCGCTTCGGAATAATGTGGTCAACCTGCATCTGCTTCAACGTGATTTCCTCGCCACAATAGGCGCAACGACCGCCGTATTTAGCGTGGACTTCATTTCTGTTTATCTTCATCCATCCTCCTAAAACATCCCCCCGCAAGTCACCCAGTGGATGACAAACCCCGGCTCTCGCTCAGTATTGGTAATCACGCCCGGTTCCTTGCCGCAGTAGTGGCAGAGGGTCGGTATTGATGGGCCGGTTTTACTCACCTTCTAGGCCATACTTGGCTTTGATATCTAGAACCATATCCTCATACTGATTATTTTTATCCATGATTTCCAAAATCTCCAGAGCCACGCGCTGTTCAGTCAATTTACAGCGATTATGTGCATTTTCGAGCATGTCGTTGACGTAAGAGTTTTCTTCTCTTAGCCGGGTGATTTCGGTTCCCATGTCCTGATACTTTTTTTCAAGTACCCTAATTGAAAACACTTCCCCGCATGCTTCAACTACTGGCGGTATCTCGTCCCATGTTTGGACTATTCTTATCTCAGTCATTCTGCCCTCCTAATCGGTTTTACTCGTGGTTCAAGTTTTTTAGCATCCTGACAACCATTGCCCCTGTGTGGATCAGTTCCTTCCGTACGTTATGGATAGGTTGATCATGGTAAACGTGGTTGTTGGCCGCCTGTGTAGCCTCACCGCACTCTTCCGATACTATTGACATCTGGTGTATGGTATCAGTAGGCCAATCAGGGTGAAGCTTTTCAGCGCGTTCCAGTTCCTTGAGGATGTCATTTAGTATTGGTGCTGTTCGCATGTCTCTCCTTTCAACCAAGCATTCGACCGGACGGGCCGGTTGATTCAAACCGTTATATGGCTAATCTTCATCGTCCTCTTCGTCGGCCTGATAGACTTCTCTTGCGGCCCGTTCTCGTGCTATCCTGTACTGTTCTTTGTCACAGGCTTTCAATATTTCATAGTTGCCACCAAATTTCTCGCGGAGTATTTCACTCATACGATCTTCAATAACTTCTTGCTGAGCCTCTCCTTGGGCGAAAAGATCATATTCACCCCGTATGCGTGTATCTAGCTTGAAAAATTCTTCCCTTACATGCTCTGAAACATGAGATGCAGCTAAAATGAGGCCGATATTTTCGCAGTCCTTTTTGTTCACTGATTTCTCCCTCCACATAACCAGCGGCACGACCCGTGAAGCCGGGTCAGCCTTGTCGTTATGGCCATACGAAACAACCGGGGCCGGAGTGTGCGCCGATGGCAATGTATTTTGCCTTTGGCATCGTGATGTGAACTGCTCCCATGTTGCAGGGAGTGTCGGCAAATTCAGGGTGTTCCGCTTTCCACTTGTCGATGACTTGGCGCATGTAATCCTGACCTTTTACCGCCTCAAACCAGAGGTTTTCGCCAGTCGGCAGAACGAGGCAAACCACCTCGACATATTCAGCCGCATCGGCCATAACCAGTGAATCGACCGGAGCATATAAATCCGTGTCGGTCTCACCGGCTCTGATATTGCTTTCATCTTTTTCGCGCATATCTTTCCTCCCGGTCATTCACAGACCCGTTATCCCACATACCCTCTTCTCGAAATCCAACTAGCCGCGCCCAAGTTAGGGAAAAGATGTCTCAACCCCTCCCGTTTGATTGCTTTTTTAACCGTGTTGCGGCACACTCCAAGTAATTCGGCAGCGTCATCAAGTATCATGCCATGGACTGACAATAGATCATCCTTCGATATCAACGGCGGCGGTCCGTTACTTGACTTCTCCGTTCTGAACCAGTGACCCATGCCGAGGCGTTTGATTACGACCAGGAAATATTTGTCGGAAACGCCCAACTTCTTGGCTGCTGCGCGTTTATTCGGCGTGGTCATGGCGACCTGGATGATTTGATCGTAGGTCAGGCCACAGAGGATTTCTCGGTATTCAGTCATCTTGCAGCCTCGATTCTATCAACAACTCTGCCCTCGGATTCTCTTTATCCACACCGCCGAATCTGTAGACAACCTCGGAGATGATCTTGTGATTGTCATCTTTAATCACCCCTAACTCCACAAGCGCGTCATCGGTGAATTTCTGGACGATAGAACCGACATTGCCAAGGTCAAAAGCGCGGCCTGTTGGCGGGAATATCGTGTAGGTGAATCGATACGGAGCGGCTTCGTCTGGCCCTGCATGATTACCGTCTAGTGCCAGCCCCACATGAGCCTTCATTTGCATCTTTGCTTGGTTCAGCGTCATGTGGTGGGCATTCCGGTAGATATTCAAATTCATCGTGAAACGCTTATCTTCCGTTGTTTTGCGCGGTATCCAGACCTCAAGTGGTAATGTTAGGCGCATAATGATTCTCCCAAAACTACGCGCTCACTCGTGATAACTCTCTCTATGGGTCCGGTTTCTGCAAGTTCCTTCAATGATTCCACCAGTTGGACATCATCGTAAAAACGTTCAGCCAGTGCAGCCACTACAATTTCATTTTTTCTCACGATCCAGTATGATTCCACGATCTCTCCTTTTACACCGCTTACACTCTCGGCCCTCCTGGTGCAAGTTTTGCACTCTCTACCTTGTCGAGAGAAGTCACAACGACACATATCCTCTGCCGCCAGCATCCGGTCATCGTACAGGATGTAGCCGATGATTAGGGCTATGGTTATTTTGAGCATTAGCCTTCTTCCCCTGGCGTCCTCTCAGCTTCAGTTTCGGGAGTTTCAGACCCTTGGCGTTTCTTCAACTTGTCCTTGAGGGTTTCACCTTCTTTCCCTGCTTCCGCTTCCGGTTGTTCAAACCAATCGGCAGGGCCGCTCATTCCGTCCTTGAGAGAGTTGTAAATCTTTCTGAGGGCGACGATTTGGGCCGGGGTGATTGCGTCAAGTCGGCGCTGAATGCGCTTTTCGATTTGTTCTTTCGTGACCTTGAAAATTTCAAAGGCCTCAATCAGTTTCTTCATGGCTTCAGGTGAAGTGTCAGCCTTGGCCTTCAATGTCGCCTCACATTGAGCCACAGCCGCCTCAACAACATCACCGGGGATAACCCCTAGGATACAAGCGCGGAGCCTTCTAGCACCCTGATTGGCCGTCAACTCGTAGATGTCTCGTGGATCTTCAAGGGAATATTTGCCTTTCTTCGTGTGCCGTTCATGCCGAATCTGAAAAGTTTTGACCTGTTTCGTGTTCGTCTCAACATCCCAGGCAAAGGTTTCAACGGTGCTTTCCCCTGCCCGTTGCTCAAGTTCCCTGATTCCGAATTGCAGATTGCCCCAATTCTGCGCGAGTGCTTCCGCAAGACGGATAGACGGGCCGGTTATTTCTGTACCACCTTTACTGTAGGAATAAAGCGCCTGCTCTGCCAGTGTCGGGCGCTGGCAAGCGGTCAATATCCTGTCCATAGCCTCGATCTGGTTGCGCGGGAACTTCTTTGCGAGGATAATAGCAGACTGGACTTCTGCCACGGCTCTTTGCTGTTCAACTTCTACAAGGGCTTGATTGCCTTGTGGCCTAGTTGCTATTGCTGAATTCTCAAATGGATTTTCCATGATGTTCCCCTTTTTATTTAATTAAAAATCTGCGCGAAGGTTCGCCCTGCTTGGTGAATTGTTTGTAAAGGTCGGGGAATTCTTTCTGAAAGGTTTTCGAGTCGAAAAGCTCCCGGCCCTTTGCCAGTTTGTAAGTGATAAGATTTTCCCCCTGGAATGCAAGCACATCACCTTTATTACCCAACATCTTGATAAATTCGGCCTTCAATTCCTCTTCCTCTGCTTCAAGTCTTGCTTTCGCGGCGCGAACTTCTTTCAGGTGAAGAACGTCCTCAACGTTGCCGGGTCCTGCTTCGATGATCCCGGTAGCGGGGCTTTTGCCATATCTCTGGACAGCATCGGCAAAGGTAACTGGTTCCGGTGGATTGCCGTCTTGTACCCGTTGCCAAAATTTGGCTTCTTCTTCGATCATTATTTCTTGAAGTTCAAGATCAGTTTCGATCTCGTAAAGGACCGGGATAGCCCCGCCGATGGAAACCGGAACATCAGCAAACTCGAAACCGGTCACGGCCAAATAGTGCTGGACTTGGCACATATAATAATCCGGTATCTCGTCGGTGCCTGGTTCGCCCCAATGCTGGCCGGATCGTGCCGTTTTGATCTCGACAACTCGCTTGTCGTCTGTGAAGCCGTCAAGGTTAGCCAGCATGAAAGGATACTTTTCGTTGTAAATGATCCCATCTGGCACCCTTACGGCGCGCCCCGTTGTGTCGGAATACCATTGACGGATAACCGGCTCCATCAATGTTCCCCATGTGGTAGCGTCATTGCCCCGGAAAGGTTCACACTCGTTTCGCTTTTCAAGATAAACTTGATATGGCGTTTTCCAAGGAGAAAGCCCCAGGATTGCGGCTACGTCACTTCCTCCTACCCCTTTACGTCTCTCTTCTAACCATTTTGCATTACTCATCATCTTCCCCCTCATCCTCGTTGTCTTCATCCCGGTCCATGGGATTGTCCCAGTAATCCGGACTTTCCGAATAGTCCCGCCTCCGCTGGCAGATAGATAGGTTCCTATCGGTCCTCATCCTCAAACCTCGCCTTGAGTGCGTTATACCGTTCCCGCGCTTCTTTATCGGCTTTCTCTTCCAGCATCGGCATGTCCTCTTTTTCCAGAAACTCCCCTGTTTGAAGTGATGCATCAAAGGCCCATACGGAAAGAGCGTCAGGCTTCATTTCGATTGACACGTACCGTCCCGGCTTTCCCTTCTGCCACTCAACCAGCTTTTCAAAATATGCTCCGTTCATGATCTCCCCCTTTATTTTATTCTGCCCCTTGTTGGTCCTAAAATGCCCATCTACTCGGTAGGCGGTCCGTAATTAATGACATTTTCAATTTCATCAAATTTAGAGAAAAAATCGTCAACGGCCCACTTAAGAATAATTTCTTTTAGGCAATCAGGAATACGGGATGTGTTGCTATCTATTCCGGGGACAGTGGTATACCCCGCATAGTATAACTCATCAACCACTAACACATGCTTCACAATATATGCGTGCAGTTCTTTCCCGTGCTGTCCCTTGATGTTTTCGTATTTAGCAAACACACCACGAAGTTCCATCCCAATATTTCTCAGTTTTTCAGAAATAACTTTCAACTCCCGGTCAAGAAGTGCTTTTTCAATTTTGTTCGTGTCCATTACTTCCCCTCCTTCAGTTTTCGATATCCAGCTTCATGTTTTGTATCCGACTGCCGGGACATGACTTCGCTTGCACTCACTCCCCGCTCAACTACCAGCGATTCCGCAACGATAGCCTGGACAAACGTGTGGATCAGCATCAGGAACAGGGCGGCGCAGGCGATCAGTCCAAGAGTCAACTTGATCACCTTCCAGTGTTTAGCGTTCATGGGCGGCTCCTAGGAGTTCGGGCGTTGTGTAAATGTCGCCGATGATTTTACAGGACAATACATCCATCCAGAAATAACCCTCAGTAGAGTCGTGAATATTCAAAAACTGGAAAGCCCCGTCTAAATATTCGACTTGGCAAACTAATTCGGCGTTAAAATATGAACCCCTGTCAACATTCGCTTTAACCACATCATTTTCAAAGATCTCTTTTCCGTTTTTGTCCAGAAGGCCGGTAAACTGCATAATCTCCATTTTGGGCATGTTATACGTTCCTTGCACATACCCTGATTCGTTTAACCCCTGAAGCTGGCCGTTAAAATGAATCAGCAAGTCGACACATCCTGAACTATACATCTGTTTTTTTTCGATATTCCATGCCCTGAACTTAATCTCCCTTTTCATACCATCCTCCCGGCAAAAGGTTGACTCACAGGTGCCACATACACACGTTTCAGCAAAAACTGGCACTCCGGACAAAATTCCCGTTCGGTCGTGGCTTTAAAGCAACAATGGCAGTCGTGCTCCCGGTATACTCGCTTCGATTTGTGGCGCTTCTTGTGCATGTTGGCCTCCTAGAAGTGGGGCATATCCTCAAGTACACTCACCTTCAACTCATCAATCCGCGCCTCAATCGACCGGGCTAGGACTCCGTGGATGGAGTGGGGCTTTATCATGGTGGCGAATCCGCAGGCGAGGCATCGCCGAAAACGGCCATTTAGATTCGTGTATTCCTCAAAGCGTTCACACCCACAGTGACATTTCATATTTCCTCCCGCCGGTTGACCAGATCAGAAACTTCTGACTCGGCTTGTTTCTTTCTCTTGTCGAAATCTTGACTCCACCCCAAAAGTTCGTTTCGAAGCGCCGCTATTTTGCGGTATGCGGTATGCAACTTATCGCCGTTATTCCTCATTTTCTGGTCGCATTCATGGCAATACACACCATCGCCGCTTCCAGAACAATGGACTCCATGGGAATAGCGAATCGTTTCGGCGTCTATACACTCACGGCAAAATTCTTTCCCGCATACGTCGCAGTTGTCATGGCCGGTAGCCTCTTTGCCACAAACGTCGCAAAATGACTGCTCGACGGTGATTTGTTTTTTCATATTTTCCCCCTCACCCGGTCGAATGTCCGGTTCTGTTTGATGGCCTTGCCGTGGAGCTTGTGCATCTGACAGCATATTTCGCAGTATTCTTTTACGCTTCGCTCCGATATAGATCCGGTGCAGCCGGGAGTTTTGCATGTCCGGAGCAGTTTGGCCGGTTTTCGGTCGGATTTTGTTCTATGGTGCATCATCGGCAGTTCCCGGTGAAAGCCGCACTCTTGACAAGCCAAGCTGGGTGCTTCCCAAGAGTGGCGCTTTCCGTCGATCATCCGCGGAGACCGGCACCATGGACAAGAAATTTTTCCACAAACAGAGCACCATGCCGAACGCTCCCCTTCTAGTCTTTTACCCCCGCACGAAGGACACATTATTCATCCTCCTGGCACTTCTTCTGGCACTTACCGTCAACCAGCGCCGGGCAGGTCAAGCAGGGCTTCTCTTCGGTGCAGTTCCTTGGTTTCATTGGGCCTCCCTTTTTATTTCACTCAAATAACTTTCAATGGCTTCGCATACAAGTTCAGAAACCGGGACTTTCTTCTTTTTAGCCAGCTTACCTATTGCAAGACGCTGCTCCGGGCTTATTGAAATACTCATGGTTATCTTTCTTACCGCCACTTTTCATCACCACCTTTCGCTTGATGTTTTGATAATAAATCATGGTTGATAACTTGTCAATAAAAAAATGACAAAAAAATGTTGACGTGGAATGAAAAATAGATTACCCTTCAATCGTAGCTAAAACTAAAGGGGGATGTATGGAATATGCGGAATTTTTGGAGAGGAAAACCCATATAGATAACAGCTTCGGATTTTCGCCGGTTGATCTACCCGATTTTCTTTTCGATTTCCAGAAGCATCTTGTGGATTGGTCACTCAGGAAAGGTCGCTCGGCGCTGTTCTGCGATTGTGGGTTAGGTAAAACTCCTATGGAGTTGGTATGGGCTGATAATGTTGCGCGGAAAACTAACGGGAATGTTTTAATCTTGGCTCCCTTGGCTGTATCGTATCAATTTCTCCACGAGGCTGAAAAGTTTGGTATCGAGTTGAAAAGATCCATCGACGGCAAACACGGGAAAGGTCTGGTTGTCACGAACTACGAGCGGCTACAACATTTCGACCCGAATGATTTTTCCGGCGTGGTATGTGACGAGAGTTCCAGGGTAAAAAACTGTAACAGTAAAACATCCGGAGAGGTAAACGCTTTCATGCGGAAAATTCCCTATCGGCTACTAGCAACCGCAACCGCCGCGCCTAACGACTTCCACGAATTAGGCACTTCATCGGAAATACTCGGCAACCTTGGCAATATGGATATGCTCAATAAGTTCTTCAAAAACGACCAGAATAATTCAGCGGTAGGCCGGAAATACGGCGAGGTTGTTAAGTGGCGGTTTAAGGGTCACTCGGAAAGGGATTTCTGGCGGTGGGTTTGCTCATGGGCAAGGGCGGTGAGAAGACCGTCTGACATTGGTTTTTGTGATGATAGGTTTCATCTCCCAGGATTGACGGAAAATGAGCACATCGTTGATGCCGATACACTCCCGGAAGGTTTCTTATTTTCCTTACCAGCGGTAGGCATGGCAGAACAGCGGGACGAGTGCCGGAGAACGATGAAAGAGCGGTGTGAAAAGGTTGCGGAACTCGTCAATAATACCGGCCAGCCTGCCCTTGTATGGTGTCATCTTAATCCGGAAGGGGATATGCTGCAAAAGATGATCCCGGACGCGGTACAGGTCAGTGGCAGGGACTCGGACGATGCAAAAGAGGAAAAGCTCTGGAACTTTTCACAGAATAAATACCGGGTCATGATCACCAAATATAAAATTGGTGCATGGGGACTAAACCTTCAACATTGCAATCATGTTGTCACATTCCCCTCACACTCTTATGAGCAGTATTATCAGGGGATAAGGCGTTGCTGGCGGTTTGGACAAACAAGGCCGGTAACGGTGGATATTGTTACGACCGAGGGCGAAAAGAAGGTCATGGAGAACATGAAGCGCAAAGCGGAACAGGCCGACCGGATGTTTGCCAATATCGTTGAACTGATGAAGGATTCGCTGGTAATAAAAAACTCGTTCAATCCATTGAAAAAAGAGGAGGTTCCACCGTGGCTGTCATCAATCAAGTAGTAACTGACAAGTATGCTGTTTTTCATTCGGATTGCATGGAAGTAATGCAATCGCTACCAGAGTCAAGTATCCACCTTTCCATATATTCACCCCCTTTTGGGGGGCTATATAATTATTCTTCCAGCGAAAGGGATCTTTCCAATTGCGACAGCTACGAATCATTTTTCGAACATTACGAGTTCATGGTAAAAGAAATTGCCCGGATCACATTACCTGGCAGAATATCAGCCGTTCATTGCATGGATGTGCCGAACAGCAACAGCGGAAGAGATAGCTACCGTGATTTTCCCGGCGACATTATCCGGCTGCACGACCGACACGGCATGGAGTATATGGGCCGTCACGGAATATGGAAAGAACCTCTCGCGGTGAGGCTTAGAACCATGCAAAAGAACCTTGCTCACCAAACCCTCACTATCGACTCGTCACTGTGTGGAATTGCCTCCATGGATTACCTGTTGCTATTCCGAAACAAAGGGGCTAATCCTGTTCCCATTGAACACCCAAATGGACTTTTTGAGTACGCCGGGGAAAGATCGATACCTGCCGATGTTTTGAGTTACAAGGGATGGGAAGGGAAACAAACAGAGAACCGATATTCCCATTGGATATGGCGACAATACGCTTCTTCATTTTGGGATGACATCCGTATTGGCCGGGTACTTCCATACAAAGCTTCAAAAGACCCGGACGACGAGAAACACGTTCACCCTTTGCAGTTGGACGTCATCGAGCGGTGTGTCATTTTACGGTCGAATCCCGGAGAAACAGTTTTTACACCGTTCATGGGCGTCGGCTCAGAGGTATACGGCGCGGTAATTAATGGTAGGCGCGGTGTCGGCGTAGAACTGAAGGAAAGTTACTACAAGCAAGCGGTTAAGAATATCGAATCAGCGGCCAACAATGTCGAAGTGAAACAACATGACCTTTTTGATTAATTTCCCATTGCCCGGTTTTGATTATTGAGTTATGATGGGGCCGATGGAAAAAACTAAATATTAGTACCGTATATGTCGTGCCGGACATGTGGTACAATAAAATTACGGTTAGCAGGCCTGTTTAGTCCTGCAAAACCCAGAAGCCCCTTGAGACGACGGCACTCGTTTTAAGGGGCTTCGCTATTTTTAGATCGGGGCAAGCGGTCGAAGGAGACTGCGGATGATTGAAGGCGGTTACATTTTAATAGCTCGTAAATTATTTGATTCTGACATCATGGACAAGCCGCCGCATTATTTGAAACTATGGTTGTGGATGCTTAATAAAGCGTTTTGGGTGGATGGTTCAAAACTCAAAAGGGGCCAACTTATAACCAGTATTGCAGAGATGCAAAAAGTCGGAGGATACAAGGTAGGATACCGATTCCGGGAACTCTCGGTAGGTGAAGTACGAAGCTGTTATGAAGACCTTACGAAGAACAACATGATCAACACAACGAAGAGCACACGCGGATTCATTATAACTATATGTAATTACGAACATTATCAGAACCCAAATAACTACGAACAACACAACGAACACGCAACGAAGCGCACGCGAACAACACAGGTACAACACACGATAGATGAAGAAGGTTATAAGAAGGAAAAAGAAGATAATAAAACCTTCGCCGAATTCTGGAAAGCTTACCCAAAAAAGAAGGGCAAAGAACAAGCAGAAAAGGCGTGGGCTAAATTCAAAGACCCGGAAAAGATTTTAGATGAAATACTCCCGGCCCTGGATTGGCAATCGAAATCTTCAGAATGGACAAAAGACGCTGGGAAATATATTCCGTACCCTGCAACATACCTGAACGGCAAGAGGTGGCTAGATGAAAAAGAAGTCACGCCGAAAAACGGAGGGTTCGTATTTTGAAAACGTGGTCTGATTTTGGTATCTCGGTAAATGAAACGGCCAGCGGAGAATATTACACAACCTGTCCGGAGTGCTCACCCTCCCGAAAAAAGAAAAGCGTCAAATGCCTATCGGTTAATATCGAAAAAGAAGTCTGGTTCTGTAATCATTGTGGATGGGCCGGGACACTGAAAAGCGGGACCGAAAACAAGGGTGATTACAAGCACTGGCAGAAACCCAAATATAAAAAACCGGCCTATACCCCGAAATCTGATTTACCGGAAAAGGTTTTAGAATGGTTCAAAGGGCGCGGCATTACCGATGCGGTGTTGATACGCAATAAGATCAACTATGAATCCGTGTATATGCCGCAAGAAGAGGATTTTGTGATGGCGATCCGCTTCCCATTCTTTCGGCAAGGTGAGTGTATCAATGTCAAGTCTCGGGATGGCAAGAAGAATTTCCGGCTGGAATCTGGTGCGGAACGGATCTTTTACGGCCTCGATGATATGGCAGAAATAACGTACATCGTGGAGGGCGAGATTGATAAACTGTCGATGGAACAGGCCGGGTTTATCAACTGTGTCTCAGTTCCAGACGGGGCACCTTCACCGAAAGCAAAGGATTACACCAGCAAATTCGAGTTTATTGATTCATGTCTGGAAGAAATCGGAAGGGTGAAGTCTTTTGTGATTGCCGTTGATAATGATGAGCCGGGGCAGGTACTGCAAGAAGAGCTGGCGCGGAGACTGGACAAGGACCGCTGCAAGCTGGTTACGTGGCCACATGGGTGCAAGGATGCCAACGAGGTACTTGTTAAACATGGGGTCGAAGGTCTTCGGAGTGCTGTATTATCTGCAAAGGATTACCCGGTTGATGGGCTATTTGATGTTATTGATATGTGGAAACCAACTTTTTCGTATTACGAAAATGGAGAGGCGCGGGGAGAGTCTACCGGATGGAAAGTCTTTGACGAGCTCTATACAGTCAAACCGGGAGAATTCACGGTGATAAGCGGCACTCCATCAGCCGGCAAAAGCGAATTCCTTGATGCGATACTGATAAATCTTACTACTATCGGCTGGAAGTTCGCGGTATTTAGTCCCGAGAATCAGCCGCTAGAGCGACACATTGCGAAGTTGGCAGAGAAGATGGTAGGTAAACCTTTCTTTAATCGTGGAAGGGCGAGAATGAATGAGGGCGAACTATTGGATGCCCAGGAATTTCTCAATCGTCATTTCCATTTTATCGTACCACCAGAAGAACAACTAAAGCCGCAAGATATTATCAAGCTGGCAAAAATTGCCGTGATGAGAAAGGGCGTGAATGGTCTCATAATCGACCCATGGAATGAGATGGATCACACCAGGGCAAATGGTCTTTCGGAGACAGAATATATCCACCACACGCTAGGACTGTTCAGGAGGTTTGCAAGGTCTTACAAGGTCCACTTGTGGATAGTGGCACACCCAACAAAACTACAAAAAAAGGACGATGGGGAATACCCGGTGCCGACACTCTACGACATTAACGGAAGCGCGGCATGGAGAAATAAGGCCGACAACGGATTTGTGGTTCACCGAAACTTTCTGAATAAATCGGACGAGGTGCAAATACATGTGCAAAAAATCAAGTTCAAAGATGTCGGCATGATGGGTATGTGCACGCTCCATTATGACTACGTTACCGGGAGGTATTTCGAATGAACGATACGCTGTTAAAAATCCTGCAAGACCTGAAAGAAAAAGCCCTTGATAGCGAATTCACGCCGGAGAAATCAAGGTTCGTTGAGTACGTTGATGGATTGGAGGAAAAATGAAAAACCACATATGCAGTTTCGGCAAATGCAACCTGCAAAACTTCAAAGGTTGCTGTCACGACTGCCCGAAAGTAGGGGAATGTTCAGAGAGATGTCACACGCCGATTGAGGGGCGGTGTGACCGATAAAAAGGAGGAGGAAATAAAATGTCAGAACAAAAATGTTACAGTCTCAACGATGAAGATTTCACTTATGACGAATTAGATGATGCGATCACAGATGCTTTCGATGATAGCACTATTGATATCGGCTCAGAAATTATAGTTTTTGAGGGTGATGCGGTTAAATTTCAGGCCGGTGATTTTACCGGATTCAATCTTGATTCTATAACCAACTCTGCTTATGACGAAGGAGGGGAATATTCGGAAAGCTACCTCGAAGGTGTGACAAAAGAACAGGAAGCTGACCTTGACAAGCGCGTAGCTGATGCCGTCAATCAATGGGCTGATGATCACGGGCTACAACCTAATTTTTACCGAGTGGCGAATGTCAAAAAAATACGCGTCAAGATGGTTGACAAAAGCGGGAATTACGAAATATTAACAGACTAGGTGTGACCGATAGGGGGGAGTATGAGTGAAAGTAACGAGATTTTAACACTACGCGCAATGGCATGGGAAAGGGCAAAGGGGGAATTAGGTGCCTATCTCCAAACATTTTGGCCGCAGTTCGCAAGTAATGGGCGGCAACTTGACAACGGATTTAATGTGGCAGACGAAAAGATCAACAATTTCATCAAGGATTTTGAGGATTATTGCCGATGACCCCAGAAGAGGAACTGCGAGAAGAGCGGATATCGATTATGGTATTTTGTGGAGGCCTGACGGAAGCGGAAGCTTTGGCAATTTTAAACCAAGCTCAGGGAGAACTATTTGAAAGGGGGAAGGGATGAAGTGTAAAGACGCAGAATGTGAAGCCGGAGAAGAGATTTGTTGTCTCGAATGTGACCGCTCCGGAGAATGTACCGACAAATGGAAATGCGACATGGTGGTGCCAAGGCCGGAGTGCCATCGTTTTTAATCACTGCCCCTCAACACAAACAACCTTCACGCTGCCAGATTTGACGCTGGAGGGGTTTTTAACCAACAAAAGGAGAGATGATTATGGAAATCGTACTGAACACAGGTAAAAAAGAAATCATGTTACGCGGCAAAGACGGCAATTATGAGTATTGCGAATTGAAGAACATCAAAAAGGAAGGGGTAGTTACTCAGGAGTGGTGCGCCTATGCGTGGTTTAGTTCCGCAGAGGCCGCCCTTTCCAGATTCGTTGACCTCAAAATCAGCAACTCGGATGCCAAGACTTTGGAAGAATTACAGATAGAGGTCAAGAAGATCAGAAAAGAGGTAACTGACATATACGGCACTGGCATCTGACGCGCCGCAGTGTGGCCGTAGAGCGGTTTTTATTTGGAATTGGTAGGATGACCTGCTTGGAAGGGAATTAAACAACAGAGGGGGAAATATGGAATTAACACTTGGAAATGGGACTATCATGGTAGCGTCTGTTGAAAGGGACGGAAGAAAGGGCTTACTATTGCGGCCAGTCGATAAGGTTTATGAGATTGATACTGCCGACCCCGAATGGCTGAAAGACCCTGAATATATCCCGACTGACAATGATGTAATTGTCTGGATTGACAATCTGGCAGGGGCAAGGGTATTGCAAGACCGCGTTAACATCCTCACACTTGAACACAACTCGTATAAAATTACGGACGCATAAACAAACAGAGGGGAGTTTTTACACTCCCCTTTAATTGCGCTAATTGAGCGGGGAATGAGTGGTTATTTCTTTGTTCGGGCCTCCTGCATTTTATCCTGCTGATCTTTCGTGATCGTGCGCCGGGAGAGTTTGCCGTTGATGATGGCGCGGAGGGTGATTAGTTCCTCGCGGGTTAGATTTTCTATAAAATGGTTGAATATCTCTTTTGCGGTTGAATCTTTCGCCTCCGGCCATTTGTCGTTGTCGCCGATAAAAACCCTGTCAGTCATTAAGGGCTTGCCGCACTTGAAGCAATGTCCTGATTTCGGTTGGTGGGTATGTTCGATTCGGCTAAATACAAACAGTTGGCTGCATTCATAGCAAATTAATTGATTTTCTGTTGGTTTGTTTGGCATTCTAGTTAATCCTCCAGCTTTCGCTAAACATCCTGTCTGTGTTCTTTTTCCATATAGGAGTTCCAACGGGACTGCAAGTTGGATATGAATACCCTTGGAGCTTTATCATTCGCTCTTTTTCCTTCACTTCCTCAACGTACCAAACTATTCCCCATCCTCTGAAAAGAGGATTCTGGAACTGATTTCCCGGTCTAATATTGTCGATTGGTAGCATGGTTATTCCTTTCTGTCGGTTAATCTTCATCGGCGATGCTTGAGTGTTCTTCAGTCATCATTTTGGGCTCCTTTTATTCCGTTACTGAGTATCGGT
>Ga0209340_1001472_pt1 | contig 16751 bp, 14 predicted proteins | sample EPASupsiteSAE323_FD_187266 | JGI IMG/M metagenome (GOLD analysis project Ga0209340, IMG submission 187266) | Bioremediated contaminated groundwater from EPA Superfund site, New Mexico - Sample SAE3-23 (SPAdes) (version 2) | ecosystem: Environmental > Aquatic > Deep subsurface > Groundwater >... | reverse complement strand
CTTCCCTCCCATTTACACAAGTTCGCAAGTTGTTGTAACTTCTCAAACTGTGTCCCGGCATTACCTCCCCCCATAGGACCGACAATATCTTCAAACCTCAAACACAAAACTCCTTCCGCATCCAGCCATCCGCTAAATGCATCAAGATAATCTATGATGGGCACCAGGGTTTCATTTCCCTTGAAGAAATGGTGCATAATCTCCTTGTATGTTAAACCATCAAAAAACAAGCTCAAATGCTCCGGTTTCTGCTGATTAATAAAATAATTCGACATACTGAGTATGATATCCCGTGGATCACGATATAGAAACACGATTGGGATATTTTCTTTCCTGAGTCCTTCATACAATTCGGGATGAAATGCAAAATGATGACTTATATAAGAGTCGGCAGGCATATTACAAATGTTTTTCAATAGATCAGGAATAGCTCGGGTTAGAAGTTCTCCTTTGCAGGCCCCTGCCGGAAGTGCCCATGTGGCCCGCAGGTCCAAATGATCAAAATATGCGGAATAAGTAGCTTGCATAGCTTGATCTTTCGGAATATTAGCGACTAAATCGAAACGCTTAAACCCAAGGTTATTCAAAAAGGTATAAATAAGATTCTTCCCGGCTTTAGGAACCGTCACAACAAATAAACCATGTGAATTCATTTATAATGCCTCGTCATAATACACTGTTCATTTTATTCTTGGGATATTTTAATATATTCCCAGGGAAATTGGGGTCTTACCACCCCACGGTATTCTCCGGAAAAAATACGATCAGGATTATAAGCTTCAACTACCTTCAGACTGACAATTTTTTCCAAATAAACATGCTGCCATTTGGGCCTTGCTGGTGTTACAATAGCAATGGAAAAGCTGTAATCACCGGTATTTAAAAAATCCGCAGGAATATTGGTTTTACCTATCCAAACCGTATTTATTTCTTCCTGGATAGTTTTGCTGCAATGGGTAGTCATCACATGCACATTATCTTTAATAATGTGAACACTGACAACAAGTGGAATGTCCTGTCTCAGTACTCTAAATTTCGTTTCTATATTTATTTGTTCATGTCTAAAAAAGATTTCCTTGGGTTGATGTTCCGCATCGAGGACTTCAAAACTGAGCAGTTCGGCCCCGGGTGCCTGGGGGATGTCACGTGGTGGAGTCTGTCCAACCGGCGTTGTCCGGGAGCGTTCTATTCCAGGCTGGGCTTTATAGGAAGCCTGTAATTTGAGCATTCGTTTTGAATAGGAGGTAGTTACATCTTTGGCTACTCCAAATTCAACAACCTGTCCCTCTTCTAACCACAATACTTTTTCACAAAAACGCATTATGCTTTCCATGCTGTGGGAGACCAGGAAGATGGTTCTTCCGGCACTGGTTAAGCCTTCCATTTTCTGCAAACATTTTTGCTGAAAGGCCATATCGCCAACTGATAATACTTCATCGAGCATAAGGATATCGGGATCAAGGAAAGCTGCCACAGCAAAAGCTAACCTGGATTGCATGCCGTTGGAATAGCATTTGACCGGAGTGTCGATAAACTTTCCAACACCTGAAAACTCTACGATTTCATCAAACCTGGCGTCGATTTCCTGCCTGGATAAACCGTGCAGGGTGGCGTCAAGGTAAACATTATTCCTGCCGGTCATATTCCCATTAAAACCGGTTCCTACTCCAAACAATGTTGTTACTCGCCCTCGAATCCTCGCTTCCCCTTCTGTAGGATAAACCAATCTCGAGAGTATTTTAAGAAGAGTAGTTTTTCCTGCGCCGTTACGGCCAATAATCCCTAAACGTTCCCCCTTATAAACATCGAAACTGATATCTTTAAGAGCCCAAAACTCTTTTTCTTGAGGCGCTGTGAAAGGCATACCCATACCCTGGAAAGCCCTGAAAGGTGAAAGCAACCGCCTAAGGATTTTTCTCTCTTGTCGGGGCGGTAGAGGATTCCCTATATGATATTTTTTAGAAATTCCTTTAACAGTAATAATGGGTTCATCCATATCATTTGTCCCTATATAATATCATTATTTCTTTATAATAGTAAATTATCGTCATGAATTATTCCCATTACAGGCTGTCAGAGAAATACATTTCGGCTTTCCGGAACATAGTGGTACCGATAATAAGAAAAAGCACGCTGGCAATACAGGAGTATAGGAATTGCCAAAAAGGAAAGGGGAAATCCGTGAACCAGCATGAACGAAACGCAAGAAGCATACCGGCAGCAGGATTCATGTAATAAAAGAATAAAGCTCTTTGAGGAATCATTGCAGGAGCATAGATAACGGGTGAGATGAAAATTCCAATATATATTATCAAACTCAGGAAATTTTCATAATCTTTTTTAACCAGTGATAATGCTGCAAATAATGTCCCAAGTCCAAGACTCAAAACCATTGCCTGTAAGATGACCACCGGTAATAGCAGAATACGCCAGCCGGGATAAACATGATAATAAAACATTAAAATGAACAATGGGATGAGTGACAGCAAGAGGCCGTACAAACGGGCAATAACAGGAACCATAGGTGTGATCAACCTGGGATAATAGATTCTTTTTATCAATCCGGCGTCGGACGCAATACTACGCTGAGTAGAAGTAACAGCCTCTATAAAGTAAAACCAAAAAATAATCCCGGAATACAAATACAGACCATACGGAATAGTGTTGAAAAGGTCCGCCCTGGAAAGCTTTTTAAGCAGTGTAAATACCGCCAACATCGCTAATGGCCGGGCAAACGTCCAGAGAAATCCCAGCATTTTGTCCTCGAATTGAAGGCGAATATTTTTCTTTATCATGTTCCAAATCAGGTGACGAAATCGATAAAATTCCCGGATGTTTAAGGCAGGAATCCCTGATGGAGGCTTGATAATAATTTCTTCAAAACGGTTCGATTCATCCATTTCTATTCTATTATTTCACTTTTGGTAGATTAGTTTGCATTGAATTTTGAAACAACATATAATCGTAAAAGAAATTTTACCCTGTTCCACTTAGTAATTCTCTTTGTTAAACCAAATCTTTTACAGATTTAACAATGTTTTCGACAGTTAATCCTTCCGCTTTCATCAATTGCGATGCTGTTCCAACTGCTGAAAAGCGATCCTGTATTCCAATACGAATAACATGCACTCCACCGATTTCTGCTGATGCTTCGCAAACCGCCCCACCTAAACCGCCTAAAACATTATGTTCTTCTACTGTTACGATTCCACGAGTTTCTATGGAAGCCTTTTTTACTGCTTCTACATCCAACGGCTTCACCGATGCCATCTGCAAAACCCTAACAGAAAGGCCATACTCCTTTTTTAAAATATCGGAGGCACATATTCCTTCATAAACCATTGTGCCGGTAGTGATAATCGCTGCATCGTTTCCTTCACGGATTCGAGTAGCTTTTCCTATTTTAAAGCAATCCTCAAAACCATACACATCTTCAGCATCTCCCGCTCCCAACCGAATATACACAGGGCCATTCAATTCCATGGCAGCATCGATAACCTGCCGTAATTCTTCGGCATCCCCCGGGACTAACACTGTCATATTGGGGATCGAACGCATTATTGCAATATCTTCTATCGCATGATGCGTTGTCCCGGCTGTCCCCGTACTGATTCCTGCATGAGTGACTAAAAATTTCACATTCAACCTGGGATACGCAACACTGGTCCGAACCTGCTCACACGCTCTCATAGAAATAAACGTTGCAAACGAATGCGCAACAGGTATCTTCCCGGCTAATGCCAAACCGGCTGCCATTCCTACCATGTTCTGCTCCGCTACTCCTACATCGAAATATCGTTCAGGAAAAGCTTGCTGAAACCTTATGGACTGCGTCGATTCTTTTAAATCAGCTTCCAACACTACGATATCTTTATTCTTTTGCCCCCATTCCGTTATATATTTACCATACTCAATTCGAAGCGTCTGCTTTCCCATATTAGTAACACTCCAATTTCTTTTTGATTTCAATTCGTGCTATTTCGGCCTGATCACCTTTCAATGCTTTCCCATGCCACTCGACATTATTCTCCATAAAGGAAATCCCTTTGCCTTTGACAGTATTGGAAATAATCACGGAAGGCTTCCCGACACAAAACGGAGTTTCTTTCAATGTCAATACGATCTGCGCTATATCATTCCCATCAATCTCTTTAACCTCCCATCCAAAGGACTGCCATTTGGCTTTATACGGTTCAAGTCCCATAATATCTTCAGTAAACCCATCGATCTGGATTCTATTCCGGTCCACTATAGCAATGAGATTGTCGAGCTTAAAATGTGCCGCAGACATAGCCGCTTCCCAAACAGAACCTTCCTGGGATTCCCCATCCCCTAAAAGTACAAATGTGCGGTATGGTTTGTGGTCTACCTTCGCACCTAACGCAAGCCCAACCCCAACCGATAACCCATGCCCAAGCGATCCGGTACTCATTTCAATACCGGGAACTTTGTTCATGTCCGGATGACCGGCAAGAATACTATTGTCCTGCCGAAACGTCATCAGAACTTCCTTGCTGAAAAATCCTTTCAAATGCATGACCGAATATAACGCAACCGATGAATGTCCTTTACTTAATATAAAACGGTCCCGGTTTTCCATTCCCGGATTCGCCGGAGCAATATTCATGACCTCGAAAAATAACGCAGTCATAACATCCACACTGGAAAAAGCACCTCCGGGATGCCCGCATCCTGCACAGATCAAAGCTTCGACCATCAACTGGCGTGCCATGTCTGCCTTTTGTTGAAGCTCTTTTATTTTTGTCATATTTTTAATACCTTTGGAAACCAGGGGCTCTTTTTAAAAAAACCGCCCCTGGACCCCACAAAAACTTTTGATTGTATTGAAAAAATTGTGGTTTTTATATTTGGGTCGGGTCTATATTGAAGTATATGTCCTTTAATTCGGAATATACATCTAATGCCTCAGTCCCGGGTTCGCGACTTCCATTCCCGGAATTCTTAAATCCACCAAAAGGCATGTGCGGTTCACTTCCATAGGTTCCTGCATTTACTACAACAACCCCGGTTTGGATTTTCTGCGTAAAATGAATGGCACGGTTAATATTCCTCGTATGGATGCAAGCAGTTAATCCATAGGGGGAATTATTGGCCATGCTAAATGCTTCCGGGTAATCTTTCACCCGGTATAAACAGGCAATGGGTCCGAATAATTCTTTTGTGGAAATCTCATCTTCAGGTTTCACATTTTCAATTAATGTCGGGGCCATGTAGAATCCGCTCTTGTGACGTTCACCTGTTAAACGCTCTCCCCCGGTTAGAACAACAGCACCTTTTTCCCGTGAAGTGTGAATTAAATGAAGCATGCTATTCAGTTGCTTCTCATTAATAACAGGGCCGAAATCATCATCATTGGTATTCCCGACTTTCAGTTTACTCGTTCGTTCAATAAGTATATTACGAAGTTTATCATAAACAGAATCGAAAATAATAATCCTGCTTCCTGCTGCACAGCGTTGGCCTGCATTGCTGAATGCAGATAATAGAATCCATCTGGCTGCATTATCGATATCTGCATCGTCGCATACAATAAGTGGATTTTTCCCACCCAGTTCAAGAGAAACTTTAGCAAGACGTTGACCTGCTGTGACTGCGATTTGGCGTCCAACTGCAGTTGAACCCGTGAAACTGATGACTCCTACTTCGGGATTTACTACCAATGGTGCACCGGCTTCTTCTCCGAACCCGTGGATAATATTCAATACTCCTGGAGGTAATCCTGCTTCATGTACAATTTTCCCAAAAAACCAGGCAGTAGCAGGGGTATCTTCTGCCGATTTTAAAACTGCTGCATTCCCACAAATCAGCGCAGGGAAAACTTTCCATGCTACATTCGCAATTGGAGTATTGGCAGCAATAATTAACCCCGCTATCCCGATAGGCTGGCGTATGGTCATTGCATATTTATTTAGTGCACCGCTTGTGGTTGTTCTGCCGTATAATCTCTGACCTTCTCCAACGTAGAACAATCCGCATTGAATTGCTCCATCTGTTTCACCAAGGGCATCTTTAAAAGATTTGCCTGTTTCTGCTGCAACGATTTGGGCCATGGTGTCCCGTTCCCGCGAAAGCGCACTGACGATATCGTTGAGGATGAACCCCCGTTTAACCGGTGGAATTTCTGCCCAAAGCTTTTGAGCTTCTTTTGCAGCGTTCACAGCCGACCGAATATCCGGTTCTCCCGAACGGGCAACACTGAAAATGACCTTCCCGTTATCCGGGTCAAGTTTATTAAAAAGAGTTCCGGAAAGTGACGGAACTTGTTTTCCGTTAATCCAGTTCAGGATGTTTGGGGGAAAGAGTTCGTTATTCATTTTGGCTCACCTGATTAAATTTATTTAAATCTATTATTTCCCCAAGCGAATGTTTTTGGAAGTCAGGAAGTGGCTTACAGTCACTGGTATTTAGAGTAATGTGCTGATATTGGGGATTTCTATCAAACATAGGGCTAAAACTAAACACTACCACTAACATGAATAGAAAAGGTATCTGTCTACCTGAGGCATTTTTTGATTTGTATGAATCTACCATGCAGAGAATCCTCCGTCTATAACAATATTGGAACCGGTAATATAAGACGAAGCTTCCGATGCAAGAAGAAGTATAGTGCCATTGAATTCGTCGGCGCGTGCCATTCGCCCGAGGGGAACTTTGGCAGTATAGTTTTCCAGGAAGGTCTCGTCCTGGTTATTGAAAACACCTGCGAGAGTAATTGTATTGACCCGGATATTTTTTTTTGCCCAATAAGTGGCGAGGTAACGGGTCAAATTCAATACACCGGATTTTGTGACGGAATATGTGACTGGTTTGAAGAAAGGCTTTTCTTTATATTCATAGATACGTTGGTCCGGGGAGAGAATTCCATAGATGGAGGACACATTAATAATACTCCCACCTTTCCTTTGAGCCATATCTCCTCCAATCACCTGACAGCAAAGGAACATACCTTTCAAGTTCACATTCATCATGGTGTCCCAGGAGGATTCCGGGTATGATTCAAATGAGCCCGTATCAATATCGGATGCATTTGGAGGAGCATCGATAGCAGCGTTATTTATAAGAATCGAAGGATTTCCCAGGCTTTCTCGAACCATTTGCAGACCATGTTCGATTGAGTTTTTATTTGTTATATCTACTTCGATTTGCAGGAGGTTTTGTTGTGGAAGGGAATTTAGAATAGATTTCGGGTTATCCAGTCTGATATCGAAAGCAGCTACTTTTGCCCCTGCGAACAGGAGAATTTTAGTGTATTCTCCACCCAGTTGACCTGAAGCACCTGTTACTATAGCTATCTTCCCGGTTAAATCGAATAAACTGGAAGGATTAGTCATTATTTCACCTTGTTGATTTGTTTTGCAAAAAGGATAAAGTCGCAGAATTCGCGAACGGCTCCAAATCCACCCTTCGCCTTAGTAATCCACTTCGCGCAGTTTTTCACTTCCGGGTAAGCATCTGCCACACATGCAGGAAAACCGACTATTTCCATGCATTCTATATCATTTATATCGTTCCCCATAAAGGAGATTTCGGAGAGGGGAATATTTTTCTCGCTCGCGATTTCCAGCAGTGTTTCTTTTTTATTATCACATGCCTGGATGCAGGGGAGTGAGAGTTTTTTGCATCGTGCGGAGACTACCGGGTTTCTTTCTTTGGAGAGAACGAGTGCTTCAACGCCTTTTTCCATCAGTCGCCCGATTCCGAGGCCGTCGGAACGGTTACAAAAAACAGCTTCGGTTCCGTCTTGAAAAACCAGGACCCGGTTATCGGTAAAGACGCCGTCAAAATCAAATACAGCAAGTCTTATCCCGGAAGAAAGGAGCTCAAATTCGTTGTTTTCTATATTATGGTTCATTGAAGATTTTCGATAAGTATCGGGTCCTCTTCTCCAAGAGATACTTTAACACTCTTCCCGATTATTTGATCGATCAAATAAGGTGGTGTCGAAGTAGCAGGAGATTTGAGAACGATATCTTCTTTTTTAAGTTTGGAACCTGCTTCGATGGGTCTGGATGCATAAAGTCCTTTTCCCATTTTATAGCGGGCATCGAGTTCAAAATCTTTCAAAATCTTCTGAGGAGTTCCCAGGGAGATATCAACCCTGCGGAGATCGCGGATTTGTTTTCTCAGTCCTTCCGGTTCCAGTGAAAATTTATGGTCGGTCCCTTTCCATGCACGATTGAGGGTAAAATGTTTTTCAACAACTACAGCACCCAGCATATAGGCAATAACTGGCGCAAGAATGCCATTATCGTGGCCGGAGTACCCGATTAATGCACCCGGGAAATGTTTCTTCAATGTTTCGATTACCCTCAGGTTTAAATCCTGGTATTCCGGGGGATATCCTGCTACGCAATGCATGAGGCATATTTTATCATGAAAGGATCGAGCGGCTTCGTAACCGATTTCAATTTCTTTCAGGGTTGCAGCTCCTGTAGACATGAACATCGGCTTTTCAAATTTCGCAATATATTTGATCAGTTCTATATTGGTGATATCACCGGAAGCAATTTTGAAAGCAGTAACCCCAAGTTCTTGTAAAAAATCAGCGCTCAAGAAATCGAATGCTGTGCAAAGAAATTCGAGTCCAAGTTCTTCGGTTCGTTTTTTTAATATCTGGTATTCAGGTAATCCGAATTCAAGAAAAAGCCGATGTTCTCCGTAGGTTGAACCGTAGCTGTTTTCATTATCATAGGGTCGATTAAAATATTTTTTTGTAAAGAGAGTTTGGTTATCGCGCTTTTGTAATTTAACTGCATTTGCCCCGCATATTGCAGCCGTCTCGATCATCTTTAAAGCAGTTTCTATGTCTCCCTGGTGGTTATGACCGATTTCAGCTATAAAATAACATGGGCCCTTTTCACTTACCTTACTTTTTCCAAAGGTAAATTCTTTCATCTCACTATTATCCTCCATTTCCATAAAGTTGAATTATATTTCTATATTTTCATTATATAGGCTCCCGCCCCAACCATCTAAAGGGCTATCCACTCCATAAAGTTTTCATATCATCCGGTTGCATTCGTCTCATTTATCCTGAAACGATAAAAATAGTTATTCAACTTCTTTTTTAAGCCGCCTTATTATATGATTCTAAAAAATAAAATGCAAGAATTTTTTTATATTTTCTGAATTATCTTCAGTTTAACGTGAATTACCCAGCGATAATTTTTGTTATCAACCACATCTTGTTGACGGAGAAAGCTGGGGTGTGATATAATCGGTCCAGAATCACCCTGGCGTTACCAGGACGAATACGTAAATAAATTATTGCACGATGCCAGGTTTTATATAAACGAGGTGCAGCATGAGCATAAAACAAAATAGGGTTATCAAATCAATTTTTATCCTAATAGTTATGAGTGTATGTTTGTTTCAACCGCTTTCATCCCAATCAACAGGAATTACTCACGCAGTAAAAGTAGAGAAAACTTCCGTTACTACCGATTTCCTTCTAAAACACCAGGATTACAAAATTATCCAGGAGCTCAATACCTGTTACATTGCATTACTTAATACCGGTGAGGTTCATATTTTCAAATCAAATAGAATACCTTTCCAAATTATAGATACGACATCGGATAAACCCGATAAATACTACCTGTTTAAACTGAGGGATATCAAAAACCTGGATTTCGTCCAGCAATACGGGACAGCGGTTGCAGTTGAAGGAAACCACATTCTCTTCCGGCAGAAAGGTACAGAAAACCCGGCACGAATTAAACCGGAATGGTTTAAAGGTATTAAAAAACTTGGACATTCGGTTACATTAACTACCGGACAAACTGTCACGGAAACATCTTCTGCACGATTCGACACAGAGCTGGCGAATGCATTGATTTCACAGATGGCGGGATATGTATCGAAAACAAATATTCGAAACATGATACAGACGCTCCAGGATTACGGTTCACGAGAAGCCACTACTTCAAAATGTACCCAGGCAGGAACTTATTTATACACTACTCTCCAGCAATACGGGCTTTCTGTTAGTTATGACAGTTTTACCTTTGAAGGAAATTCTTCACGGAATGTGATCGGATATCTCGCAGGGAAAACAGATTCCTCGAAAGTAGTGATTATCAGTGCTCACTATGATTCGTATGCGAATAACAATAGTACAACAAATGCACCGGGGGCAGACGATAACGCAAGCGGTGTTGCTGCGGTTATGGAAGCTGCACGAATCATGTCTTCTTATTCTTTCGACTATTCCATAAAATTCATCCTCTTTTCCGCCGAAGAATGGGGACTTTATGGAAGCGAGCACTATGCAAAAGTCGCCAAAAACAACGGTGAAAAAATCCTGGGAGTTATTAACCTCGATATGGTTTCGTATGCCGATCACGCCCCGGAAGACCTGGACATCATTACAAACTCGAATTCTACTTCTCTCGGAAGTGTTGTTCAATCGGCTGCGCAGGATTACTCTTCCATATCCACCAAAAAAACAAATGACAGCTACTATGATTACAGCGACCATTCTTCTTTCTGGGATTATGGATTCCCTGCCGTGCTGTGTATTGAAGATTATGACGATACCAATCCTTATTATCATACGGCAGGAGATACAATCGGAACCCTGGACCTGGATTTTGCGTCACAGGTTGCAAGGACTTGTCTTGCAGGAACAGCACAACTTGCTCAACCTAAGGCCACAGTAACAGGTTCTGCTGCTATAAATTTAAATCGTTCCCAGTTGAAATTTACTGCTTTAAGTTCCGGGATTTCTTCACCAAACCAGGAAATATGGATCAAAAACACAGGACAGGGAACTCTAAACTGGACAGTTTCCGATAATGCTTCCTGGCTGACCTGTTCTCCGGGTTCAGGTACAAATTCCGGTATTATTACAGTATCGGTAAATGCTTCCGGGCTTGGTTCCGGGACTTATACCGCTTCGATTTCCGTTTCATCTTCGGATGCATCGAACTCTCCTCAAACTGTTTCGGTCCAGCTAATTGTGAAAAACAGTTCGCAGGCATCTCTACCTTTCGGTGAGTTTTCCACACCTGTCGATAACTCTACCGTATGCAGCAGTATACCGGTAACAGGGTGGGCTTTGGACGATATCGGGATTCAGAATGTAAAAATCTACCGTGAGTCGGGGCAATCGAAGATTTATATCGGAGATGCTGTCCTGGTAGAAGGAACCCGCCCGGATGTCGAAACCGCTTATCCGAATTATCCATCCAGTTATAAAGCAGGGTGGGGTTATATGCTGCTGACGAATTTCTTACCCAACAGCGGAAACGGGACGTTTAAATTAATTGCTGTTGCCACCGATGCGGAAGGGCACGAATTCACCCTGGGTTCCAAAACTATCAACGTAGATAACGCACATGCTACCAAACCTTTTGGCGCCATCGAATTCCCGGAACAGGGAGGCACTGCTTCAGGCAGTTCATATATAAACTGGGGATGGGCGCTTACTCCAAAACCAGGCACAATTCCCACCAGCGGGTCTACTATCCAGGTTATTATCGACGGCGTAAATGTCGGAAATCCTACATATAATATTAATAGGACAGATATTGAATCGCTTTTCCCCGGTTATAATAATAGTAATGGTGCGGTCGGGTATTATTCTTTCGATACCACGCAGTTAAGCTCAGGGCTCCACACCATCGCATGGGGCGTTACAGACAATCATGGGAATACGGACGGTATCGGTTCTCGTTATTTTTCAGTAATGAACACAGGCTCAACGCTCAGTTCTTCTTCAAAAATCAACGGCCAAAACGGGTTTATTTCGTCCACTCAAAATACCGGTTTCCCCGAACAACGCTTTAAATCAATAAATGCTTTAAATATCGACCGGTATCCCATCCAAACCATCCGAATTAAAGAACTATCGCGCCTCGAATTACCTGTTCCCCTTTCCCGTTCCCTCATTGAGAATGAAAAAACAGATACAGATGTTCCCGCTTCACAGGCAACCGGCACCCACTCCACTCGTGTCGAAGGCTACATGCTGGTTGGAAAAGAATTAAGAGATTTGCCAGTCGGCTCTACATTAGATTGTGCAAAAGGAATCTTTTACTGGCTCCCAGGTCCCGGTTTTGTCGGGAAGTATTCCTTTATCTTCATTGAAAAAAATTCAAGCGGTATTCAAACTATAAATCGATTCGATATTGAAATACGCCCTTGAGTAACCCCCCAATGTTATTGACTTAAAAAAAAATCTTTTCCCTACCAAAAGCTTTTGGTCCTACCTTTTCTCGAAAAGGTAGGCCGCCAGAGGCATTCTTTTAGTAGAGACCAGGGTATTTCGATTATTTTTTCGTTTTGCTGTTTTGACGGCACATTTCTTCTGTTTTTCCTGTCGTCATATCCAGGCAGAATGTTTTGACCGCATGGAGAGTTTCTCCATCCGGGACGCGCCCATCTTCGGGATTTCTTCGGGTGAGAGGCATATCGCTCAACAGAACAAGCTTTGACCCATTCCATTTCCCGATTGATGCTGTCCCGGGGTAAGGATCAATAAACTGAAGCGTATTGAATTTCCCCTCAGTACAAAGAGTATTCAAATCAATGATTTCAATCATCGGGTGGCCTTCACCTACAGAACACACTGCCAGGTATTTCCCATCCGGGGAAGCCATTAACTGGTTTACTTCCGCTAACCGGGAAAGGCCTTTCCCAATCTCCCTGTTTTTATTCATTCCTTCCAGGAGGAACCAGTATGCCCCTTCATCATAACCCGTATTAATCACACAAAGAAACCTTCCTTCGGTGATCGAATGAATGATTACTCCTTTAGCATCCAGGAAGGGCGGCGTTACATCTTTTGAGAAAAGTGGAGAGAACCCACACATCCCCATTACAAAACATATAAAAACGGCACACACATTTATTCTTTTTTTTATCATCTGTACACCTTTTTGTTTATTATAGCGGTTTTATTTTTTCTATTCAATAGATTTAAAAAACAAAAACTATTAAATAAAAAGATTGACTTTCGATTTTTATTATTTTAAAATTTCAAAGGAGAAAGTAACAAAGGAGGTCTTATGAAGAAAATAACAATTTTCGCTATCTTGTTTTTTTGTGTTGGGATGTGTTTTATTCAAGCCCAGGAATTGTCTTCGGCACAGAAAACCAAAATTGAAGCCCAGTTGAAAAACTTTATGATATTAGGAAAGGATCCCCAGGTAGTTCAATTTGTGAAAAATTACAACTCTAATCCCCCGGAACATGCGAAAGGAATGACACAGGATAAATGGAAATCATTAACCGTGATAAGCCCTGAAGTCAAATCCTTCTCCAAAAATGTCCTGGCCGAATACCTGAAAACCAAACGAACCCCTATCGTAGCTGAATTATTTGTTTCTGGTGCAAATGGAAATAAGGTCGCTTTCTTTTCCAAAACCAGCAACTGGTGTCACAAAGGAAAACCGAAACACGATGTCCCGATGAGTGGAAAAACCTTGATCGGTTCTATAGAAATGGATGAATCGACAGGGAAACAATTATGCCAGATTGCATTTCCGGTACTGGACGGAGGAAAACCGATTGGCTCTATTGTCATTGGGCTTGAGATTGGAAAGCTGTAATTAAGAAGGAGATAGACAATGAAGCACCTGACTATATCGGGAAAGATTTTTGCCCTTATTTTTCTTAGTGGGTTTCTCCTGGTAGGATCAACGGTTGTATCGTTGTTCCTGCTTTCTCATTCTCAATCGACCGGGTCAAAAACGACAAATAAAATTATCGAGGACAATAAAGAAGCATTCAACCTTGTCACTAGAACAAATGAGATCCAGACAAGTATCCAGGAATTGCTGAGAGAAAAAGATCCTGATAAAATCGAAGCTATACTTGCTAAAAAAGATGAGAGAATCGCCAGTGCACAGACACTTGTTAATCAATTAAGCGAAAAAAGCCCGGGATTGTCGGAAGCATTTGGAAACTTATCCGGGATAGATAAAAAGATTGTCGATATTATGCTTTTAGGCGATTATGCCCAGGCACAGCAGAAATTTATCGAAGAGTATGCACCAGCAGCAGAAGTCCTATTTAAAAGAATCAACGAAGCCCGTATGAAGAACGAAATGAGCGCAATCGAAACCCTGGCCTCTTTAGAAAATACATTGAAGAATATTAAGAGCACCGAGATTATTATTCTTGTCATCCTGGTTATTATTTTTGTGTTTTACGGTGTTACAACAACCCGGAATGTCGTCCGTTCTCTAAAAAGCACAATCTTTATGCTGCAAAGTATTGCAGAAGGGGAGGGGGACCTTACTCAACGCCTCCACTTCAATCGGGATGATGAAATCGGAGAAATGGCCAAATGGTTCAACCTATTCATAGAGAAGCTTCAAGAAATGGTTACGCATGTGAAAGGGATTTCGACCCGAATTTTTCATTCGACTACCGAGATCGCATCCGGGAGCGATGATCTATCTATACGAACCAATGAGCAAGCCGCTTCCGTTACCGAAACTTCCACTACTCTCGAAGAATTTACGGCTGTCGTTCGACAGAACCATTTGAATTCGGAAGAAGTCAGCAATTCCATCCGTAAGTTTAACGATGAAATCCGGGATCGTACAACGTTGATGGAGAATGTTACCTCTACAATGGATGAGATTAACCAGTCGGGCCGGAAGATTAATAATATCATCTCGGTTATTAATGATATCAGCTTCCAGACCAATTTACTGGCATTAAATGCTGCCGTGGAAGCAGCGCGTGCAGGCGAAGCAGGACGAGGTTTTGCTGTTGTAGCATCAGAAGTCCGTATCCTTGCTCAAAAAACCGCCGAATCTTCCAAATCTATCCAGGAAATTGTCCGTTCCAATATGGATTCTACCCAACGGGGTATGGAACTCGTCAATGAAACCGTTACATTTTTTGCTTCGATTACCAAAATGATGCAGAATATCGTTAATCATATAGAAGAAATCAGTCACGGTTCCAAAGAACAAATGACAGGCGTCGAACAAATCAACCTGACAATTTCCCAGCTTGACCAGGCTATTAATCAGAATGCCGCTCTTGTCGAAAAATTTGCCCAAACAGGCCAGAGCATGAAATCGTATGCCCAGGAACTCGAATCTCACGTTTCCATGTTCAAAAGCTGACAATACAGTTCAATTTATTTATTCTTTAAATAACATATATAAACAGGACAGGTGAATCCAGGGATGTAAAGATATCGATAAAAATAAATTTATTAATTTAACAAAAAAGGGTTGAAAAAAAGGAGATTTTCTGGTATTGTTAGATTTAACTATACGCGGCAAATAAGTCGAATTAGGTGAATATACAATGAATCAATCGATTCTAGATCATCCGTTAATTTCTGAGCGATATTTTTATCCGCGTGCTGAAAAATTTGAAAATCCGTACTGGGTGGATTGCGGCGATGCCCGTTTGAGTTGTTCATATCATCAAATGTTCAAGGATTCCAAAACCGTTGTCTTTTTCCATGGAAATGGGGAAATCGTATCCGATTATTTTGATTTCTTTCTTCCTGTTTTTGAGCAGATGGGACTTAATCTATTTTTAGCGGAATACCGGGGTTACAGTATGTCTTCCGGTATCCCTGCATTGAAAACCATGCTGGAGGACGTCGAAAAAATTATTAAATCCACAGGTCAACCCCCGGAAAAACTGATCCTGTTCGGGAGGTCGATCGGTTCCCTTTATGCTGTCCACGGGGCGCATTTATTCCCAAACATCGCCGGTTTAATCATCGAAAGCGGTGTGGCCGTATTACTTGAACGTGTTCTTATGCGAATCCAACCCGATGAAATCGGCGTTACCATCGATGACCTGCAAAACGCAGTCAACCTACACTTCAACCATCGCGAAAAACTCTCTCACTTTAAAGGCTCCACTCTCGTTATGCATTCTTTGAACGACAGCCTCGTTCATTCCGCTCATGGAAAAAAACTCTTTGAATGGGCTCCAAACCCCAAATCAATCAAAATCTTCGATGATGGCGACCATAATGATATTATGGCTGTCAATTTCCAGGAGTATTTCCAGTTGGTATACCGGTTTATCTCCGGTGAAGAGGTTTAATTTTTATTTCAATTATTCTAAACGCGAAGCTTTTTAAAAAGAAATCTTACTGCCTTGAATTACAATTTGGACTGGATATCTTTGATACGTACTTTCTTATCTTTTATCTTATCCTGGAGTTGCTGAATCCTCGTCTGCAAATTTGTTCTCACATCGATTTCTTTTAATCCGGGCCTGACACGAGAGAGCCTTTCCTTCAGTTCAGCAAGAATTTTTTCGTCATGTTTGATTGATTCTTCAAACCGTTCAGCCGTTTCGGTCATCCGGGTGCGCCACTCATTGTGCTTCTGGTTTCGTTCTTTATCCCGTTCCTCGAAAAACTGACCGCGATTGTTATAAAACTGGTGAACCGCATCATTAAAACGCGCCCATAATTTCTCGTAATCCTCTTTATTGGGAACCGGACCGATCGTTTTCCATTCCGCCTGCATCTGTTTCAATTTTTCTGCTGTCTCTTTCCATTCAGTCGAATAAATAAAACTCTCAGCCTGCTTGCACAACTCTTCTTTTCGCTCCAGGTTAACCTGCTTCTCCCGGTCGAACTCGTCAAAATGTACTCTCCGGTTATCGAAAAACTTCTGCTTCGCTTTTATAAAACGGTCCCAGACCACATCCATCATATCTCTGGGAATCGGACCGATCTTTTTCCATTCTTCATCCATTTCTTTCAGCCTGTCTGCCGTTTTCTTCCATTCCCT
>Ga0209340_1001469_pt1 | contig 16774 bp, 7 predicted proteins | sample EPASupsiteSAE323_FD_187266 | JGI IMG/M metagenome (GOLD analysis project Ga0209340, IMG submission 187266) | Bioremediated contaminated groundwater from EPA Superfund site, New Mexico - Sample SAE3-23 (SPAdes) (version 2) | ecosystem: Environmental > Aquatic > Deep subsurface > Groundwater >... | reverse complement strand
CTGGGGCCCGATTGTCCAGCGGCTGACTGAGACCTATTCCCGGGTTGTGGCATAACGTATGTCCGGAGAACGGAAAAGGGACTTCCCTTCTCTCTCCAGGCCTCAATGGTTCCCGATCAGCCGGATGCTTTTTCCTGATCGGCGATAACACACTGATCACGCATGCAGCCAAATTTCAAAGACCGGATCGCAGCGTCGCCCTATATTTTCACCATTGGCGTTGTCGGGGATAGCGGGTCGGGTAAGACCACGTTCACACAGGGCGTGCGGAATATTTTTGGCGGGGATCTCGTATCAACGATAACGCTCGATGATTACCACAGTCTCGACCGGACCGGTCGCCGGGAACAGGGGGTAACGCCTCTCGATCCGGGGGCCAACAGGATCGACAAGCTCGAACAGGATCTCCTCATGCTCAAACGCGGTGTGCCAATCGTAAAACCCGTGTACAACCATGCGACCGGGACTTTTGATCCCTCGGTTATATTCCGGCCCAGGAAGATCCTCATTCTCGAAGGACTCCATACCCTCTTCACGCCTACTCTCAGGAAATACATCGATTTCTCTCTTTTTGTTGATCCGGTAAACGAGGTGAAGTACGACTGGAAGATCCGGCGCGATATGAATAAGCGGGGATATTCCCAGGAAGCCGTAAAAAAGGAGATTGGTGAGCGGGAACCCGATTATCAGAAATTTATCGCTCCTCAAAAGGAGTATGCCGATGCTGTAATCCGCATCGAGTACTCCGAGTACGGCCGGAACCTTGGCGAGGAACGGAATGTTTACCGTGTCGGGTTATCCCAGCACCGGATGAGGAGATCCATCGAGAATATCGATCTCTCGCTCGATCTCTATTCAATCCTCTCCTTATCGGAGCGGAATTTTGCCCTTAAATTCGAGCTGAGCGAGCAGGACGGCCAGACTCTTGGCAGGCTGATCATCGATGGGGAGCTCAGCGAACATGTTGTCAAGAAACTTGAACGGAGCATAGAACAGCAGACCCAGGTTCACCCCATTTCGATATTCCAGAACCGGCAGTACGTGACGGCAAGCGATTTTGCCCAGCTGATTCTCTGCTGGCGGATCATTCACCGGCGGATTTTCATGGAGGAGTGCCGGTGATCTGCGATCGGAATCATCATGAGGACGAACGATTAAGGAAAGGATTAAGGATGCCTATGATACAAGACCCCCTGGTTATGCAAAAACCCTCTCTGATGGCTGAAATGACGGATTTGCTGCAGAATGGTTCCCTTGACATTCCCCGCCGGGATAAACCCCCCCGGCATTGGATATTCCGGAACAGCGGAGGCAGGCAATGAAAACAATCGGGATCTTAACCGGCGGTGGTGACTGTCCTGGCCTCAATGCAGCGATACGGGCGGTTGTCCGGGCGGGCATGATGTATAATTTTGAAACGCTCGGCATCCGCAACGGGTGGCAGGGACTTATTGATGGAGATGTCGAACCGCTTACCGATTTTTCCGTCTCCGGCATCCTGCCCCGTGGCGGGACAATCCTTGGGACCTCGCGAACGAACCCGGTAGAAAATATCGAGGATTTCCAGAAGATCAAGAACAATATGAAAAAATTCGGGATTTCCGGGCTTGTTGTTATCGGGGGAAACGGGACGCTTTCTGCGGCCCGCGAAGTTGCAGCCCGGGGAATCCCGGTTATCGGGATACCAAAGACCATCGACAACGACATTTTCGGGACCGACAACACAATCGGTTTCGATACTGCGGTTACCATCGTTACTGAAGCTATCGACCGGCTCCACACGACAGCCGAATCCCACCACCGGATCATAGTCATTGAAGTGATGGGAAGGAATGTCGGGTGGATCGCCGTTATGGCAGGAATAGCGGGCGGGGCAGACGCCATCCTGATTCCGGAAGTGCCGTTTACCATGGACGAGATTTGCGGAAGATTACGGGCACGGTACGAAGCAGGAAAAAAATTCTCCATCGTTGTCATAGCAGAAGGTTCGCACTGGGAAGAACACGATACATCCCATGTGCCGGACTATGATAAGGATGAATGCGGGCACGAGAAATTCCTTGGAGTCGGGAATGTCCTTGGTAAAGAGCTTGAACTCCGGCTCGGGATCGAGACCCGGGTGACCATTCTCGGGCATATCCAGCGCGGGGGTTCTCCAACCTCGTACGACCGTATCCTTGCGACACGGTTCGGAATCGCTGCTGTGGATCTCATAAAGGCCGGGGAATTCGGGAAGATGGTGGCGCTGCAGGGAAGTCATATCACCAGTGTCCCGCTCGAATCTGCGATTACTCCGCTTAAAACCGTTGACCTTGAATTATACACCATAGCAATGACCGTGACCGGTGGGCTGAAATGAAGAATAATCCCCGTATGGAAAAGAGCGTTCCTGATTTCCCCAAAACCCCTGGCCAAATCTGCTGGGACGGTCCCCTGCCGGTACCGGATATCCGTACTGCTGAAGATATTAAATCCGTGCTTGCCGATCCGGCCTGTTCCTGTTCCGGCCCGGTATACTCGATGTACCGCGATGTTGCCCGGTCTGATGAAGACCGGCAATGGCTTGCGGCAAATAATCTCCGGTTCGATATCACGGTGATCCCACCCCGGGTTCTCTGCGGGGAGTATATCAAAACAAAAGGGCATTATCACCCGGACGATCCTTCCGGCACGGGATACCCGGAAATTTATGAAGTTCTTGCCGGTGTTGCCCATTACCTGATCCAGACCCCGGATTGTTCTGACGCAGTCCTGATCACCGCATGTCCCGGCGATATCGCGGTTGTCCCTTCCGGGTACGGGCATGTTACGATCAACCCGTCGCATGATACGGCGCTCCAGATGGCAAACATTGTTTCATCGAAGTTCAGGAGCGATTACCATGAATTCGAGGAACGGCGGGGGGCGGTATGGTTCGAGATGGCTGGTGGGGAGTTTGTCAAAAACCCGGCTTATTCCGGACACCCGAAACTCCGGCTTGTCAGGGCGCACCGGCTCAGCGATGTTGCAGATGTGATCTCCGATCCCCTCTATGATCTCATCGAACAGCGTGCACCGGTGCTGGAATTCCTGAATTACCCGGAAAAATATGAGGCGCTATTCGAGGACCTGTATCCGTAAGTTATTCTGGTTCTCAGTTTGCCCTGGTAATCACCTGCTCTGTCCGGCATAAAAATACGGCCTGTACGGCTTCCGTTTCCCGGCAACCTCTTTAATATTCTGCCGGAAAACCCCGTAAAACCCGTCTTTTGGTAATCCCCGGGAAAACTCCCCGCTAATCGCACCGTTTGCCAGGATCTCGGCGGAAACGATGTCATTGTTTGCCTGTTATCGTGCATTGGATCGCGGGTAATTTTCCGTTGGGCGAATATATGTCCGCACCGGACTTTTGCCACAGGAACGCAAATACTGCCGTTTTTGTTTTTATGAAATTTTTTTTTAATCCTTTCCCGCATTCGCAAGCGCCGGCAGGTAGAACTTCCTGACGTAATCCTTGACCATTCTTCGGGCAGAAAATTGCGGTGCATTGGTCTTGATCGCTTCTTTCATCTTGGTTACCCAGATATGGGGAATCCCGTCATTCGAAATCGAATAATAGAGCGGGACGATCTCATGTTCAAGTAATTCATACATCTGGTTCGCATCAGCACGGTCCCGGTCGGGATCTGTCCCGTCACTCTCGATTGCCCACCCATTCCGGACCGTATACCCCTCGATCCACCACCCGTCGAGCACACTCATATGGATGGCCCCGTTCAGCGTCGCTTTCATACCGCTTGTACCGCAGGCTTCCATTGGCGGGAGCGGGTTGTTGAGCCAGATGTCGACCCCATGGACAAGGTACTGGGCCAGTTGTTCCCCGTAATCCTCGACAAACGCGATCCGTCCCCCGAAATCCTGGCGGTGGGCAAACTCGTATATCTTCTGGAGGATCTTTTTTCCCTCATCGTCTGCCGGATGAGCCTTGCCGGCAAAAATGATCTGGACCGGTTTCCAGGGATTATTCACGATCTTCCGGAGACGCTCCACGTCATGGAAGATGAGGTCAGCTCTCTTGTAGGTTGAAAACCTCCGGGCAAATCCGATTGTCAGCGTGTTGGGATCGAGTAACGCACCCCCGGAAACCACGTTGATTGGTTCCGCTCCTTCCTCAACCCATTTACGGCGCTTGTGTTCCCGGATCCGGTTGATAAGTTTCCGTTTCAGCTGGAGATGGGCTGCCCAGAGTTCTTCATCCGGGATCTCGTCAAGCATATCCCAGACCAGCGGGCTGTCATGTTCCCCAAGCCAGTTCGGGCAGGAGGGGGAGAAATACTTGTTGAACAGGATTTCGAGTTTGGGATCGAGCCATGTCGGCACGTGGACCCCGTTCGTGATATGGGTGATGGGAACTTTGTCCTGGGGAAGTTCCGGCCAGAGCGACTGCCACATTTCCCGGGCAACCTCCCCGTGTTTTTTGCTGACCCCGTTTTTGAACCCGCTTGATTTCAGGGCAAAAGCGGTCATGTTGAAAAGGCCCGGTGGATCGTGTGGGGCATAACCCAGTTTGAGAAATGTGTTCCGGTCAATGCCGAGAAGCGGGTAATATTTGCTGAAATACCGGTCCATCAGGGCATGGGAAAAGGCATCGTGACCGGCCGGGACGGGTGTATGGGTGGTGAAAACGGTCGTATCTTTTACCCGCTTTACTGCATCTTCAAAACAGGTACCGGTTTCAACATGCTCCCGTACCCGTTCGAGAATGGCAAACGCCGGGTGACCTTCATTGAGATGGATGACGGATGGCCGGATGCCAAGCACATCCAGGATATAACTCCCTCCGATCCCGAGCACGATCTCCTGCTTGAGGCGGAGCTCGTTGTCACCGGTATAGAGACGCGAAGAAATGAGGCGGTTTGCCGGATCATTCTGGGGAACATCGGTATCGAGAAGGTAGAGCGGGATGTTCCCGACGTCCACTTTCCAGACTATAACATAAATGGGTGGGTCGATGAAGGGAACCCGGCAAAAGAGCTGCCGGTCATGGTTATACATCACGCGTTTGATGGGCGCAGCATCCCGGTTCAGGGATTCACGGATATTTTCCTGCCAGCCGTCAGGGCCGATGTGCTGGTGGAGATACCCGTCCGAATACATGAACCCCACTGCCACAAGCGGGACCCCGAGATCGCTGCACTCTTTTATGTGATCGCCGGCAAGAAACCCAAGACCCCCGGCATAGAATGGCAATGAATGCTGGAGCCCGTACTCTGCTGAAAAGTACGCGATGGTTGCTGTGTGGTCACCGGATGAGTGGCTTGCAAACCAGTTGTTCCTGAGGCTGAGTTCCTGCCGGAACCGGGACATCACGATATCGTAATGGAGGAGATACTGCTTGTTTTTCGATGCGGCAATCAGTGTCTCTTCGGGCAGGGATGAAAGCATTTTCACCGGATTGTGGATGCTGTCGATCCAGGCTTTGGGATTTATCTGCTTGAAGACCATCTTTCCTGCCGGGTTCCAGCTCCACCAGAGATTGTATGCAAGGTCGATGAGCCCGTTAATCCGCTCCGGTACATGGGAAAAATCTTTCCGGGTTGTATCTGCCACGCCGCACTTCCGTACCTGTGTAATACTATCGCACTCATTTAATATTATTGTGATATTGGAAATGTACTATGGCATGTTCAGGTTACGGCAAGCGAAAACCTGTAGAGGTCAGACAGCTATCGTTAGATCGGAGTATTGCCTGATGGATGAGTCCGTGTGGCTGGACCTGTACCGGAATGTCGGGGTGCCGGTACTGGACGGTGTTGTTACCGGGTTCAACGCAAATTCCGACCAGATCATTACGGTCACCCGGGAACTGCTCGGTTCAGCACTTCTCAGGAGCCCGGATCTTGCGGAACTCAGGAGCCGGCTCGTTTCTTCAATGGAACGGTGCACTGCTGAAGAGTGGTTTGTTGCTGATCCAATCCAGTACGGGAAATTCGTACAGGCGTTTTTTGGGACAGGTTCGTCTGCTGTCGGGGGCCAGGCCGGGATTGCCGCAGAGCATCTTGCCGGGCTTGGCGCATCCGGGGTCATCTGTATTGCACCGGCAATCGGACCGGAGACTGCAGGACGGTTGAGCACAGCGGGGGTTTTTGTTTTTCCCCCAGGCGAGTCCCGAGGCCCGGCTTATGATCTTCCCCATCTTATCTTCGAGTACGAACCCGGGCTTGTACCGGTAGCGGACGGGATTATACCCCGGAGCAACCGGTTCATCGTTTCCCCGGTTCATCCCCCGGCATCGGCGCTTGTTCCGGAATCTTCCATGGAACCCTTTCTCAAACGGATTTCTTCCTGTTCCCGTGCATTCTTTTCCGGGTACCAGTACCTCGTAAGCGACCGGGATTTTTCCCGGACTGCATCGCAGATAAACCGTATAAAAATGGCGGGGCCCGGCCTGAGGGTTCATATCGAATGTGTAACCGTGTCAAATCCTGTTGTCCTGCAGGGTTTTACCCGGCATATCCTGCCGGTTGCCGACAGCATGGGATTAAACGAACACGAGTTTTCTCTGGTAGCAGGGTATCTCGATACCGGAAACCTGTCCGGCCAGGACGATTCAAGAACTCCGATCAACATCATTGAAGACGCGGTTGCACTCTGCCAAAAAACCGGCCTGAAACGCCTGCATCTTCATACATTCGGGCATTACCTGCTGGTGCTTGCGAAGAATCCTGTCGTTGATCCAGAAATATCCCGTAATGCATTGCTCTATGCAGCAGTACGGGTTGCTGCAGCGGCACAGGGAACCAGCACACAGGTATCCCCGGATGGTCTTGCCGTCCTGGACCAGGTTGACGGCCGGTTCGGACCCTGGCAATCCCCGGGAATTTTTTGTGTTGAGGGATTTTTCGTAATTGTAATACCGACCCTGATCGCCCAAAACATAACAAAAACATCCGGCCTTGGGGATATCCTTTCATCCACGGCATTTGTTGCGGACCGGTTCTGATGGGGGATACCTGCAAAAACTTCCCGACCCTTTCCTTGACCGGGTATCATTGGGTACCATTTCCAGCCCCAGTCTTTTTCATGGATTTCCGGATTTTAAATGAGTGGTTATACAATCTTACCCGGATTATCCGGCTTTCGGGATCTCCCGTAACCTTCAGGAAGAACCAAACCTGTCAAAAGAACCTTGACGGACCATTCTGCTGAATGATCCGGTCGCATGCATCGTGGTTCCCCGTATCCAACTCAGGTAACTTTTATGAAACCCTGCCGGATGGTCGAATTGGATCCGTAAGCATTCGTACTCGTCAGATTGATGGTGTATTCTCCCGGGAGGTTGTAGACGCAGGACGGGTTCTGTTCCGTGCTGTCGACTATTCCGTCGCCGTTAAAGTCCCAGGCCAGCCCGGTTATGTCCGAACCGATCGTAGTGTCCTTGAACTGGATGGCAAGCGGTGCGGAACCTCCTGTCCGGTTCACGGCAAACCGTGCCCTTGGCACTCCGCTGGTGACCGTGATGAATCCCGTACCTGTGGTCCTGTTTGAACCGAATGCATTGGTTGCGGTAAGGGTGACCGTATATTCACCGGCACGGGTATAGACGCAGGTCGGGTTTTGCTCTGTGCTGTCAATCGTCCCGTCGCCGTTAAAGTCCCACGCCCACTCCGCAATGTCCTGGCCCGCCGAAGTATCCCTGAACTGCACCGACAAGGGAGAAATCCCGGTCGTGTTGTCGGCAGTAAATGCTGCCACCGGAACCTGGCTGCTGGCAAGGATAAACCCCTGCCGCGATGTCATGTTGGTGCCCATGGTATTTGTGACCGTGAATGTAACCGTATAATTCCCCGGCAGGTTGTAGACGCAGGACGGGTTCTGTTCTGTGCTGTCGATAGTCCCGTCATTGTTAAAGTCCCATGCCCACCCGGTTATGTCCGGGCCTGTCGAAATGTCTTTGAACCGGACGGTAAGTGGAGTTATTCCTTCAACCACATCGGCGGTAAAGTCTGCCACAACCCCGTTCGTGGCGGTTATGAAATCGGTTTTTGAAATGGTTGTTGAACCGAACCGGTTGGTGATTTCAAGACTGACCGAATAGTTGCGCGGCAGGGTATAGACACAGGTTGGGTCCTGTTCTGTGCTGTCGATGATTCCGTCCCCGTTAAAATCCCAGGACCAGCTGGTTATGTCTGATCCGGTGGATGAATCGGCAAACCGGACTGAAAGGGGTGTCATGCCGGAAACCGTGTCTGCGGTAAAACCTGCTGCCATACCGTTTGTCACCGTGACAAAACCGGTCTTTGATCCTGTTGCCGAGCCGTAGGCGCTGGATGCCGTGAGGCTGACGGTATAATTTCCCGGCAGGGTATAGACGCAGACCGGATTCTGTTCCGTGCTGTCAATCGTCCTGTCATTGTTGAAGTCCCAGGACCACGCGGTTATGTTGGGTCCTAAAGAAGCATCGGTAAACCGGACTGCAAGAGGAGGAGTCCCGGTTGTTCTGTTCGCAGTAAAGGTAATGGCCGGTGCAAGACTTCCTGCCCAAATTGCTTCATCCCTGGAGATTGAGTTCGTGCCAAACGAGTTGGTTGCCCTGAGGCTGACGGTATAGTTACCCGGCAGGTTATAGACACAGACCGGGTTCTGCTCTGTGCTATCGATAGTCCCGTCGCTGTTGAAGTCCCATTCCCACCCGGTTATGTCCGGGCCTGCGGATGTATCGGTAAACTGGATTGCCAGCGGGATGAGACCGGCGGTTGTGTTTGTGATAAATGCCGGGTCGGGTTCGATTGATTTTGCACGGACGACAATGGGTGTTGCAAGCGTCATACTGCTGTTGCCCCCTCCGTTTTGGGCGATCAGGGTGACGGTATAGTTCCCGGGCTGGAGGTAGGTATATGCCGGGTGTTCCCTCGTGGATGTGTTGCCGTCACCAAAATCCCAGAGCCATGCGGTAGGATAACCGGAAGAGGTATCAATGAATTGCACCGTAAACGGAGCAGTACCGAGCGATAAATCCACTTTGAAGTCTGCAACCGGTGCAGGAGGCAGTATGGTTGTCGTGGTCAGGTACCCGGCCCGCTCCCGGCTGCCGGGCCCCCCTCCATTTATTGCGGTAAGGTTTACCTTAAACGTCCCCGACCGAAGATAGGTATGGACCGGGTTCTGTGCCGTGGAGTATTCACCATCCCCAAAATCCCAGATCCAGGAAGTCGGGGATCCATCCGATACGTCGGTGAAATGTACGACCAGCGGGGTTATTCCGCCCGTTGTGTCGGCAATGAAATCTGCCACTGGTGGCTGGTTGGAGAGAGCATAGACATTGTGATCGTTACTCCCCACATACATAATCCCGGTGGCACTTGCCGGGGAAGAGACAAGGGGACTGCCCACCCGGTATTCCCAGATCACATCACCGGTTGTTGCGTCCAGTGCGTAGAGATTCCCATCCCCGCTTCCTGCGTATACAATTCCCCCTGCGACAAATGGTGTGGAATCCACTTCACTTCCGGTCCTGTACGTCCAGACCAGGGATCCGGATCCGGCATCGAGTGCGTAAATATTCCCGTCACTGCTGCCGATATAGACCATTCCTCCTGCAACCACAGGGGATGAAAGGATGGTGTTGCCGGTCGTATACCTCCAGACCTCGGTCCCGGAACCTGCATCGAGAGCATACACGTTATGGTCGTAACTTCCTATGTAGACCATGCCCTCTGCAACCGCAGGTGACGAGAGGATGGTATTTCCGGTTGTATACTTCCAGAGCGGGGAACCCGTGGCAGTATCGAGGGCATACAGGTTGTGGTCATAACTTCCGATATAGAGAACCCCATTGTTGACCGCAGGTGAAGAATGGAGATAATTTCCCGTTGTATAGTTCCAGATCTCTGTCCCGGAGTCTGCATCGAGGGCGTAAATCGTGCCGTCTTCGCTGCCGAAATAGACAATCCCCTCTGAAAGTGCCGGGGATGTGGATATGCCGGACCCGGTCCGGCAGGACCATACCGGTGTTCCTGATGCCGCGTTGAGCGCATAGAGCGTCCGGTCTCCGCTGCCCACATAGACAATGCCCCCGGAAATTTTCGGTGAGGAGGAAACATAGCCACCGGTCGTAAATTTCCAGATGAGGGATCCTGACTCTGCGTTCATGGCGAAGATGTTCCCGTCTTCACTGCCGATGTATACTACGCCGGCGTCGACTGTCGGGGAGGAAGTGACCATACTTCCGGTGGTGTAGTTCCAGACCTGGTGACCAGCGGCCGGTGTCCTGCCGGTTTCGGCGGGTTGAAGAGGAATGCCCGGATTATTCTCCGCAGCACTCTCCGCAGAAACCAGGGTTCCACAAACAAGGGATACCGCCAGGATCCCAAAAATAATGAACCGGATGAATGGTGTCCGTTTCATAGAATCACCGGAGGGGATCGCGCCTGCGTTTCCAGCGTTTCAGGAATGCTGCAACCGAGACTGAAACGAGCACAATACCCGTGACAAATGCCCCGGCAACGATCAGGGGATTCCAGCCTTTCGCAGCGGAGGATTGGGGCACAGTATTGGGAGTAGCCTGCATGGCAACGGGGACAGAGGTTGTTGACGTTGTCGTTGGTTTTACCGCAAGGGTGGGAGTTGCCAGCGGCTGCGCTGTGGAAACAGCCGCAGCAATGGTTGGTGCAGCGGTTGCTGTTACGCCAGCCGGGACCCTGCCGGCGACAGCGAAGTACGAGAACCCGGGTGTCGTTGCCGAGAAATAGTACGTATCGCCGTCGAGGTGATCGAATTTGGTCGGGAGTTCGGTCCACTCCGCATTATAATCCCGGAGCATAACCACATCAGTCGGAGTCAGGTCGTTTTCCCGCATCCATGCACCGCTGAGGGCAAACAGGATCACCGCATGATCGACCGACGAAGGGTTGACCCCGGTCATCTGGATCTGGGAGATCCCGGCAACCGGCCTGCCGGTAATTTCCAGGACATCGCTGCTGCTGGTATCGCGGACATACACCTGGGTACTGCCAATGGATTTTTTCGGGACGATCTGGATGGTGCTGATACCCGCGGGATGGCCGGATGTCAGTGCCTGGTCGAACGTGAGGGTTGCCGTCTCCCCGAGGGTAAGGCCGGGCATGGTTGCCATGACCGTTGAAGTACGACCGGTACTGGTAAAATCATCAGATCCGCTGGAAGAACTGTCGAGGCCGCTGCTGGTTGCAGGCACCGGTTCTACTGCTGCCAGAACGAACGTCGAAAGGCCCGTGGGGGAGACCGCCTGGAAAACATAGTTGCCGCTTGCATCTGTTCGGACATAGGTGGTCGTAAGAATGGTAGTCGTACCGCTATCAGAGCGGTGCATAATTACGATATGGCTGGTACCGCCGTTTGCGCTGACCCATGACGGGCTGACCGTCATCGTAATGGTCGCGTTGGTGATGATGCCGCCACTGCCAGCGTTTTCAATACCCGATTTGGTGAAGTAGACCGTATACGCAGTAGCGGTGATCTGGTCACCAGCATTTGCGGCTGCAACCGAAAACGAACTCTGGTTAGCACTATGAGGATCGGAACTGAGCGTGCTGGTGATTGCTGCTGTGGAATTCGGGACCAGGGCAAGGTTCAGGTCCAGGGAGACTTCAGGATTACCCAGCGATGCTATCGGGACGGTCACCGGCACGGTGACAGCCTGGACGCTGCTGACGAATCCGGTGAGGTTGGTGCCGTCATTGGCCGGGGTCTCATTCATGGTAATCGCGAGATGGTCCCAGGTACTTCCGACACCGGTCACGGTGACCGTGTTTCCGGAGGTTGTTGCATTGGCGCTGCTGATGGTGACATTCTGGACCGTGCCGTTTGTTTCAGCCTGGATCCCGGCTAATGCAAACGAATTCGTTGTCTCGACCGGGGCACTGACGGTGATATACCCGGTCCGTGTTACCTGGTCGCTGCCGGCACGGTTCGATGCCGTTAATTTTACCGTGTAGGTACCGGTCGTGCTGTAGGTATGGGTCGGGTTCTGGCTTGTGGACGTACTGCCGTCGCCGAAATCCCAGCTCCACGAGGTCGGGGTGTTGGTCGAGGCATCCCGGAACCGGGCATTGAACGGGGCAAGCCCTTCGGTCTGGTTGGAAGTAAAGGCGGCAACCGGGGGTTCCGTGGGAGCTGCTGTTGTGATCCTGTACCCGCTCGCAGCTGCGCCGGTCAGGGCATTGGTCCATTCCATGCCCTGCCCGCTCTTCCATGAGTACACGTTGAAGGTTGCGGTACTGGGCAGGTTCGTGAAACTATACTCGACTTTGACCGCGCCGTTGTTCGTGAGACTGCTGTCGCCAAGGGCACCGGCCCGGGTATCGATGAACATGAGCATATACTGGTTTTTCGAACTGGCCATATCCTGCCCGGAGAAGAGCGGGTAGTCCGCATCCCCGGCGGTCGGTTTCCAGTTCTGCGGCCCGTAGAGGAAGTCGCTCCGGGTGAATGTCTCGTCCAGTGCAGATGACTGGTAGGTGTAACTGCCGGATGACGGGGCTGACCCGGTGGGCGTCCAGGTGTACCCGCTGGTCTTTATCCGGGCCGAGAAGTCGTCGGGAATTGTCCCGGTAACGCCGAGCAGCAGGACGATCTCGTCCTGGGACCCTCCCGCGTTTGGCGTGACATAGAATGTGCCGGTCTGGTTTTCCGTTTCGGTGACCTGCCCGGCGTTGACCGCGGGATCGGTCGTGAGGTGAATTCCGGACAGGCCGCTTCCTGAACTGAGGGGGCTGATGTAATACGTGCCGTTGTTGTTTGTATTCCAGCGGATTCCCTCGTGGTTCGCAGTTCGGATGAAGATATCCGAGTGGCCCGGGAGTGCACCGGCAGAAGAGGTTACGTACACAAGTCCGTTCTTCGTGAGATTGTTACTTCCTGCCGCATTGGATATGGTCAGGCTGACATCATAGGTGCCGGCAGAGGAATAGGTATGCGACGGGTTTTTGCTGGTCGAGGTTGATCCATCGCCAAAGTCCCAGCTCCATGAAGTCGGGGTGTTTGTCGATGTGTCGGTGAACTGGACGGAAAGAGGCTTAATCCCGTTTACCGGGGTTGCAGTGAAGCCGACAGCCGGCGTCCCGGCAGCGGATACCGTGATGTAATTCGACCGGGTCAGGGTATTGCTGCCCAGGCTGTTGGTTGCGGTAAGCGTTACGGTATAGGTTCCTGCGGTTGTGTAGGTGTGCGAAGGGTTCTGGCTGGTTGAGGTACTGCCGTCCCCGAAGTTCCAGCTCCATGAAGTCGGGGTGTTTGTCGAGGTATCCGTAAACTGGACTGCGGTGTTGGCTATGACCGCTGTTGCGTCGGCAGTGAAGGATGCAACGGGTCCAGGGGAACTGCCGGTAACCGTGTAGCCACTCATCGTCTTGTCCGGTGTGAGTGCGTTACTCCATCCGATTACATCGTTTCCTGAGTTAGAATATTTGCAATAGCCATAGACGCTGAATGCTGCGATGGAACCCCCCAGGTTCTGGAACGAGTAGTTGATCCGTACTGCACCCTGGTTTTCCATGCTGGTGTTCGGCCGGAGCACCCCGGCATTTAGATCGACAAACATGATCTGGAATGTATTGGTGGTATCCGTCATGTCCTGCCCTGAATAGATCGGATAACTCAGACCATCCCCGGTTGGCTTCCAGATCTGCGGGCCGTACTTAAAGTCACTGCCGTTAAAGGTCTCGTCCAGTGCCACGGGCTGGTAGGATACCGTGCTGATATCCGGGGCCGTGTTGCTTACCGTATTCGGGGTCCACGTGTACCCGTCGGATTTTATGTTCAGCCTGAAATCATCGGGGATTGTGCCGTTGACTGCCACCATGAGGATGATCTCATCCTCGTATCCTTTCCCTCCTGAATCCGTGGCATAGAATGATCCGGCCTGTTCCCCGGTCCGGGTTACCTGCCCGAAATTTACCGAGGGGTCGGTGGAGATATGCAGGGCATTGAGTCCCTGGCCGCTGCCCTGGAACAGGATATGGTAGGTGTCGTTGCTGAATGCATTGTACTTCACGCCGGCGTTGTTGGCGACGGTGACATAGATGTCGTTGTAGTCTGGCAACGGTTCGGTGACAGCGATATATTCCTGTTTTGTCATCGTGTCGGAACCCTTGCTGTTGGTCGCGGTAAGGGTGACCGTATACGTCCCTGCGGTTGTGTAGGTATGGGACGGGTTCTGGAGTGTTGAGGTACTGCCGTCCCCAAAGTTCCATGACCACGATGCCGGGGAACCGGTAGAAGCATCCGTGAACTGGATTGCGGTGTTGGCCGCTCCAGATGTGGTGCCTGCTGAAAAGCCTGCTACAGGCCTCTCGGATGGTCTGACCGTGTAGCCGCTGCTTGTGATATCATTGGTCATGATGATACCAGTCCCGTGATTGCATTGCATGTACCAGCCGTAGGTGTTGAACACGGCAGTACTTGACAGGTTCGTGAAGCTGTATTCGACTTTGATCATGCCGTTGTTCGTGAGGCTCGAATTCTGGACTGCCCCAACTCTTAGGTCGATGAACATGAGCTGGAACTGGTTTATCGGATCTGCCTGGTCCTCCTCGTTATAGAGAGCATAACCGGAGCTGCTGGAGGGTTTCCAGCTCTGGGGACCATAGAGGAAATCGTTTTTGTGGAAGGTCTGGTCCACGGCCCCGTCAAGGAACGTGGTTTCTGTGGGGAGGCCCTGGTTGGTAATGCCCGGTGTTCCCGGATCAAATTCAATGCCACTCGACCGTATGTGAACCCCGAAATCATCGGGAATCGTTCCGTTGACGGCAAGCATCAGGACACCTTCCGGCATGGAGGGCTGTCCGCCGCTGAAGGTTATCCAGAACGAGCCGGACTGGTTGGTCGTACTGGTGATATCGGCTGCGGTGGTTGCACTTGATGTTGAGGATATATGCAGGGCATTGAGTCCCCCGCCGGCCTGCCGGAACATGACCCAGTACGTGTTGGGGACATAGGAGTAGGTGCCTCCGCTCGCAGCTGCACCGTCGGGTACATCGTATTTTACCCCTTCATCGTTTGCTACATAGACATTGATGAAATGGTAGTTGGACAATTCCTGCTGATCCAGGACCGCGATATAATCCGTGCTTGAATTGGTGTTCGATCCTTGGGTATTTGTTGCCGTGAGATTGACCGTGTAGGTACCGGTGATAGTATAGGTATGGGTGGCATTCCTGTCGGTCGAGGTGGTGCCGTCCCCGAAGTCCCAGAGCCATGATGTCGGTACCCAGGTTGATGTGTCATTGAACTGGATGGTCACCGGTGCGAGTCCCGCTCTTCCGTGTGCGGTGAATGATGCAATGGGAATGGAAGGGGTTAATACTGAAATATACCCGGACCTGCTGGTCAGGTTACTGCCTCCTGCATTGACTGCCGTAAGGTTGACCGTGTACGTACCTGCTGTTGAATAGGTATGTGACGGGTTCTGGTCCGTCGAAGTAGTGCTGTCCCCGAAGTCCCATGCCCACGAGGTCGGGTTTCCCGTTGATGCATCCGTGAAACTGATTGTTAAGGGGAATGTACCTGTCATGGTATCTGCGGTGAAATCGGCGACCGGCGGAGAATATACTTTGATATAATCGGTCTGGCGGAGATAATTAGTACCATCGGCATGCGTGATGCTCAGGTTGACGCTGTAATACCCAACCGAGGAATAGGTATGTGACGGGTTCTGGTCGGTCGAGGTGGTACCGTCACCAAAATCCCAGTTCCATGCGGTGACGGTAAGTGGCGATGTGCCGGTGAACTGGACGGTGAGGGGCCCGGCACCTGCGGGTTGGTCAGCGGTGAAGTTTACGACACCGGTAAAGGCATACAGGTACCCATCATTACTCCCTATATAAAGGGCACCATCCGCGCCAATAGCCGGTGGATCTCCAATTGTCCCTCCTGTAGTATAGGACCATTTTTGGTTTCCGTCCGGATCCAATGCATAAATCACCTTGTCATAACTTCCCATATAGAGGGTACCATCCGCTCCTATGGCAACAGAATCATAAATTTTGTTTCCGGTCAGGTATGACCATTTGTAGGTTCCATCAGGATTTATGGCATAGATGTTGTTGTTCCCATAACTGCCGATATAGATTGTGCCATCGGCTCCAATGGTTGGTGATCCATAAAACGAGGCGGTCCCGTTTTTATATTGCCATTTCAGCGATCCGTCCGGATTGACTGCAGTGAGATTTTTATCAAGACTTCCGAAGAAAACAGTCCCGTCCGATCCAATCGCAGCTGATCCCATAATCTGGCCGGCAGAAGGAAACGTCCATTTCAGGGATCCATCCGGATTCAGAGCATACAGTTTCTTGCCACTGTTGGATCCAATATAGATGGTTCCATCGGGAGCAATGGATGGGCAGCCGTTCGCTATGGTTCCGGTGGGGTAATCCCATTTCACGGTTCCATCCGGATTAATTGCAGAAAGGTTGGAAGTTCCAAAATAGATGGTGCCATCAGGACCTATTGCAGGAATCGCCCCGACACTTGGCAATTGAATGGACCATTTCTTGGTTCCGTCCTGATTCAGTGCAAACAGCCATTTATTTCCATCCCCGAAGTAGATGGTTCCATCCGATCCGATAACCGGAGTCTTGATGGCTGATGATGTAGTGGTATATACCCATTTCCGGGTTCCATTTGGATCCAGGGCATTAAGACCGGTATTGGATGGCATATAAACGGTTCCATCCGATCCGATAACCGGACCCATATTTCCCATCGCCCCGGTATAATATGCCCATTTCAGTGAATTTGTCTGGGATGCAACATAGGG
>Ga0209340_1001467_pt1 | contig 16780 bp, 10 predicted proteins | sample EPASupsiteSAE323_FD_187266 | JGI IMG/M metagenome (GOLD analysis project Ga0209340, IMG submission 187266) | Bioremediated contaminated groundwater from EPA Superfund site, New Mexico - Sample SAE3-23 (SPAdes) (version 2) | ecosystem: Environmental > Aquatic > Deep subsurface > Groundwater >... | reverse complement strand
GATTGGCTAAAGGCATATTATTCGTGCTCTTTCCAGTAATTGATCGTGACAACCCGCGATGCCGGTCTAATCACTAGTCTGGGAGGAACCTCGTACCAGGTTCAGCTCCTGAGTGATTAACAGACAGCAGTCCTTCTTGCTGAGTGGGTTGAATTTCCCCCTTGTCCTCTCCATTTGCCGGGCGATGGCACGGAAAAGAACGAGCTGGAATGACATTCTCGAGGTTCTCATGGAAGAGGATCTTGAATTTCTCGAACATGATAAGAAGGATATTCTCAAGTCAATCAGGGCCAGCACGAGTCGGCTGGCAACAGAAGAACAGGAACAGCATTCGGAACTGGTAGTTTTCCCTGCAGACATGCAGATCCCTGAACAACAGTGGTGACCCTCTGGCCTGGACAGTACAAAATGATCACTACGCGGGTCTGACCTTTCCCACAAATAGTGATTCAAACCCTATCTCTTTCAGCATCTTCAAAGTATTTTTCTGAATGTTCACAAACCATGTTTCTTTTGAATCTCCAACCCAAAGCTATTGTACAGACAAATATAATTGAATTTTCTGAATTTCATCCTGTGTAGTATATCCTCTATCCCAAACAATCGTTCCCCCGAATAATTGAAAATCCTTCAATCTGACTACAAGATCCTTTATTGTGGTTATAGAATGAAAACTGTCAGATTATGGTTTACAGAGACAAAAAGTAGTATTTTCAATTTTCAGCAATGTGCGTTTTAAATTTATTTTGAACCATCATGGCATTTTGTAGCCTTATTTTCGAAAAATTATTATTTTCTAATGTTCGCAGGTATCGATCAATTTCGAGAGTGCACCATACAGAAATATCATCAATGATTATTGACATATCTGACAAATACCGAGTGCCTTCAGGAGGGGGATCAATACCGGACAAGGCATATGATATCAACAGGAGCGATTCGGCAATCAGCTGGTTTACTTTCCCAGAAATATTAGAAACATGGGATGTATATAGAGAGATTGCTTTCGGATATTGACCGTTACAGATTAAAATCTCCATTAGATTTAATGCTACGATGATATCACCTGGATCAATCTTAAGCGCAAACTGGTAATCACATTCCGATTCTTCAATCTTACCAAGCCGAGCATATGCCTTTCCCCTAGTTAAAAAGGCATTTTTAGATCTTGGGATAAAGGTGATTGCGTGAGAACAATCGGTAACGATCTGATTGAGGTACTGATGATAATCTGAACAATTTAAAGCAATTATTGCTCGTTTCAAATACAAAGAACCATATGTCGGAACTAGATCTAGTGCTCGTGAACAGAGATCCAGTCTTTCCTGAACCGTGCCTTTTTTTGAGAGTGCTTCGATTTTCTGGCATATCCGGTAAACAACATCATATTGCTGATATTTATATGACCCCTTAAAGAAAAACTTCCCCGTAGATAATGTTGAAAAGGAGGACATAGGTACGGTATCTTCTTCCGCATTTTCATTGCCGGAATCAGGATTCCTTTCTGTATCCCAAAGGCATGAGGACGATTCAGCTAAAATTCGCGAATCAGCGAAAAAAGTTAATTTTTTTATTATTTTTTCACGACACAAGGCACATAAACTTGAATTTTTATCAAAATCCTCAAGAGATCGGTGATATGAAAGAAAACAGCCTTGATCGGAACATGTTTCAATACCTGTAGCCATTGAAAAGACCTTATAAGCCATTTTTTCCATATTTTCTCGAATTTTTTTCTTGTCTGCATATTCAAACCGTTTCAACGAAAATACTGCCGTATGAAACGCAATAGATGCTGAAAAAAGAGACCTTGGAGAAGGATCTTCATCCCATAAATCAGCATGAGTAACCAGGATTGTAATAATACCGTTTTTCATGCTGTTCATTACCGGATAAAATCCGGTTTTCCATTCCTCTGATTGTTCTTGCAGGACAGGAGGAGAATAGAAAACTGACACTATATCACCTTCTGTTATATCAAGAATTGAAAGGGAGAGAATAAAATCGCGAATCGTCGAGAATATTACAGTGACGATATTGGAATCAATTCCTTCTTCAAACCCAATCGTCACAAGAGGCAACCGATCTTCCCGTAGTTCTCCGGTTTCGGCAGAGGTACTGATCTTTTTCTGATCCTCGATGATCGATGTAATTTCTGAGATCTTTTTATCAAGATCACTAATCACCCCGCTCTCACCCATTGAAGAAAGAATTTTTCGTTTTCTTTCAAGAGATATTTTTAAAAAAAGATAGTTATTTAATTCTCTGCAGGCCGATTCCTGGGATTCCGTTTTTTCTAGTGATAATTTCAGGTTACCTGTCGAAAAGTATATATCTGCCTGCTGAGAGAGACACCGTTGATAACTGTCATTAATTCCAATCTCTGAACAAATCTTTTCCTGTTCTCCCAGTAACCGGAGGGCTTGGTTATAATCACCCAGTTCTTCAAGCACAAGGGCTTTGTTTCCTAGAATAAATTGATGGGAATATCTATTTCCTACCTCGGTTGAAACTATTTCAGCCTCATTCAATACCTGGAGAGATACATCATAATAATCAAGATGATAGAGGATAAGCCCGATGACATTGAGACAATCGGCCAGATCATCCTTTGTCAAATTGCGGCGGGCTTTTTCTTCACGCTCAGCATACAATTTCAGTAATCGCAAATAATTCTCGATTCCTCCAAGATAATACAACCACGGCCCCTGATTTATCCTGGATATCTGTTTCAGAGATTCATCTTTCAGCTCGTCACCAATGATATATTGCTCGCAATAACAAAGATATGAACGTTTTATTTGAAACTGATAACCATACTGCACGGCTTTGATAGACAGGTACTGTGAATAATTGTACGGATTGGACAGATAGGAAATATGTATGCCTGATTCACGTAAAAACAAAAAAAATTCATTATATTTTCCCTTTTTAATAAATAATTCCTGTAATGCATTGAGAAGAGGAACGACCTGAGGATTATCATAATCTTGATAATAACGGCGGATCAATGATTTCAGCAACATTATCGTCTCATCATAAAAAGAAAGCAGGGATAGGATATTTATACATAATATAATATTCTCTTTTGAAAATGAATCCGGTGATGAACAGATATTACTGAAGAGTTTTTGAATATAATTGGGATCCTGGTTTTTTTCCAGGAAAATAAGACATCTACGTATTGCATATGAATTTTTTTCCCAGACTCTACCGATATACGAAATGTCTTGGAGGACCTTTCCCAGTTCCCGGGTATTATTTGAATAAAGCAGGTGAATAGGATAATGCAGGGAAGAATATTCTACTAACTCTATACCCGGGTGAGAAAGAACTTTTTTACATCCATATGCCATTCGGACATGTCCCTGATGAATATCTATTGCATAGGTATTAGCGATGGGATAGCCGGTTTTATCATCAGTTCCGCATAACCAGTTGATAACAGTCTTATGAAAAGGTGATATGGTATATAACAGACGCTGGCACCCAGATTCACTTTTAATGGGAAATAATGAGCCAATCTGGATCAATCTTTGATCTCGTTCAAATGATGAGATCTGAAGAGCAATATCAATCATCCCCAGAGGAATTGGTGCCTGTTGTGCACAAATACATTCAAGGATCGGTTTTATCTTTTTTTTATATTCTGTAATTCGGGGAAATTTTCTTTTAAAAAAATCACGATACACTCCACTCAGACCCTGGGGAAATGAATCAGGTGCAGAAATATCCAAGGTCTTTTCATCAATTTCCCGAAGGATCCAGATAATATATAAGAAAATTCCTTCGCTTTTTGCAAGGATGACGTTAATTTCATTTTCAGTGTACTTGATTTTGCGTTGGTCAAGGTAGAACTGCAGGTATTCCTTTAAATCTTTAAGATTTTCAGCACCGTCCTCGCGGATGATGCACGAGGAGGAAAAACCAAGGAGACTGACAATATCTCCTTCAGGCCTGCTTGTTATTAGGAAACGAATCCATCGAGGAGTTTTTTCGTATAAATCCAGCAATAATTCAGCAATTTCATTCACTCCATCATAAGTTGCCTCATCTATTCCGTCGATAAGGATGAGTATATCCTGCTTGGGAGTGTTTGCGAGATGTGACAATGGCTGAACAAGAAGAACATCACACAAGGTCTTTGCATTATCTAAGACTTTCGTTTCAAGATCGGTTTTCTGGATGATGGATTCGTACTCGGGAATATGTTGCGCTAACTGATATGCAATAGAAAGTATAGCCCTGCGGGGATCTCCTTTATCAGCGTGACCATGAATACAGAGATGAAAAGCATACACATTACTCCAGTGAGAGAGATATGCAGCAATTGCTGTTTTTCCTATTCCCGGTCCCCCATATAGAGTAAGAAATTTCGAATGTGGTTCATCATTCAGCCATTTCTTGATCAAATCTAAAATCCATTTTCTTCCAAAAAAGTGAGTAATATGCGGAGATATATCCGCATTGAAATCGATCGGTTTTAAATATCTTATTAACCGCGCCTGACCCCCCTCAAAATCGATCTTGTCATGTTCAATTGCTTCAACAAGACGATCAAATAATGCATAAAATTTTTCTTCATTCGTCCCAATAGGAATTGCGTCCCGCAGGTCTAGGTACTGGATCCTGCAGATCGAAGTCGGGATCCCGTCTGACAAAGTAGCGAGGAGGACTGGAATAATTGGTCTTTGTTGTTCTAGCGCTTTTGCAATTTCATTCAGGCAGAACCCTCCCGATGATCTGGCTTTCCCAAGCTTTTCCCGCCTGATTGAATGAGGAGTCATGAGAAGAACAACTTTGTCGCAATCTTTTAGGCCATCTTCGATATACTGTTCCCAGTCCTTTCCTGCCTTTATCCGCTCGATATCAAACCATACTTCATGCCCCCGTTTTTCGAGCAGGAATTTAATTTTCCGTGCATATATTACATATTCATCATGACCATAACTTAAAAAAATTTTAAAACGCTTTCTTTCTTTCGAAATAGAACAAGAATTACAAGAATTATCTTTAAGAGAACTACCTTTACCCTTCTGTTTCCGTCCCGTGGTTCCCACTGGAGGTATTTCATTTTTTATTGCATGTTTGTCTTTTGATGGTGCTATACCGGGATAGTAAATTTCAATCCACCAATAGCCACAGGATCCACAAAAAAGTTCTCGAGTCTTTTGTCTAAAGGTGATATCTATAGAATTACAGGATGGACAATGTATTGATAACACGAAATCACCAGACTAGTCAGATTAAAAGAACGGTCGCAAGAAATATCAATCATTCGAATCATTCCAGGAGTTAAATGATCAGGGAACTATTCACAACAGCCACAATTTATTATCCTCCGCACATACTCCTCCCCTTCAGGCTTTGAGAACAATGGAAGATTCCGGTCTTTAAGGATTACATTTCTTAAAGTCCGTGTTTTTGGTCATGGAATTAACACCTTCTTACTCAATTCTTTATTTTTATACCATGATACCCCCTTTCTCTCAGCCAGTTGTGGTTTAAAGATTGATCCCATGCTGGAAACAGATCTCATGAAGGTTTCAGCAATCGTGTTTTGCATGATTAAGATGTTCTCAGTCGTGGATATTCTCCTTCTTCAACCATTATTGCAGGGGAGAATACCGGCAGGTTATTTTTCCCCCTAGAAACATAATAACTGATAGTAGAAATGAAAAATTGATGACAACTTGAATATGATAAAAGAAATCTACCGTTCAAAAAAGGCTCAATCAAAAAAATTTATCATTATCGGATGTGGATCTGCCGGGATAAACGACATCAGTTCCGATATGCAGGGTATCTCTTCGGAAATCAAAACTATCGGGATTGATTTGGATGCATGCCGGGTAAAAACCGGCGAAACTCAAAAAAAATTATGGTTAGGAAAGAAAATTGCTAAAGGATTTGGTGCAGGAGGCAATCCAGAGGTTGCCAAGATGGTTGCCGAAAATGAAGGTTCCCTTCTTCAGTCTCTCATCAGTACTGGTGATATCTGTCTGATTACCGCAGGCCTTGGGGGAGGAACAGGGAGTGGCATAGCACCAGTAATTTCCCGTATAGCTCATGAAAAGGGGGCCCATTGCTTAGGACTTTTCAGCACTCCATTACTTGTTGAGAAAAGAAGGGTACAAATTGCTTATCATAGCCTGGAAAAATTACCCGAACTCTGTAGTACCATAATTTTTGATCTCGAGATTATCAAAACTCTGGTACTTCCGGATAGCAATTCCAACATAATTATGGGATCATTATACCGTATGCATACAATAAAACAGGAGATCATCAGGGAATTGCTCTATCATTTTACCGATAATGAGCTCATAAAAATAATCCCTGTTGAATATGAGGATCTCATCGTCTTGCTGGATAAGAAGGGACTCGGTACCGTTTGTATCGGAGAATCTTCCGAGCCAAACAGAGTACAGGGAGTGGTCAGGAATTGTCTTTCCAATCTTTTTTGTAATATGAATGTATTAAAGGCCTCCGGGATATTGATTCTGATTACCGGGGGGTATGATCTTGATCTTTTTGAATGTCATGTAATTACAGATACCTTAACCCAATGGATAGATATTCACACCGATGTGGTATATGGTGCCAGGGTGGAGAAGAGAATGGAAGGGAAAATCCGGGTAATGATGATGATTATGGGTACCTAATCTGTTATGTAACAGATGTCAACTCCTGAATAAACTCCTTTTTCTTGATACTGGCAATAAGATATTTTTCCACATCAGGTCACGATCATAGCGATACGTTCTTTTCTGTCCATATTTGTTCTGGTTATGCCATTCCAGAGGACACTTGGTTTGATCTAATTCGAAAATATTTCTGAAAAGTATTACTACCCCACCCGACAGTACTATGATGGGGTAAGGATTTTATCAGATTCACGATTCGGGATAATGATCGAGACCGAAATATACCGGCCACGGATGTTATGCGGGCCGGCTCCGCTGTTTGTGGAATCAGAGGAGAATATAACTGTATCGATTTAGGGAATAATAAATCACCGGATCAACCCCTATAATCGGTACATGAATTTTTATTATCAGGTATTCGGACAGCACCAGAAAACCGACATCAATGCCAATTATCGTGGCAGTTTCTGATTATTCAGAATCTGATAATATCCCAAACCATATGGCATGTTCATGCTGCATAATCTTTTCACAATTATACATATCCATAAGAATTTTGTAAATTTTCGGATTATCCTTATTAACTGTTATATTATCTTTACAATCGGTAAGAATTTTTTTTAAACTTTTTTCGGATCTTTCTAAAGTATTAAAGGTTACATTATACATAATAAATATTTGAGAATATGCAAAGAGAACTTTTATTGTCTTAACACCTGCATCGATAATAAAAAGTAAAGCAGCTAGAAAAATGGCCATAAAACCAATTTCAATTCCTATTAACCCTGAGAAAGCATTTTCTAATACGGAGGATGTCATGAATGTATCAAGTATGATATGCAATATCGTTACAAAGGATATTACAAGAAACATGGCGGGTTCGAAAAACTTGATTAATTCATCTTTTCTCTTGTTCTTTTGCCGTCTGTCGTCATAAAAACTCTTTTGGTATAGCAACCGCACACAAAAGTAATATTTTATACGCTCACATAAATCATTCTCCCTCCCTGGGATATTATATGAGTGATCATTAATTGGTAATCCTTCTTTAATTATCCATTCTTTAATCTCTTTATTTGATGTAATCGAAGAGATTTTTGCAATATTTTTGGAAAAAATTTCGTAAGGGTCAGGATCAAGAATCTGTTTAAATTTTAAGAATCGACATCTTTCTGCTTTATGCCTTTCAATAAGCCATAATTCATGGTATTTTTTTATCCGTTCGATAATCCAAAAAAATAAAGCAAGAATTACAACCAACATTTCCCCCCATAATATAATTTCAGAGTGGATTATCTTAGATACCTGTATAATTGCCAATCCAGCAGCACTTAAAATTAGTATTAGGGAGATTAGACTAACATTTTTATACTTTTTTTGATATAACTTTGAATAATCGTTTGATTTATCATACTGTATGATAATTTCCTTATTTATTGATTCAATTTCTTTCTTCAGAGAGGGAGATAATCTGTTTAAAAAATCTCCTTCATCCATATCTTTTATCTTTACATTTTTAGGACAAACAGAATAATTGTCTACATTTATCGTATCAACCCTTTTTTCTGGTTTTTCTTCTTCTGTCATAATAACTGTATTTCAATCTTTACCTTTGTAAACTCTAATATTAATAAATTCTTGAATACTTATTTCTTAAAAATCTCCAGTCCAATCTCCGTTAGATTCTTCGGAATCTTTCTGACCGCATCTCTGTCATATTCTTTTACCTCCTCACTCAATTTTTCCCATGGCAGGAGGTAAGGACTGATCTTTCTGGATACATCCTTCACTATTCCATACTTCCATCCATCACGAAGCCGTTCTACATTCCACCTGCCATGCTCCATCTCTGACAGGAATTCAACCTCCTCTTCCGTGAACGAGATAATTTTAGGCTTTTTAGCGGTTGCCTTACGGATCTCATACCCGACTGCCTTCAGTTTATTCAAGATATGATCTGCCTGCTCACGGTTTGACTCTTTCAGATTTTCGGGAAGTTCCTCCCAGTCAAACAGATTCTTCTGTGTGGAATCTTTCTTTGAGTTCTCATTCATCATCTCCAGGTATTCACGATGAATCATCTGACCGATGGTATCCCTAAACGGGGATCTCATTTTTTTTCCATTAGATCCAAAAAATGCCCGGATGGTCAGGGGGTCAAGAGGAAGGGAAAGGAGATTCGAGGCATCAGTCCAGTCAGGATCGTGGAACAACCTCGAGGCCTCATTCCCACTTTCAGACAGGATTCCTACCTTTGCCTTGAATGCCAGGGCTATCCTGTATTCTGCCCCCGAGATCTTCCCTCCGTTAATACCCACCAATCGCACATCTTTTGGTGAAATCCCCGATCCTATAATATCTTCCCAATACTGAATAGCCTCAAGCGGACTAAAATGTTCTCCATCTGTACTTCGAAACGCTGAATAACGCTTATCCTTCTCTATATCGGAAGGAATGCTTTTTGGAAGATATCCAATAGTCTTAAACTGTTTTCCATAGTGTTCCTGGAGATCTCCGACTATCCTGCAAACCCCGGCAAAAGTACCTCCGGAAATGATGGTTCCTCCAAAGTCCTGTACCCCGACAGTAAGGATTTTTGTAAACTTCAATACCTCAGCCTCGACCGCAACATCCGTTCCACCGGCAACAATTACAGTCGGTTCCGTTATCTTAACTTTAGGTTTTACTGGCTTTAAAATTCCTTCACTATCAGCATCTTTCTGAAAATTAATCCAGAGATAGAGTTTGATGAATCGAATAATAATATCAAATCCGGGGATCTCTTTTTTTACTGATTCGACATTTCGAAGTGACCGGAGTGCAAGAAGAATCGGCCATGAGCTGGTGCATAAACTACATCCTTTAACATACATCCTTATAGCATCATATGGATCTTCAAGAAAAAGAGAAAACTTTCCCATATTGAAATATGACCAGGGTGCTTCAAGTCCGGCATTGGCAAGATCCCTGCTTTTCTGATATGCCTTTCTGATAATTGCCTGCATAGATCGTGCAAAAGAGAGATTCCGGTTCTCAATCACCATATAGTCAAGGTAATAACTCAGAGGATAAGGATTATCTGGCTCTATCTCGAATGCCTTTTGATATAATTCTCGTGCTTTAATATCATTAACATCCCGGTACGTGCCGGCAAGAATACATAGCGTCCCAATATCCCTGGGATTTTTCTCCAAGACTTCATGAAGAATCCGTTGACCTCTCAAATATTCTTTCTTTCCGGTTGTCACTTTCCGATCATGTTTCGAATCATCAAACTGGTTGCACAAGGCGTCGCCATAATCACGGATTGCCGGGAGATAATTACCCTTCAGATACGGCTTTAAAACTAATACGGCCTTGTCCCATTTATTCAGACTCATTGCTAGCCTGCCGATCTCATCAGCTAGAACTGCATTTCCTGGGTCATGCCGGAGAACATTCTCAAGTATCTGGATCTCCTGTTCCATCTCTTCAGGTTTCATGTATGCACTGTAACAACCAAGGTAATGCCTGAGGCCTTTCTGTATCCGGATCAACTGATTATCAGCCTCTTCAAGAAATGCCGCCATCCTGGCCATCTCCCGCTCCCACATCGGTGGCATCTTAAACGGGCGTTTGTAGCTGATCCGATGACTAAAATCCGCCCATGAATGTTCAAGAATAGTCCTGACCTGAATCTCCGCTTTCAATTGGCAGTCATTATTTTGGTCTGGATAAAGTATATCCGGGATTTTAACATCAACGATATCATTTGGAAAAATCCCTTTTTTGAACCTGACGATATAATGAATTGAACGGTATCCAAACTCTGAAGGTTTTAATCTCTGACTGATATCAACGCTATTTTCCCAGTCAATATCAAAATGACTCTCGATATATGAGCAGATAGATTTGACTCCATCCTGATTATTGGTGATAACCCGCCCTCCGCAGAGATCAGTAAATTCATTTACAGGATCTATTGATTTATCCTTCTTTCGCCAGATTTTTCCAGCAAAACTGTTTACTTCCTTTGCCCGGGCCTGAACTATACTGTCAGGGGCATACTTCATGGCAACCTGGGAAAGAACTTCCTGAAGAATTCCTGCATAAATCTCATAGATATGATGCCGGTTGTTGAACGTGGCGACCTGATCATCTGCCCATTCAATTGTTTTTGGGGTGATATTACTCATTTATGTCCTCAATTTCTCTAAATAATCACGGTAATAATCTTCAAGCCAGTCAGTCAAATTGAGACTCTTCTTTCAGAATAACTAGCCCAGTGATATTCATCATGCTCGTCACTCATCCGAATCTCACCGCTGACAATTTAACGGTCATCACCAGATGAATTACATACAAACACTTCATGATCTGCTCGGCAGTTTCTGTTGCGTGAGTTAATGTGATAAAGAGGCCGGTTTCTTCAAATATTTCCCGTTTAAGGGCTTCATCAAATGACTCTTCCGGATCGATCTTCCCTCCGGGGAGTTTCCATTTAATTTTATTTGTTGATGAGGTTGAAGCATTTTTAAAAAGAAGGATTTTTCCGTGTTCATTGAAAGAATAACACGGATTAATAGCGCAAAAGGAAGAATCTGTCATTGTATCATAATATTATAGTTAATGATGTGGTGGTTAGTGAACAAATATTTTTTGCCAATAAAAATGGTTTAGGGATATCCAATCAACCTATCGCTAAAAATACGAATATTTTGATCGGGAGGATTTTTCTCTGTGGTGAAGTCAAAAGACATAAGCCAGTCAGAACAGTACCTCCCGACTCGCTCCACTCAATTATTCACTCAAAGCAATGGGCCTGGCATCGTATAAGATTTTTGCCGGGTAAGTAAGTTTTATCAATGCTACAGTTTTTCATCTATCAGAAGATCTTATGCAGCGAATAGAGAAGCTAGGTTATCAAGAAAGCGATACAGGTATCGGTGACCCTGGCAGATCCAAAAACCATGGAACGAGAACTGAAGGGATTATATGAGGAAATGGAAAATTTCTTTTCCGAAGGGGTACATCCTGATTCTTGATGAAGAAGAGGAACTAAAATTACTTGAAAACACATTGCCTTAATTCCATTGTGGAAATTGCTTCTTATTTCGTCAATTATCGCCAGTTAGAATCGTTTGTTATTGACATCCCCGTGATGCTGACTCCGGAGAGAAAACGACCGTTTGAAAACTTCAATCAGGTAATACCTGACACCTACTGGCAGGTATAGGTTAGAATCCATTCGGAGGTTTTTCTCGTGGTTTCAAGATTTTTAGATATATGCGTAATCAGCAATATATCCATATCGGCAGGTATTCGGTATTAATACTCCAGTACCCTTCTCACCTTACAGTCCTCATCTGAAAACATAATTTCATTTCTTTCGGAATTGGCATTAATTACTATTCCGTTCAGAAAATCAATCCCAGTAACCTTTTTACCTAAAACGCTTGATATAATCGGGAACAGGGTATAATCATGTCCAATGACGACAAAAAGGCTCTCATCATCTATATTATCAAATGCCAACAACCTTTTCACATGGGTATCAGCATAAATATCAGGATCCTGCATGATATCTTCCGGAACCTGCTGATTAAGCCATTGTATTATGAGGTTCTGCCAGCCCTTTTCATCCCGGAGGTTAACATAAGAGTCCATGTTCAGGATGGGATCTTCTATCTTCTCCTGAAAATCAATTATTTGGGAGCATTCCGTAGAAAATCCCCGACTGATAAATTCAGCTGTCATCTGACACCTCCGTGCTGTTGTATGTCCAAGGACAAGCCTTCTCCCAGGGAAGATCTCCTGCAATGAGTTTCCGAATTCCAGTGCCATCTTAACTCCTTCCGGAGTAATCTCAACACCATGTCTCAAATGTTCAGGGACTCCCATAAATGAGTCCCTCTTTGAATGACGTATATATAATATAATTCTTCCTGATGCTGAATTCTCTTTCAGAAGGTCAAGAACATATCTGCCGGGTTTCATATTATGACCACACCATATCTGACTGTAAGGCATAATAATATACCAGGACTGGGTTTTACCTGACAAAACTCTTATCCCTGATGTTTCATATTTTTTTATATGGCCTTGAATGAAAATCACCACGAGGTATTCTCATATGAGAAAGCTTCACACCTCGATACAAATCTCCGCAGATTCATCTACCGACCAGATAAACTTGCAGAAAGGTTTATTAAGCCTGGAGATCGTGTTCTTGACTTTGGATGCGGACCCGGGTTTTTCACCAGGGAGTTTGCCAGGCGTGTTGGTGAGAACGGACAGGTCTTTTCAGTTGATCTTCAGGATGAGATGCTTAACATCCTTCGAAATAAACTGGAGCCAGAAGGTCTTATGGGACGGATCAAAGTGCATCAGTGCAAACCAGACTCGGTGAACCTCCCACAGGAGATGAATGGGACTTTTGATGTAGCTTTTACTATTTTTATGGTACACGAGGTGCCTGATCCTGCAAAATTGTTCAGAGAAATTTCACTGCTCCTAAAACCAGGAGGAATACTATATTATACCGAACCACCGCTTATTGTATCAGGAAAGGAGTATAAGGAGAATCTCGCTCTTGCAGAAACGGCGGGATTAAAAAAGATTATTCAGTCCTTATATTTTGTAAACAGGGCTGCTGTATTGAAGAAGATATAATCAGATCAGGTTTTTGGCAATGAAGGAGAGAGATACAAAGGTCAGAAATGAATGGATTTATATCTCCGGTTTATTCCTCTTTACATATACAAGGTAGTACCCAACTCCTGCCGGTATCAGAAATGTCAGGGCGTAATATAAGAACACATCAAAGCCGTAATAGGTTGCCTGGAACAACTGAACGATAAATATGTAATCGAGAATTACAGCGATCAGAGTCCATCCTATCCCCACCCCTATATAATATGTGAAAACAAGGTTTCTCGCCCTAAACCACAACCATGTAATTGCAATTGTAATAGGAGTAAAAACAGGAGTAATTATCCATCCCATTATGTCTGCATAAGGAGAAAAGAACAATGCTAATGATACCAGATATCCAATAAGCCAGAAAAAAATGCCCAGTCCGCAAATATCCTTTATCCATTCCTTCATGCTGCTTAAGATATACATTTGTCGTGATATGTCATATTTTTAATGCAGGGAGAATTCCGTATCAGAGGATCAAACAACTGGTTGAAGATATCGAATATCCTCACGAATCTGTCTGAATACAAACTCAACCTCATTCCATGCCCTGTCTACCAGCCTCTGATAATATGAAATGTCTACTCCTTTCGGATCAAAAGATGGATCAATCTGAAGTCCTTTTTCATCCCGGACCAGGTATGATGCATCCATTCCGGGAACAAGTTCGACATCATATAATTGATAAGTATCGATCACAGCCTGAGGAATACACCGTTTCTGGTATTTTTTCCGCCCAATCCGCCTGGTAATCACAAGTTCTGACAGGTCTGCATTACCTATTCCCTCATAATAACTGCGATAGATCTGCTTTACTTCAGGCCAGAGGCGGGCAAAATCATCTACTTCTGATTCAGTAGCCATAAGTCTGATCATCTTCTCCTGCATCTGCTGAACATATGGAGGAGTATTTCGTCTCCGTAATGCAACCCCCCGTGTCTTAATTCCACCACCTTTTATCCTTCCATAGTAGTTCCCATAGGATCCTGTTCCATCTGCCTGTGGAAGAAAAACAATCCAGTCATATGTTTCTAATTCAGTCTTAATGCCGGTGAAATCCTCTATTCTGTCAGACACAATATCAGGATTACACTGCTGTACAAAGAGACAGTCAATAATAGCATGAAGAACCCGTCCATCCATCTTTTTCACAAGTCTTATGCACTGCTTAAGGAGTTCGGTTGCTTTCAGGGTTATCTGCTCATGAACCTCAATTCTGCCGAACCTGGCATTTTTGTATCCGGTATAACCAAAACATGTAACAAGCATCCATTTCAGAATACCATCCATACCGACATAAGAAGGATCTTCCTTCTTCTTCCTTTTCGTTTCAAGCCTTATCCTTAGTACAGGTTCAAGCACAGAAGCCAGGAAACCTTCACGATCCTGATGCTCCAGGGTTTCTGGTGACAGATTATACTTTACGATAATTGAGGGATAGAACGAGGTAAAATCGATCTGGGTCACATCTTCATATACTCCAGGGTCAGGCTGCAGGGTAAGCCCTCCCCGGTACTCAAGCCGCATATCATTCAGACGTCTGTACGCCTCTGTATCGTTTTTTCTGAACGGAACGGCTATTCCTCGTGCCAGGGCTTCGTACACCTCGTAACTGGATACGAGTGTTCCAGGAGTAAGCCGGCTTGTCAGGTTTGGGGAGAGCCCACTAAGCCGTGATGCAAGAAATATTCCACTGATGCCTCCTTCCCGGTACATGAAACTCTGCCTGGTATCAATGATGATCCTGCCTTCAGGTACCCTGGCACCTAGCCTGTGCTCCATCCTGCCGTAACTAAAATATGACCTGGATGAGAGCGTTCTGAATTTTCCTGTCCGACTGAGTGTGTTCTGGATTCCCAACTTTTTAACATAGTCACATAAAAAATGGGACCAGCGATCATAATCCGGAAAGAGAATAACATCCGGATCACAGGACTGTACAATATCACAGAGGTCATCGATATTCTGCCGGTCAGAACCCTGCATGAAGATCTCTCTTTTATCTCCTGTAATGTCGGATACAGTAATAGTTCCTGTGTGATCAGAGCGGTGCGGGTTTTCACTGCAGGAGACCTGCATTATTGTTACAGGAGGTTCATGTTCAGGAATGAACCGGTCAATCCCTGTCCATCCTCCCGGAACAACCTTATGTTCAGCAGCGAACATCTGCTCCGGTCTGATGTCCACATTGAAAAGATTGACCTGATATCTGGTCTGTGTCTCGATCTGTTCGGCGATCTCCCGGTTCGCTTTGATTGAATAACCCTTATATTCCCGGTAAATGGATCGGAATGTACACTCCCTGACTTCAAATTCTGTCTCAAGTCCTTCAATGAGCGAATAATAAAGATGTGGATCAGGAAATGAAGCAAAAAATGAGGGTTGCTGTTTATGATGAGCAACGACCATAGAGCCATTCCTTATCTCCCAGACTAAAACCCCGTCCTGTGAACGACAGGTATCAAGGAGGAATGTGTCAGTAGAGTTCTGCATGACGATCCCTCCTGTACCTGATCGTTATGGCAAAGGACGCCTTCTGAATTATCTCATATAAAACTCCGAATCGACGGAAGATGTTTGGAGAGAGGAAGGAACAGAGATCACCAGGTACAGGCATAGCATACCACGATCCTGGTGTCCAGTATCTAAAGGTTTGGTAAACAGGGTGAAAGTGATCCGGTGCCGATTTAATTACCATAGTATGGTGTTATTCTCCTGAATCAACCCTCAAATAAATCCGAACCACTTTCAGTCTGGAATACTCTCTCTTATAAGTTCAATTATCAGAATGTCCGGTGTTCATAAATGACCTATACACCATCTTATAAAGCTTCAGTAAATCACGAAATCTATAAATAATAAAATTCGTTTTAACGATAAAAACCGGTAATTCTTTTTATTACCACGTAGAATTGGTAAGACCGGCGATTAAATCGGCCATGCAGATATTATGAAAGATTTCTTTAAATTTTTCATATTCTTTCATTTTAAGGGTATTTCCTGATACAAAATGAAATGGGTGGCGGGGATATCCCGGTGTGGAGTATTAACTCTGAAGCAGAGATCCATACTCATGGAATATGGCATCCTGCCTGCGGGTTCATATCTTTGGATGAGAGTAACAAAGAAGTTTTAACTTTCCACAGAACCGGTTCTAATCGAAATTTATAAAGAAGTTAACGTGATATCATGGATCTACTGTTAATAGTCCCTATATGTGCTCTGATTGGGCTGATCTATGCAGGCATCTGTTACAACCGGATGAAAAAAGAATCTCCGGGAGAAGCAGTCATGCAGAAGATCGCTGCTGCAATCCACCTTGGGGCGATGACCTATCTCAAGCGTCAGTATACCGCAATCGCGGTATTCGTCGTTGTACTAGCGATAATTCTTACATTCGTGATTAATCCGCTCACAGCAGTCTGTTATGTCGTAGGAGCTGCCCTTTCTGCACT
>Ga0209340_1001466_pt1 | contig 16783 bp, 12 predicted proteins | sample EPASupsiteSAE323_FD_187266 | JGI IMG/M metagenome (GOLD analysis project Ga0209340, IMG submission 187266) | Bioremediated contaminated groundwater from EPA Superfund site, New Mexico - Sample SAE3-23 (SPAdes) (version 2) | ecosystem: Environmental > Aquatic > Deep subsurface > Groundwater >... | reverse complement strand
TTTTTCTTCTTTAGATCAAGTTAGAATGAAGTTAAATCATTTAAATTGGCGAGATTTAACCGATTTATTAAATTTGCTAGATTATTACAACATAAATTTAGGTTATGATTATAATAAATATATCCTAGATTTAATTGCGGATAAACTTGAATCACAAGATGTTTTAGATGAATTTTTGAGTAATCCTCGATTATTTAGAGGATCGTTATTGGAGGCGGTTAAATTAAAAAATACTTTTTTGGTTTCAAAACTTCTTGGGAATTTTAAAAAGTTACATCAAACGATAGATTCTTCTTCTGGGGGACATGATGGTCCTGTTTATTCTCTTTTTATGCGGCCTAATGGTTGTTTTTTTATTTCTGGAGGCGAGGTCTCAACTGAATTAACCTTAACAAATTCGATTAATCCTTTAAATAAGGCAGGCTTAAATACTGTAAAATTATGGAAATTGGTTGAAAATAATAAATTTATTTTATGTCAAGTCTTGGGTTATGATAATTTTGATCAACGGGAATCTGTTTATTCTGTGGCTGCATCCTCAGATAAGTCAACTATTGCTGCCGGAGATCTTGAAGGATACATGCAAATAGGAAAAAGGGATAATCATGGGAACTTTGTCTTTGAACAGTTGCTGAGTTCTACAGCTTTAGTTAGTTCTATTGTCTTGAGTTCTGATGGTAATTGTTTGGTTTCTGGGTCTTGGGACTCTAAGGTCAAAATTTGGACTCGAGATGTTGCGAATCCTAATTTTAAACTAAAACAAGAATTGAGTTTTAATCCAAGACTTAATGTAAGTTTTTCGAGAAATGGTCATACAAGTTTGGTTAATTCTGTTGTTATGACTTTAGATGGTAATAGAATTTTTTCAGCGTCATCTGATAAGACAATAAAAATTTGGGATAAAAATGCAACTGGAGATTTTGTTATATTTCAAGCTTTAGGTTTGACGCTTGGCGGTCATTTGGATGCAGTTAATTCAATAGTTGTAAGCGCTAAAGGGAGTTTGCTTGTTTCGGCTTCAAGCGATAATACTATAAAGATTTGGAGGAAGAATTTAGCAGGTCTATTTGCATTGCAACAAACGCTTGATTTGGGAGTTGGTGGGCATACAGATTCTGTTAAGAGTGTGGTTATGACTTCTGATGGTAAAATTTTATTTTCAGGGGCCAATGATGGAACTATTAAGATGTGGAAAAGAAATTTTAATGGTAATTTTTATTTACAACAGACTTTAGACTCGACTGTTGGAGGGCATATGGACTTTGTTAATTGTCTTGCTACTTCTTCAAATGGTTCTCTTATTGTTTCTGGTTCAACTGATTCCACAATTAAAGTATGGTTTACAATTGGTTTTGGAAATTTATCGTTGACTCAAGCTATGTTTATTTTTATTTGTTTTAAAAAACATGCTTTTGGTCAGATTTTAGATTTATCAATTGTATCTAATAAAATTGAATTGATATCGATTTTTAATAGTTTAAATCCAGAGATTAAGAAATTTTTATTGAATCGGTACGTAAAATTGCCTTTATAATAAAGATAATTTTATATACTAAAATTTAAAAATTATTTTGAAAAAATGGGTTTAAAGCGTTTTTAAATTCATCTTTAATTTTTTTTAGATTTTCTGATGAGTTGGCTTCAAACCTTAATGTAATAGCAGCTTGCGTATTTGATGTTCTAACAAGTCCCCAGCCATAATCATTTTCGGCTCTGATGCCATCTATTGTTATTATTTTTACATTTTGTTTCGTTGAAAAGTATTGTTTTACTTTATTAACAATTTCGAATTTTTCTTCTTCTTTGCAGGTTAAGCGGTATTCAGGAGAACTTTGTTTTTCGGGAAAGACTTTTAAAAGGGTATCTATTGTTTTGTTTTCTTCTTCTAATATCTCAAAAAGTCGCATCATTGCATAAATTCCATCGTCATATCCAAAGTAACGATGTTTAAAAAAGAAGTGGCAACTAAGTTCTCCAGCAAGATCTGCATTATTTTCTATCATGCAGTTTTTTATTAATGAGTGTCCTGATGGGGCAATTATTCCATTAGCATTCCATTGGTTTAAAACTTCTATTAATCCTGCAGAGGCCTTTATATCAAATACAATTGTTGCATTTGGTTTATCTTTTAAAATTTGCTTTGAATAAAGAGCTAATAGTTTATCTCCTGGAATTAGTTCTCCGTTTTTATTTATAGGAGTCATTCGGTCAGCATCGCCATCAAATCCAATTCCAATTTCTAAAGATGAGCTTGTTTTTAATCGATTTATAAGTATAAGCATATTTTCAGGGGTTGTAGGGTCTGCTTCGTGATTTGGAAAGGTTCCATCAATTTCTTCAAAAATTGTTTTTACATTTTTCCAATTCATTTTGTTGATAAGCTTTGGGATTATTGCTCCTGATGCGCCATTTCCGCAGTCAATTAATGAGGCAATATGTGAATCTTTTAGATGTTTAAAATTTTCTGCGAGATAGTTTATGTACAAAGTTGTTGCATCATAATTTTCTATTTCGCCAATTTTTTTTGTTTTGTTTTCAAAGAAGACTGCACGTTCGCTAATTTTTTTTATTTCTTGAATTGCATTTCCCCAGATGGATTTTTTTTCTAAGCAAATTTTCATGCCATTATATTCTTTGGGGTTATGGGAGGCTGTAATCATTAATCCGCTAGTGCTTTTAGGATTATTGAAAAGAGAAAAGTAAAAGGTAGGGGTAGGACAAAGGCCTATGTCTATCACATTTAAGCCCATGTTTGTAATGTTTTTTATAACTATATCTTTTATAGCTTGAGAATGAATTCTACCGTCCATGCCAACAGTAATATGAGTTAATTCGGGAGATTTTTCTAAGAAATAGGTTATTATAGATTTTGTTAGATTTTCAGTGTCATTTATTGTAAATGATTGTCCGATTATTCCACGAATATCATATTCTCTAAAAATGTTTCCTTGCATGACTTTTTCCTTTTACAAAAAAAATAGCTTTGCTAGTCTCAATAAAATATTAGTTATTTTACGATTAAATCGCTTTTTTGAAAACTATTTTTTGAATTAAATTTCATAAAATACATATAGAGAGATCAATATGAAATTAAATAAAAAGTTCTATCTTTTTGTATTGTTTTTGACCTTTTTAAGCAGTTTTTCTTTAAATTTTGTTGGGGCTAATTCTAAGGACCTTTCAGATGGTCCCATTAAAAATTCTGCAGATTTTCCTATTTTAAAGTCTGTTTTGTTGAAATTTAATAAGACTGTAGAGGACGAATTAACAAAATCTATTAGTGATTTTTTTGCCTTAGAAGGGTCTATTCAGGTCGAATTAGATTTAGAAAGTAATTTAAAAGGTCGGGCAAAGCTTTTTCTTGATTCAAGATTTTTTAAAAGAAAAATTGTAAAAGGAGCATATCTAGAAAATAAACAAGAAATTGTTCAAATTAGAGATTTTTTAGCCGAAATTTTAGCTGAGTTTTATATTGTAAAAAAATTTATAGAACAAAGTAATAATTTGGCTTCTTTGCTAGATAGTTTTGCCAAGTTGATTTTTGTAACAGAAAAATTGTTTATTAAGGTGCAGTTATCGCAAGAAAAGTTTTCTAGAAATTTATTCAATACAAAAAGTAGTTTGGAAGATTTGAAAATTGTTATTGCTCAACAGGAACAGGCATTTGTGAAATTAAATTCTTCGCTTAAAGATTGTATTAATTATAAAGAGCCTTCTTTTTGGCTACGCAATAGTATGAAATTGTACTTAACAGGTGTTATTTCTTTAGCAACATTAGTTACTTTGATTTGCATTGGACATGATGGTCGAACTAATTTATGGGATTCCATTAAAGGTGTTGGTTGTTATTTTGGATTATTTATTTCAAATGGGTATGATTCTTTTTTAAAAACCTTTGGATTTCGCTCAATTGAGGAAAATATTTTTGCTCAAGATAAATTTGTTGTAGCTCAAAGTTGTAGAGAGCAAGGAAAACAGATTTTAGATTTGGTATCTAATTGTCCATTTAATTCACGAAATGCATACGATTTGCGTGATGCTAAGTTATGGATTGAAGCTGAAAAAATGAGAGTAACAGATTGTGATCATGATATTTATGAAGGGGAACAATTTCAAAGAATATTGGAACAATTTAGAAGGTTGCATGCTGAATTTGGAGTTAGAAAAGACGAGTTTATTATAGCTGTAGATAGAGCAAAAAATTTTGATGTTACTCAGCATCTTTCAACTATGATGAAGCCTTATTTGGTGGATGATCCTGCTTGTCGTGCTTGGTTTAGTACACAGGGGGTTATTTCAAGACTTGCAGGTAAATTTATATCAGACCATGCTGCAAGACTAGGGGCTGATACTTTAAGGCCTATTAATGAGTTATCTGATAAAACTAGAGATTTTATAGCAAATATTTTAGGGCAAGGGGATATTTTAACAGGTAAGGTTAGTGATCGTGTTGTTCGCTATGCAGAACTATGGATTGCAGGTTTATTATTCGATATTAGTGATTTTTGGCAAGCTTTATCTGTTGGCGCGAATAAGGTCGATTCAATTTTTAATGCTATTAATACAATGGTTTTTCTTTCATTTTTTGCTGGGATTATCATTGCTAGTTATAAAATTTATGAAAAAAATAAATCGGATAAGACTAAAGAGATAGATATTGTAATTCATAAAATTTCTTTACTTTTAAATAAAGCAAAAATTGATAACTCGATAGAACAATTAAGTATTAAAGATAAAGGTTACTTAAGTTACTTTATTTATTTAATTGAAAAAGATTTTTATGCTTTAAATAAGCAAGAGCAGAGAAAAATTGCACTTTTAATATTGGCTCTCAAAGATGAAGCCCTCAATCTTTCTCAAAAATTGAGGGCTTGTGAATTTAGTTTTGCTTAATTATTTTTTAATCATTATTTAAATATGGCAAGACTTCATAGAAAGATGCAGATGGTTTTGGTACATCCATAATGTATGCAACTGTGTTAGCGATTTGGGGTGTATATACTTTTTTAACAACTTTTTTATGTTTAATATTATTGTTTCGGTATAAAATTAAAGGGACTTGGCTATCGTATCCATAGGGAGTTCCGTGGCCAGTTCCTGTTTTATAGTCTGCGATGTACATATAAGGTTGAGTTTGACAAATAATTTGGCCACTTCTTCCTGGGTAAAGTTGATTTTTGTAGGTGAATTCAATTGAATCTTTGGGGTATGATGTTTTAGATAATTCTTCAAATGTCCAACAATTTTTAAAAGCAGGATTTTCTTTTAAAATTGATTTTATTTTATCTAATATTTTTGTTTTTTCTGCAGGATCCATTTTATTTAATATTGATTTTTCAAGATGAAATTGTGGTGTTTTGTACGTTTTTACTAAGTTTTTAATTTTAAATTGTTTTTCTATTTCGGCATTTAGATTAGCTATTATGTCTTTGGGACTGATTCTTTTAGCATTAAAGTGTTGTTCTTGTAAAATTTCAGGAATTCTAAGAACACCATGATCAGCTGTAAAAACAAATAAAACTTTCTTAGGGTCTACTTTTGAATATACAAATTTGATAAAATGATCTAATTGTTTGTCTATTTGATATACTGCATCGTTGTATTCATAAGAATCTGGGCCAAATAAATGGCCAACTTTATCTAAATTACTAAGAGATATCCAAAGTAAAAATTTTGTTTTTGGTTTATCTACAAATTCATTTTTAATACATTCTTTTGCAAGCTCTAAGAGCATAGCGCTTGATTTTGGAGATCTTAAAAAATTTTCGTGTTGGTTTTTAGTTTTTAAATTTTTATCACTAAAAAGAATAATGCTATCAATAAGTGATTTTTCTGCAGCATAGTTATAACTGTTAATATTTACCATATCATAATAGGAACTCTTTTTTGGATAAGCTAATTCCCATTTAAAATCTTTAGTTGGAAGATTTTTATTATTAAAATCATCAACCCATTTTGGAATCATATTAAAATATGCCTTGCTTGAAGAAAATTTATGTGCTGCTGAATCAAACCAAATTGCTTTTCCTAGTTTATTTGCCATACCTATTGCAGCACGATCTTTGATGGAGATAGAGAATACCTTGTTGTTTTCTTTATCTTGAAGCATTACCTGATCAGACAGTCCATCTACTTTGATATTTGAGGCGGATTTGTATTTAATTTTTTTATCATTTTCACAATAAAAAACTGGAGATGTTTTTGTTAAATCATTAACGGACTTTATTTTGTTGTCGTTTTCATCAAACCAATAATTGGCCATAATTCCATGATCTTTTGGAGTGGTCCCTGTTCCTAGGGATGCATGACCAGCTGCTGTAGTTGTTGCTGCGTAAGGAAATCTTGCATCGGAGTAATGAGTTCCATTTTCATATAAAAATTTTATTCCGCCATTTAAATTTGGAATTAACTTTTTAAATTGATGATTTGCTAGTTGGTCAACAACAATAACCACCGTTAGAATTGGATAATCTTTGCAAGATATGTTAGAAATAAATAGCAAGAGCAATAAACATACTTTTGTTAATTGTTTTTTCATTAAAAATCCTCTTTTTATTGGTTTTAAAATAACTTTTAAAATATATAATAGGGGAAAATAATAAGTCCATAATTTAAGATTAAAGTTGGTTAAGGTTTTATGATTCCAAGAAAAATAGAGTTGAAAAATTTTTTGAGTTATGGGGCAGCTTCACAAACAATTGATTTTAAAGATTATCGATTGATTTGTTTTTCGGGAAAAAATGGTAATGGTAAATCGGCATTGTTAGATGCTATTACTTGGGGTATTTGGGGATGTGCTAGAAAAATCTCTGGAACAATTAAGGCAGATAGTGGGTTGCTTAGACTTGGGCAAACTCAAATGATGGTCTCTGTTGAATTTGAGTTTAATGGGAATATTTATAGAGTTAGACGAGAGTTTGCGAAGACTTATGGCCGAGATTATCAAATTTTGGATTTAGAATTGTTTGATAAAGAAAAAGATGCTTTTGTATCTTTGTCTGATAAAACCGTAAAAAAGACCCAAGAGAAGATTGAAACATTACTTGGTTTAGATTTTGAAACCTTTGTAAACTCTGCTTTTTTGCGACAGGGTATGGCAAATGAATTTTCTCAGAAAAATCCTAGAGAACGTAAACAGATTTTAATAAATATTTTAGGGCTTGGAAAATATGAAAATTTAAAAAATTTGGCCCAAGATAAAATTAAAGTTCTCACTTCTGAAAAAGAAAAGAATCAATTTATAATAGAGCGATCTAATTTAGATATATCTGAAGAGCCTAAATTAAAAGATCAGCTAATTTTATTGCAAGATCTTTTGGATAAAAAATTAGAAGAGATTAGGAAGTTGAATATTAAATTTGAAAGTTTGGAAAAAGAAAAGTCAAAGACCCTTTTAAATCTACAGCAGCTTGAGAATTTAAAGATTAAAATAAATGAGACTAAACAATATTATGATGAAAAATTGAAGAAATATTTCGAAATGGCTTTATTTTGGCGCAATGTTCATAAAAAAAGTTTAGTAGCTTTGGATATAGAAAAAATAGAAAAAGAGAAATTAGCATTACTTAGTTTGGATAGAAAGTTTAGACAAGAACAGCACGAAGATCTTTTGTTGCAAGGTGAGATGTTTAAGTTTCAGACTCAATATCAAGAAAAAGTAAATCAATTGAAAAAGGAAAAAGAGCAACAAGTTAATGAAGAAAAATTGATTTTAAATAAGGTTATTTTTGAGGTTGAAAATTTAAACTTTGTTATAAAAGAGAAGTTAAATCAAAAAAAAGAGTTAGAGTATAAGATTTTAAATTTAAAAACAGAGCATGAAGAATTAGAGAATAAGATAAAAAAAATTGGTGATTTAGAAGTAAGATATGAAAATTCATTAAAACAATTTGAAAAAAGACGAACTTTTTATAATATCTGGATACAAAAGGGGAATTGGGTAAAAGAGTCTTTAGTTGCTTTAGAGCAAAAGAAAAAAATTATGTCGGATGATAAAAATCCCTCTTGTCCTTTATGTGAACAACTTCTTACTTCTAGTCGGAAAAAATATTTAATTTCAGATTTAGCAATCGAAGAATCTTTTAAAATAAATAGGTTAAAACGGATTACTTTTCTTATTAGTTCTTTAAAAGAGATTTTGATACATCAAAACGATGAATTAAGCTTGCAAAAAGATATTGTTTTGCAGTTGAAAGAGTTTTTTAGTCGTCGAGAAGTTGTTTTAAAGCAATTTATGGAGTTAAAGAGTGATCTTAAATTTTTTGATTTAGAGATTGCAAAGCTAGAGAAAAATAAAGCTGAATTTGAAAAAAATGTTTTATCAATCAAATTGCGAATTGAATCTAAAGAGCAGGCAGTAAAAGAGGTTGAGACTAAGGATGAAGCTGTTCTTGCTATTTTGAATTTGATGGAGCAGGTAAAAATTAAAAAACAATCCTTAAATATTAATCAAGCAACTTTTGTTGAAATTAGTCAAAAGCTAGATAAGTTGGATACTTTGCTTAAAGAAAGTGAAGATTTAAAAAGAGAAATTATTTTCCAAAAAGAGCGACGTTTAAAACTTGTAGAATTTTTTATAGAGTTAAAACAATTAAAAAAAACTTTAAATTCGCTTAATAAAGATTGTGAAAAGTTAAAACCTTTTGAGATTAGTAAAAATCTTCTTGAAGAGCAGCTGTCAGGTTTAAAGTTTGAAATAGAATCTTTCAACAAAGATAAAGAGAAAATATTACAGGATATTGGTAGCTTTAATACAACTCTTAAACGTTTGGAATTATTAAAAATTGAAAATGAAGAAAATTTAAAAAAATTAACATTTTTAAGCAAAGAAATTTTAGATTTTCAAAAAGTTTCTGCAATTTTGGGTAAAGATGGAGTTCAGGCTTTATTAATTGAAGAAGCTATTCCTGAGATAGAAGAGGAAGCTAATAATATTTTATCTAAACTCTCTGAAAATCAGGCTCAAATTTTTATAGACTCACTTCGCGATTTAAAAAAGGGTGGGGTAAAAGAAACTCTTGATATAAAGATTTCAGATTCAACAGGAATTCGTCCTTATGAAATGTTTTCGGGTGGGGAGGCCTTTCGTATAGATTTTGCACTTCGAATTGCAATTTCAAAAATGCTTGCAAGAAGAGCTGGCACAGCTTTGCAAACCTTAATTATAGATGAAGGATTTGGATCTCAAGATGAGGATGGCTTAGCGCGTCTTATGGATGCAATTTATTTAATCCAGGAAGATTTTGCAAAAGTGATCGTTGTTTCGCATTTAACATCTTTTAAAGAAAATTTCCCTGTTCATTTTGTTGTTGATAAATTACCGACAGGTTCTGTAGTTACTGTTGTTGAACGAAGTTGATCAATGTAAAGTAGGACTTTTGTTTTTTTGAGAATGGATGTAAATACGTCTAATACTTTAAGACCTACCTATTTTTCTGTATAATTGCTAAGTATTTATCAAAATTGTTTTATACACTAGGGAGTTAGGTCATGATGAAAAAAATATTATGTTATTCCTGTATTTTTTGGAGTACACAAGGCATTAGTTTTTGTAATAGTCTGGATATATGGAATGGCTTTATGTATCATAACAATTCTACTCCTCAATATGCTATTGCATTAGAAACGTTAAAAGAAGTAAGCTTTAATCAAATTGACAAAATTTTAGATATAGGGTGTGGTTCTGGAGATATAAGTGCTAATTTAATAGCTCCTTTAGTGCCGCAAGGTCATGTGCTTGGTATTGATATGTCTGGAAATATGATTGAATTTGCTAGGCAAGCATATAAGAATATACCTAATGTTAATTTTGATATTGTTGATGTACGAGATTGGATCCCTGCTCATAAAGAATATGATTGTGCAGTATCTTTTAATGTTTTTCATTGGATAAAAGATTTACGTCCGGTATTTGTTAATGTCGCTCAATGTTTAAAACCTGAAGGTATTTTTTTATTTGCTATGGGGTATAAGAATAATTTTTTTACAGATTCTACAGCGGCTGTTGCTTCATCGTCAAAGTGGGCAAAATATTTAAAAAATCCTATCCGACATGCAAATCTTACTCATGATAAGGAAAGTATTAAAGAAATATTGGAATATGCAGGATTTAAACCTTTAGTTATTAAAAAATTTAATCAAAAAATAAATCTTGCAAGTGAGGAAAAATTTGCTTTATTTACAAGAGCTTGGATTTATGCAATTCCTGAATTGAAAGAGATTCCCGAGGATCTTTGTGAAGATTATATTAATGATATTATAAAGAATAGTCCTATTAATTATAATGAGGATGGTTCAATATACTTTTTTACATCTATTTTGATTGTTAAGGCTGTTAAATTGGCTTAGAGCTAAATGTACTAATTTTGATTAGGGGTATTTTTTAATTGGCTCGCAACCATTAAAGTAAATTTCATTATCATTGATAATTTTTATGACTTTGTATTTACCTTTAGTGTAAATTTCTCCATTGTCTAAAAAATGAGTTACTTCTAAGATTATTACACTTGCTTTGGGAGGTGAAACTTTTCCATCTTCTGTTTTTTCTAATAGAGGTTGTTCACCTTCTAACCAATATGCTCGTTGGCCTGATTTTAAAAATTCATAGATTTGATTACATTCTAAATTTAAAGGTATGCATTCTTCTTTTTTCTTAAATCCATTTTTAAATTCTGAAAAATTTCTTAAAACCAAGTCGGGCGCAAATTTCATATTAATAGACATTTTGTGATCTCTTTTATAATTATTAAAAAGTCCAGATAGCAGTGTAATCTTTAAGGTTAATTGTAGAATTTCCCAATTTATACAATAGAGGGTCATTTATTTTGTGATTTAAGCTCATTTGTAGCTTTAAAAGTCTACATGTTTGTTCATTAAATTCATTTAATTTAAATGTAATACCTGGTCCACGACAAATTACATAATTTTCTGCCTCTTCGCAGATGTAGTTAAGTAAAGTTAGTCGCTCAACAAATTTTCTTTTATTTTCATTATTTAATAATAATGTTATTTCTTCGATGTCTTTAAATAGTTTTTCTTTATCAAATGGTACAGCATTACATGTTTTATTGTATTCTTTGCGTGTAATACTATCTTTAGCATGGGGTTCTATGTTTTTAAATTTTAAATAATCATTGAGATAAGCCATAATCATAGTATCTAATTCTGGCATCATTGATGAATCATCTAAATAATAAAACCAAGGAACTTGGATATTATCGATATTTTTTTTAAAAATTCCATGACTTAAATTGTTTGTAAATTTTTGTTTAAAATTTTTGGTTATTTTTTCAAGGTCTTCTTTTTGTTCAACCATAAATTCAATTCCGATCCGACCAACATTTAGTTTTTTTAGGCTATTTTGGTCTTTGGAGTTAAATATTTGAATATATGTGTTTTCACCTGTTAAATAAAAACCGGTCCAGGAGGTTTTTGCATGGTCTGATGATTCTCCTGTATGTGTTTTTTCTTGTCCATTGCAAAATTCATTTTTTAAAAAATTTGATTCTTTAATTGCATTATAAGTATCTTCATCGATTATGGCGTGTATAAAATGAAAAAACACATCATTTATTTCTGTTTTGGACTTGAATTCTTTATTCATTTTTTCTCCTTGTAATGGCCAAATTTTACAATCAATGACAAAAAATAAACTGACTAATAAAAGCTTTTTAAAGGTTTTCATAATGTTATTTTAAATATTTTTATCTTTATATTATTAAACATAAATTATTATCAAAATTTTATAAGTGAAAATTATCATTAAAAGTGTTTTTTAGCAAAAGATATTAGATTTAAAGTTGTTGCTTTTTTACTAATAAAATCGAGGTTTTGTTTATTTTGAAAAAAGATTATAAAATTTATTTTTTTATTATACTTGAACTCATAATTAATTTGTAAAATATCAATAGATTAAAGTTAAATAGTTAAAAGGATGTTTTATGTTTTCAAATTATTTTAAAAATTTAGTTTCGTTGTGTTTGGATGAAAAAGATACATTTCAAACTAAGTACACTACTCAATTTAAGTGTGATTGTTCATTTTTAATGTTCCATAATAGGGTTATTGTTGAAGGTGATTTTGAGCTTTTTGAATTAGAATATGCAAAAAAGCTTCATAAAAACAATCCTTATACGATATGGGTTGATGCTAAAAATATAGAAGCAAAAAATAAACTAAATAATAATGATTTTTCAGTGCAAATTTCTTGGCCTAGTATGGTGCTTGCGTTAGAGGATTTGCAGTCTATTTTTTATGATAGTTGTATAACTGTTAAACGCATTATGTCTGATGATGAAATTCTTAAAATATGGGTTCCTTTGGTTATTAAATCTTATTCTCCGCAATTTAATTTAGTTGAGTTTGAAAAAGCTTTTAATGATTGGAATATTTTTTTTAATTATCTGCACAATTCGGTAAGATATTCACAAATCAATTTTTTTCTTGGATATTGGGAAAATGTTCCAGTAGCCACAGGAGTTTTTATTATTAAGGATGATAATGTTTTTATACATTGGATTGGTGTCTTGCCTGAATACAGAAATAAAAAGTTAGGTTCAGTAATTACAAGTATTCCCTTGCAGCATTTTAAGAAAAATGGAATTAAAAATGCTTATTTGTTTGCATCAGTTATGGGGAAACCAATTTATGAAAAACTTGGATTTACAACTATTGGTCAAGTTGATGCATATAAGACAGATAGATGAGATTTTATTTTTTGAGCTTTTGAAACTTTAATTATCTTTTTATACCTTATTTTATAATGTTTTTATTATACATTTCTTGCTTATTAAAGAATTAATTTTTTATATTGCAAAAAGTTACAACAAAATAAAATTGTAATTTTTAATAAGGATAAGTATGAAAAAATTATTTTATATTTTTATGGGGTTGGGACTTTTATTTGGTGCGATATGTTTTTTTATTTTTTTCCCTGTTGCTAATTTCCCTAGTCCTAAAGGTTTTTATGGAATTGGTGAAAAAAATTATCATTGGGTAGATCTATCTCGTAAAGAATTAAACAGCCAAGATGTAAAACACCCTTATCGTGAAATTATGGTTTACGTTTTTTATCCTACCGTAAAAAGTGAAGTAAAAAATTTGGTTTCATTTGATTTTGATGCAGCACAATCTTCAATAGAGTATTTAGCTAAAACGAGCAAGTTTCCAAGATGGGTATTTAATAATATAAAGTTTATTAAAGTACATTCAAAATATGATGCGTTTATAGCTCAAAATAAAATAGTTTTTCCTATTATTATTTTTTCACCTGGTGGTGGACTAATGGTTCAGCATTACTCACATCTTATTGAAGGGCTTGTAAGCCAGGGATTTGTTGTTATTGGTATTAATCATCCATATATCGCTGACATTGTTCGTTATGCTGATGGACACATTGTTAAGTCGGCAATGCAAGACAAAAAACAAGAGGCGAAAAAAACAGGTCAAAGTTTTTCTAAATGGAAATCGGAACAAGTAGAAGAAAATGCAAAAGATATTAGTTTTGTGATAAATAAAATACAAGAAATTGCTTCTAAAAAAGATAACTTTTGGGGCAATATTGATTTTAATAAAATTGGCTTATTGGGGCATTCATTTGGTGGAAGAACTATAACTCATACCATTTTAAATGATAAGCGAATTAAATGTGGATGTAATTTAGATGGCGGAATAGAAGAAAGTGATGCAAAAAAGCCATTTTTAAAACCATTTTTATTTGTAATGGGCGGGAAAAGCCACATTTGGAATAAAGATAATTCATATTCTAAAGCGGTAGATCCTTTAGGGCTAAAGATGATAGAAGAACTTGCGAATGTAAAAAATGGTAATGTAAGCATTTTAACAATTGATGGTGTAGGACATGGGTTATTTACGGATACACCTTTGCAATTAAATAGAATTTTATTTACACGTTTTCTTTCTAGATTTGTTGATTTTTATTTAGGGCAATCCTCTAATAAAGCATTTGATATTTTAGTTAATAATGTTATGCCTGAAATTAATATTTTTTTTGATAAAAATTTAAAAAATAAATAAGGGAATTAAAATGAAAAAAATAACAGGTTTTACATCAATTGCTTTTATATCAACTGGAATAATGTTGGTTTGTGGAGCCTTAATATTTTCTACATTATTTTTTAAAAAAACAAAAAACAGAGTGAAACATAATTTATTTGTTCAATTGCCTTTAAATATTGAAGCAATTAAAAAGCTTCAACGTAATTTGGATCCTGTAATTGATAAAATAATTCAGGAAGAACTTGGTGTAAAACAAGATAAAAATTTGCCTATTTTCTTTTTTAAAAAACGTCAGGCTATAACCGTTTATTATATTAATGATGCGTATGATAATGGTGAAAATTTTCTTTTTACTCAGTTAGATGTTTTGCGAATAAAATCAGTTCCTAAAAATGTAACTATTAAATCAGAAGTGGCATTTTTTGGGGGTACAGAAGCACAATTGATTGATTTAGTTGGATTTATTGATGATTTATCTGGAGAATTGTTAGCATTAAATAAAGAAATTAAGCCGTCTGTTTATAGGGTGAATGAAGAGTATAAAAAGTTATATCATTTTAATTTTTATGATATAGCTAAAAGTGAACAATTTTCGTTTAAACCACATATATCTTTAGGGCATTTGCGTTTAAATTCTATTAAAAGTTTATTTAAAGATCCTTTAATCGCTAATAGTATTATTGAACGTATAAAACAAAGAATTATGAATATTGTTTCTCAAGCTTTATTGCAATTAACAGTAGATGAAAGAAAAATTTTATTTGATAAGCTTTGTATATATGATCAGCAAAAACGAGAATATATAAAAGAATATAATTTCTAAAATTGAATTAAAAATTTTTAGTTAATTTTTTTTGTATTCTTTTAATTTATTTTCAAAATATGAACGATCAATCATATTATTAAGCTTTTCATATTTATCGGCTAAATATATTGCTAGTTTCATAGATGTAGGGTTATTTGCATTTTTTCCCATTATTTGTTCTATTTGTTTTTTCACTTATTTTTTGGTTCAACTTAAATGTCATTAAATTATTTTATAAAAGTATATTAAACAAGTTGCTGGTAAGATTAGGCTTTATTTTGTGTAAATTGATCATAAAACATTATTCCAGCTTTATCGCCAAGTTTTTTGATTTTATCTGCAGAATTTATCCATTCTTGCCAATAAATTGAATTTTTATATTTGGGTTCATTTGGCAAAATTATTTTTTTTAACAAAATTTTAATATTAATTGAGTTTATTCTTTCGCCATATGCTTTTAAATAAATTTCCATAATCTTATAGGCTTCTTTAAGTGAAAAATTTATAAATTTATTACTTTTGGTTTTTTTATATTGTGTTTTTATATTATTTGCAGCATCTATCCAATCTTCCCATAATGCCGGGTCGATAGGATTTTCATCCTCTAAAAACATCATACAACTTAATAAAATTCCCAAATCATCTGAAGGATTTTTCTCATAATATTTTTCTAAAAAATCGGTTGAAATATTATAAGCTTCTTTAATGTTTAAATTCATATTACTTTCTTATGGTTATTGAGGTTTAAATTGTTTACACAATCCTGTAATTGGATTACATTCTCGAGGAGTTTTATTAATTCCTCCATGCCTTATTATATAATTTCGTACTCCGACCCATATTTGTTCGCCTTCTTTTGTGATTTTTGAAAACCATTCTATTTCATGTTTATCTTTGATTAAAAAGTTTGTTTTGTCTTGCGCGATAGATATTAAAAGTTCTCTATTTTTGGGCGTATCAAGTAAATGGCCAGTTTTATTTCTAAATATATGTTTTAAATCGTTGCCTTCTGCTAATTGTATAACTTTTTTTGATAAATCTTTAGCATTATTCGCAATATTTTGTAGCTCGCTACCAGCTTGTTCAACGATTTTGGTTATGGGAGTAAAAAGTTCTTTTTTAGATTTAATTATTTCTGATGAGGGAATAATTAATTGAGGGTTAGAAGTAGTTAGCGCGGAAGCATCTGATTTTATTTTTGAAATAGCATTTGAGAATTTATTTGCAATTAAGGCGGTGGCAGGTTCAGTTTCAATTTTAATTGCTGTGCCAAGCTCGCCTAAAAATTTACTTGCAGAGGCAAAGACTTTCGCGGTAGCTATGTTTTCTGTTCCTAGAGTTACGATTTCGGTTAAAACTTCTTTTACAGATTTATTTTCAAAATGTTTTGCAATTGCTGTGGATACCTGATCATATTTGTCGCAAGCGATTTTTGAGCCAGAAGCTTGGCATTCGGTTTCAAAAGCGAATGGAGTTTCTTCTGTTGGAGCGGCAAGTATAGCTCCTAAAGTATCGCATAATAAGTAACCAGCTTTAAGGTGATTCTCTAATGCTTTTTGGGGGTTGGTGATTATGCTTTCAAAATAATTAAAAGAATTTTTTAATCCTTGACTGACTCCATCTATTAATATTTCACCCATAGCTATTGCTGTATTTGTAAGTATCGTGCCTATTTCGATTGTAATATCAAGCATATGCTTGCAAAAATCTGAAAGATTGTAGGCAGCTTCATATATGTTTGTAATAGAGCATTGATGTGCAAAATCAGCAGTTCTATAAATAATTGAGGTAAGTCTTTGCATATATGAATTATCTGAATACGCATAGTTAAGTTCAGATGTGTTATTTAAAATTTCAACCAGTTCATTGTTAATGTTTTGTTGAATGCTATTGCCTTTAAAGTTAGCAAATTGATCAAATGAAATATATTTTGATTCAAGGTCTGTCTTTAGGTTGCTATTT
>Ga0209340_1001464_pt1 | contig 16793 bp, 17 predicted proteins | sample EPASupsiteSAE323_FD_187266 | JGI IMG/M metagenome (GOLD analysis project Ga0209340, IMG submission 187266) | Bioremediated contaminated groundwater from EPA Superfund site, New Mexico - Sample SAE3-23 (SPAdes) (version 2) | ecosystem: Environmental > Aquatic > Deep subsurface > Groundwater >... | reverse complement strand
TTCTGCTTGTCTTGCCTCAAGAATTCCTCATAATACATTAATTACAAAGGATATTCTTGAAAGAGTGGAAAAGGCGGAAGATTTTATCAGAGATTTAGGATATAGAGGATTTAGAGTAAGACATCATGATAAAATAGCCAGAATAGAGCTTAATACCGATGATATTGAAAATTTTATTAAAAATCATAGAGAAAAAGCTGATAATGAATTAAGAGGATTAGGATATACAAGTGTTTGTGTTGACTTAAAGGGATACAGGTTATCAGGGCTCAACAAATGAAACATATTGAAGATATTTTACATAAATTTAAAGACGGAAATCTTGGTATTGATCAGGTTATAAATGAAATAAAAAGCCTGCCGTACAAAGATCTTGGCTTTGCAAGAGTTGACCATCACAGAGCGCTCAGGCAGGGTCTTCCTGAATCTGTATTTTGTCCCGGCAAGGAAAAAGAAGAAATAGTCGATATTATTAAGGAATTAAAGAATAAAAACCATATAGTTATTGCAACAAGAGCTGAACAGGATATTGCAGACTATGTTTTAGAGAATTTGCCCGGAAGTATCTATCATAAAAAAGCAAGGATAATAAGCTATGGAGAATTTCCCGAGCCTAAAAAAACAAATTATGCTCTTGTAATTAGTGCAGGGACTGCGGATTTACCTGTTGCAGAAGAAGCGATAATTACTCTAAAAGCTGCAGGAGTAAAAACGGAAACTATGTTTGACTGTGGAGTAGCAGGAAGCCATAGAATAATGGGTGAATTTGAAATAATTTCTTCAGCTTCTGCAATAATTGCTGTTGCAGGAATGGAAGGTGCACTTGCAAGCTTTGTAGGTGGTATGGCAGGTTGTCCTGTGATAGCAGTTCCGACAAGCATAGGTTATGGTGCAAGTTTTGGCGGAGTTGCAGCACTACTTGGGATGCTCAACAGCTGTGCTTCAAATGTGAGTGTGGTAAATATAGACAATGGCTTCAGCGCAGCATGTATCGCAGCTATGATTGTAAAACAGTCGAGTAATTAATAATAATTTAGGTAGATTATGGTTATAAATATAACAGGAAATGAGCTAGAAAAAAGGTTTAAAGAGATAATGCAAGCTTATATAATCTCTTTTAAAGATAATGAAAAATTAAAAAAAGATTATTTAGAATTAAAATTAATATTATTTAAAATTGCTTCAAATCTACAAGCTGCAAATTTATTGTGGGCAAAAGCTGGTTATAATGATGCAAAAATACTTCTAAGGAGTGCTTATGAGTCAATGGTACTATTTGAATATTTAATAAATTATCCTGATGAAACTAAAACATTTAATGAACATAGTAAAATATGTGAATTTAATAATATATTCAGCTATTTCAAAAGAAATTATATAAATATTGAAGAATTAATAAAAATATATAATAGCTTAGAGACAAATATACGAATGCAAATACCTTTTGAAAATATTTCTAAAAAAGGAATAATATCTTATGATGTCCACAAACTTGAAAAATTTTTTATATCTCAATTCAAGCCTATATCTCAAAAAGTACATTTTATGATGTCCCAATTGAAAAAGAAAAATACTCCACATTGGTCAGTAATAAAAGAATATTCAATAACATCTTATAATATTGGTTCTCAAATAACGCATGGTTGTTTAAATACATTAATAGATGCGTTTGTCCAAAAGCCAACTGATTCTAAAAATTTACAGGAAATAAAAGGGTGTTTTAGTGATTCTATTTTTATAATTCATATTACTCTTGAGTCTCTCGAAACATTAGTTCAACTTGATAATAGTTCTTACATAGGGGACAAAATACGTCCTTTTTATGAATATTTAGGATATGATTTAAGTGTAATGTAGATTCAGTCAACAATTATTTCATCCTGTTACAAAACAATTGTCATCCCGCACTTGATGCGGGATCTAACCAGTGTTATAATCTCCAAATGAAGGAATATTATGTTTATATAATTACAAATTACGAACAAACCACATTATATACTGGTGTTACTTCGAATTTAGAAAAAAGAATTTATGAACATAAAAATGAATTCGCAAATGGATTTTCGAAAAGATATAACCTGTATTACTTAGTTTATTACGAAATACATAATGATATAAATGTTGCTATATCAAGAGAAAAACTTATCAAAAGATGGAAAAAACAATGGAAAATAGATTTAATTAAAAAAATAAATCCGGAATTTATTGATTTATATAATAACGGAAATATTAGGCCATTAGCCCAAGATTAACAGATCCCGCATCAAGTGCGGGATGACAGGATGGTATGGGATGACATGGGGAAACAATTACTAATGGGCAAGACTGACCATTATGCAATTACAACCTACTCTGTCTGTAAAACCTTACAAATAAAAGTCTTTCTGTGCCATTTACACTGTCCATGTTCTCTTATGGCTTCAATATGTGCAGCGGTCGGATAACCTTTGTTCTGATGCCAGCAGTACTGTGGAAATTTTATTGCCAGTTCCTTCATGAAATTATCCCTGTGAACTTTTGCAAGTATACTTGCAGCAGCGATAGCGGCTGATTTTGAATCACCTTTTATGACAGGTATCTGCTCTAAATTGTATTTGGGTATAGAAAACTTTCCATCTATGAGTATAATTGGTTCCTTTTTAAACTCTATCTGGCTAATAACTCCATCACATGCCCTGTGCATTGCAAGCAGTGAAGCCTGAAGGATATTTATTTTTTCAATTTCCCTGACAGAAGCTTCTGCGATGCAATATACAGAATGTTTTTTTATTTCTTCGGCTAATTCTTCCCTGAGCTTAGGATTTGAAGAAAATTTCTTGGAATCATCAAGATATTTAAGTGTTTCTTTTAGCTCTTTGTTTATCTCAGAAAAATAAAGAGCGCATGCTGTAACAGGTCCTGCAATCGGTCCTCTTCCAGCTTCATCAACACCTATAACAGGGGTTAATTTTGCAATTTTTTTATCAAATTTGATCAATTCAGTAAGTTTAGTTTTGCGGGATGCTTTCAAGAGTGATTCTCCCTATTCTTCCATGCCTGAAATCAGACAAAATTCTGGAGGCACATCTGTTAATATCGGGTATTCCTCCTAATATTAGCCAGTTTCTTGCTTTTGCGATATTTTCAAGGGTCGGGGAAGTTTCTTTCAGGTCAATATTATAGTGATCTTCCAGAAGTTCAGGATACAAATTTGCCAGTATGTTTACCAGTTCCTGCGCTATTTCTACGTTGTCATAAGCATTTTCACTGATGGAATTAACAATGGCAAGTTTTGCAGCCCTTTCCTGATTGTCGAGTTTCATTGGAATAATACCCGGAGTATCAAGCAATTCAAGTTTCGGGTTAACTCTAACCCATTGAGCTACTCTTGTAACGCCAGCCTTTGCGCCGACTTTTACTTTTGATGTTTGAATAAGCTTATTAATTATGCTTGACTTGCCGACATTGGGCATTCCAATAACAATAGCTCTTAGTGGTCTTGGTAACAAGCCTTTTGATATTAACTGGCTTATTTTAGGTTTTCCTAAAGCTACTGCTTCTTTAATTATATGCGAAAGATCTTTTGCAGAACTTGTATTAGTTAATATAACAGGGAGTCCAGTCTTTTTTAACAGATATTCCTGCCATTTAGCATTAAATTCAGGATCAGCAAGATCTGCTTTGCTCATAATAATCAGCCTTGGCTTATCGCCTGTTAACTTCTCAATTCCTTCATATTTACTGCTCAAAGGGATTCTGGAATCAATAACTTCCAGAATAATATCAATCAGGTTAACTTGTTCCTGTAATTTTCTTTCTGCCTTTGCTATATGGCCAGGATACCAGTGTATAGTCGGCATAACAAGTTATCTTCTTGTCTTTTCTTTAATACGTGTAGCTTTACCGGTTAGTTCACGTAAGTAATAAAGTTTTGATCTTCTTACGCTACCTTGACGTAAAACTTTGATGTTTTCAATTCTTGGTGAGAAAACAGGGAAGACTCTTTCAACACCAACGCCCTGAAAAACTCTTCTAACTGTTATAGTCTTATTGATTCCGCTTCCGCGTTTTTTGATAATAACGCCTTCAAAAGCCTGAGTTCTTTCTTTGTTACCTTCTTTAATTCTAACGAATACTTTAACAGTATCACCAGGGTTTAATTCAGGTAATTCTTTTTTTGTCATTTCTGCTTCTAAACTGTCAATAATAGGGTTCATGTCCGTTTTCCTTTATATATTAAAAATACTTATTGCACTCATAAACTGCAAATCTTTTGTCAGTAAGGATTTTTATCCCAATAGCTTATACAATATAACACATTTTAAATGTCATGTAATGTTGATAATAAATAAAACAAACTTTTTATTCAAGTTTTTGTTAAATGGGAAAAATTATTTGAGTATTTGCAAAAACCATGACTGTTTTTGTATATGAACTTGATAATAGGATTAAAATGCAGTCATAGATAATAAATTCAACTGTTTTAATTAATAATCCTGTTAACAAAACTTAATAAAATATATCCAATATAGCAATTTTATATACTAAATAGTTTTTATATAGATAAGAAATAAATAATTAATTAAAGATATGTGGAGGAGAGATCATGGGTGATAGTACAAATAATAACTTTAATTTATTATATCCTTTTGGAACTAGTTTTTTTCCAGCTAATTCTTATGTTGGTCAACAGACTGCTGCACAAGTTTTAGCAACTACTGCACCAGTTTCAACAAGTAAGATGGGCAGTATTTTTTCAAAAATGCAAAATAGTAGTAAAAGAAAAGAATATTTAGCTGATGGAACCATCTCTTTAGGCGAAATGCTTGATTATATGAATAATGATGGAAAAACTGATACTGATATTGAACAATTAGTTAAAGATGCAACAGGATTTAGTAAATCTGATATAGAAGATATTGAAAAACAAGTTTCTGACCTCAAAACAACTGAAAAAGACAATTTCACCTGGACCAACATTTGGGAAAGAATCAAAGGTCATACAAAAAATGAGAACTGCGAGTATTTCTCTAACAAGGAAGATTATGTAAAAAAAGGCGGATATAGTGATAAAGTTACACAGGTAGAAGGTTCTAATTTAGTAAGAGCAGATCTGGTAACAAACGAAAAAATTTCCGGCTCTAGTAATAAAGATCTTATTACTCAATATGCGTCAAATAAAGAACTAGAAGAGTGGATTAATGCAACACCAGAAAAACAAAATCAAATATTAGATACACTGATCCAAAGAAATGATTTGTTATCAAGATTTTACGCCGCTATTGATAAAAGTTCCACATATACTACTGATGAAGCCAGAAAAGCCAAGAAAAATGCTATATCCGAGTTTGTTATTAAAGGCATTGCAGACGGCTCAATTGACGTTGATAGTTTAACAATGGAGCAATTTGAAGAAGCTATAACAGCTGCAAGCGGTATTTCACCTGTTAAAAAGTCTGATAATAGTAGTTCTGCATCAACTGATACTGAAACTCTAAGAGGTACAGTTAAGACTGATCTAGAAAAACTAGCAGCCACTAATGAATCTTATAGCGCAATATTAACTTCATTAAAGGATAAAATTGACCTTGCAGGACCGGAAGATCTGAAAGCTATTCAACAGGCATTAGAAAAGAAAGAATTTCCACAAATAACTTATGATGATTATAGTGGACAGTCTCAATACAGTGGTACTCTAGCAAATATCGAAAGTAAAGTGACACAAATAAAAGATTATTTAAATGAAGCTACAGGCCCTAGATATTTTGGTAGACGACTTTCAAAAGATAACGATTTTTATAAAGAGCTATTAAATGAAATAAAAACTAAAGGATTAACATCTGATGAGGTAAAAAGGAGATTGATAGCTTATGATGATAACGTTCTAAATAAAGGTAATGCACATTTTGATATAGTCTGATAATAAAGTTAAAAATCCAACAAAGTTTTAAAAACTTCGTTGGATTTTTAACTTTATATCTTTAATAGTTAGTAGAATAGGCGTATTCCTAAATTATTTATTAGGATAATTCATCTTGGGTTATTTCCAATTATCTTGAAAGATGATAAATTCTTAATTACTAACAAATAAGTTCAATAATTTGGTTAATAAAGAATTAATATGAAAAAAGACATAAAGACGTTCTTAATTTCACTTTTTTTAATAAATTTCCTGATTATTATTCCTGTTGCATCTGTTGCACAGGAGAATTCAACTGCTGTTCAATCCCAACAAACTAATACAGCAAGTATTGAAGAGTTAAAAAATCAGGGAATAATCTTTTATAAAGAGGGAAAATATCTTGAAGCACTCAACTGCTTTGAAAAAATTGATAAAAACTCGGTAAATTCTGAAATAATGCTTTTAACAGCAAATTGTTATGACAGCCTGAATAATTCAAAGAAAGCTTCTGAGCTGTTAATTGAAACTATAAAATCTAATCCTGAGAATTCCAATCTTTATTATAATCTTGGCATATTATTCTTCAAAAATAACAATATTAATGAAGCTGTGGTTAATTTTAAAAAAGCTATAAAGTACAATCAGAACTTTATTGCAGCTTATTATAATCTCGGGGTTTGTTATTATCTGACTCAGGATTTAAAAAAAGCTAAAGACTGTTTTAATAATGCTATTAAGCTGGATCCTGAAAATGCAAATATCTGTTATAACTTAGTTATTATTTATAAGGCATTAAATGATAAAAAAATGGCAGAAAAATATCAGAATATTTATAATAAAATGACTGAAAAAAATAAAAATGCCGATAGTCAGGAAACACCAAAAAATAATATTAAATCTGATAAACAAAAGCCGTTATTAAGAGAAGTAAAACCTGTTTCTGATAAAAAACAGGATTCTTTCATAAAAAATCTTAATTTTTGGAAAAGAAAAAACTAAGGAAGAAAGAAAAAATTCTTACGTATTGCGTCATGCTGAAATAAATTCAGCATGACACGAAACAATGTTTTTAAATGTATATTTCTGACTATGATTTTAGTTCTATACTTGTCTCAAGAGCTTTTAAATGTTCTTTTAAGTAAGAATTATCTTTTTCTGATGATAATTCTATATATTTATGAAAAGCTTCTATGGCAGCTTTAAAATCGCCCTGTTTTTCGTATACATTACCAATATTATAGTATGCTGACGCAAAATCAGGCTGAATTACCAGTGCCTTTCTATACATAATAATTGAATTATCAAAATCTTCCCTGCAAAATAGCGCTAAACCATACTGATTATATGCTAAAGCAGAATTATTGTTAATTTCCAGAACTTTTTTGCAGTAATTAACACATTCATCCCAGAGTCCTTTTCTCGCGTAACATATTGCCAGCCTGTAATTACCGTCTTCGCTCCGTGGATCTAGCTTTAATGCATCAATATAAGCATCTATAGCTTTATTTATATCTTCTGTATCAGCCGTAATTTCACTTTTTTTGTCATAAATCATTGCGAGACTGAACTTGTATTCAGTATTTGAAGGTGAGAATCCTATAGCTTTGTTTGTATACTCGTATGCTTCATCAAATTTATTCATTTCGGCAAAAATCAGACCAGTGCTGTAATAATTATCAGGATCGTCTTTTTTTAATTCAATTGCCTTTGAAAACTGAGCCAGTGCTTCTTTTAACTTGCCTCTCTTATGAAACAATAAACCTAAATTATAATATGCGTCAGCGTCATTCGGATTTAGCCGGATTGTTTTTTTGAAATTCAGTTCTGTTTTATCAAAATTATTCAGGACTAAGTAAGTTAATCCCAGATTATAATACGTTTCAGCTTTTTCAGGTGCTATTCTTATTGCATTATTATAGAATTTTACAGATGCCTGATAATTTGCACTTTTATATGCATCTATACCTTTGTTGTATTCCACCTCGTAGACACCTTTATTGAATGAAAATTTTTTAAAACTTTCTTTTATGTTCTTTAAATTTTCTTTAATATGTTTAAGAATTTCTTTAATATTCTTGAAAATAGGAGGAAGAGCAGAGCGTAAATTATCTATAATCTTTTGCATATTTATCCACAATAAATTAAAAAACCAATTATTTATTATTGTACCTGATTTTTTTAAACAAACAAATCACTTCGATATAAAGAACATTAAGTATTGTAAAAACAAATTCTGAATCTCTAAACTGCTTAATAAAAAAGGATTTTTAACTACTAACTATAAACTTTTTCCACAGTTTATATGTAAATATATTTTTTTCCATTTTTATAACAAATAGTAATATGTCATAACTTGAGATTTTACTTAAATTTAAGATTTTTTGTATAACACATATTAATGAGGGAGGGGTAAAAAATATGCAGATTAATTCAAATAATCATCTAAGTTTTGGGTGCAGTTACTGTACAAAAGCGCGTCAAATACTTGTAGAAGCAGGTATGTCAAGCAATAAAGCAGATGAATATATAAGCAGATCTATTTCTGATATAGATTCTCCTGTAAGAAATTATGCCCAGAGTGGAGATTTTTTTAATGAAAACTCAGATATAGCAGGTCGCATTATTAATGAAAGCTGTGACCATGAAAGCAAAGCTGCATTTGTTGCAAGTATGGTCAAAAATTCTGCTGATACTATTGTAAATAGCTGCAAAACATTATTTTAAACATACAATTGAAGTTTTTATAAAACTCTTTCGACTGTTTACCTAGTTATATTGCTTAGGCTAAATAGTTAACCTGCGAATGTTCAGGTTAACTATTAATAGCTATACTAAATTTAAATTTATATATGCTTAAAAATTTTAAAATTATTGAACAGCGATGATAAATTTTTCATCTGTTTTTGGCATTTCTTATTTCTGGCCTGCAAATATGATTGTAAGAAGGAATATAATATGAATTCGAACTTTAAGCTTCTGATTACTACGGATACTTCAAATGAAGTTTGGAACTATACTGTTAAATTATGTGAAGCTCTTATGTTTTATATAAAAGCTGATATTTTAATGGTCAATTTTGGTGCAAATCTAAATAAATTTCAGGAAGAAGAAGCAAAAAGATTAAATATTCAGGTTGTGCATACTGCTTATTTCCCCAAAAGCTCTGATCAAAAAGAATTAAAAAATGCTGAAGCCTACTTGATTCAAGTTATAAATGATTTTAATCCTAATATTGTGCATTTAAATAATTATATTACTATTTCTGATCGAGTAGAATGTCCTGTTGTTGTGACAGGTCATGGAGATTTGATAAGTTTGTTAAAATGGACAAAGTCAAATATTACTGAGAATATTGATCAATACAGACAAATTGTTAAAAAAGCCCTTAATAGTGCTGATGCGGCTGTATTAACATCAAGATTTGCTGTTGAGTGTTTAATTAAAGAGTATGATTTTAAGAATAAATTCAGGGTAATTTATAACGGTATAAATATTGAACCATCAGGAATTTTACCGGAAAAACCTTGTATTTTGGCTGAAGGGAATTTAAATGACAGATCAAAAAATATAAGTCTTTTAGCTAAAATTGCTGATAAAATTCCTGATAGTATCAAAATACTTGTGATTGGCAGTAACAATTATAATAAAGTTTCCAAAAGAATAGAGTGGGTAAATAATTTATCACTGGAAGAGAAAATTGAAATATACAGAAAATCATCTATTTTTCTTGCTTTATCATCTTATGAACCGTTTGGATTTTCTTCTATGATTTCAGCTTATTCAAATTGTGCTATTTTAGCCAATGATATACCTGTTCATAGAGAGTTATGGGGTGATTGTGCATGCATTTATGAGAAAAATAATTTGAATTCATTTATTAGAAACTTAAATAACCTTATAGAAAATGAAAAATTACTGGCATTTACAGCAAAAAATTGTCAGGCTAAAGCTTTATCTTCTTTTAGTATGAAAAGAATGGGACTTGAGTATATCAATCTTTATAAAAGAATTCTTCAAAATAATATTTCTTCAAACAGAAATTTAAAAATTGAAAATAAAATAGAAATAAATCAAAAAACTGTCTGACTAAAATTCAAAAAGTTATTCACACTGAAATAATAAATTAAATAATCGAACACGTAGCGAAACAGCTAGAAACTTTTTCTGAAAGTAAATTCTCCTTTGCAGTAAAATAGTTTTTAGTTGATTTGAATCATTAAAAAATAAATATGTATTTCCTAAAATTAAAAAATTATATACAATATAAAAAAATCTTTTTAAGGAGGTTTTAAAATGCTTAAATTAAATAGTTGGGTGAGTGTGCTCAGTACATGGGTGTTTTTATCAGCTGATCTTGTGCTTTCATATTTATATCTGCGTGATCCAAATGTGAGATTTGAGATGCTTTCTCTTGGGATGAATTTTGTTACAACTACTGTAATTTACTATATTTATATGAACATTGCACATGGAGGAGATGAGGAAGAGGGAGGAACATCCTCTTCAGGAGAAGAAGGATCAGCTGCTCTTTATAAACTTAATTTTGGTGCATTAATAGAAGATATGGGTGTTTGGTTATGCTTATTTTTCTTACTATACAATATAGTTCCTCTATCACTGTTTGTTCATACCTGGGTAACTAAGAGCTTAATGATTTCTTAACTGGTTTGTAATTTTTTAACAGATTCTATTTCTGCTAAAAGCTGACTTTGAGGAACAGACAGTGTGTCTTGGAGAGAAAGTGCTTTTTCAAGATGAAAAACAGCATCTTCTGTTTCATTTAGCGATTTGTAAGTAAGTGCAATGATATAATGAATATCACCGTTATCTGGATTTTCCATAACGGCTGTTTCAAGATAATTAAGTAAAGAAGCATAGTCTTTTGTTGATATCATAATTGTGGCAAGAGTCTTATAAGCATCAATATCCTTAGGATTAAGACTAACTGTCTTTTTTAAATTCTCAATAGCTTCAATTGTTTTACCCTGTCCATATAGTATACATGCGATATTATAATAAGCCCAACTGTAATCAGGATTAAGAGTTGTTACTATATTATATTCCTCAAGAGCTTTTTCTGTCTCACCTGCTTTTTTATACTCATAAGCGAGATAAAAATGGGCATAAATATCATCATAATTTAATTTTATTGTTGTTTTAAAATGTTCAACGGCTTCCTGATTTCTATTTTGCTTTATATAAAGACATGCAAGATTAAAATGTGCATTTGGATCTTCTTCTTCAAGTTCAAGAGTTGTCAAATATTCATCTATAGCTTTTGAACTTTCACCTTTTTGTTCATAAAGAAAAGCTAAATTATAGTGAAAATCAGGATCATCAGGAGATAATTCAATTGCCTTTTTATATGCATTTTCAGCAAGTTCCGGATTTTTCAGTTTTTCATATATTATTCCGATATTGAAATGTATAGCTGCATCATTAGCAAAGAGCTTTAAAAGGTAGTTATATTGTTCGAGAGCTCTTTCAGGTAAATTATGCTCTAAAAGGGCATCGGCAAAAACTCTTTTAATCCGGGTATTTGAAGGATCATTTTTAACCTGATTTTCTAGATCATCTAAATATTTTATTATTTCTTCTTCGTTCATATGTTGAGTATAACAAATATTAAATCTTACAGCAACTTAATAATGGCTTAAAATAGAATGAGTATTTAATTATTTGGCATGAATAAACATAAAAAAAGAATTTTGATAACTGAAAATTTATAAAAATCTGCTATCATGTATAATGAAAAAGTAAATAATAAGCTTAGTTATTATAATGAGGGATATATGATTGAAATGGAGAATGATGATGGTTTCCCTTATTTGTCTGAATTTTGTACGGGAGTGATAAATGTCATCGGACTCATATGATAATATAGACAGCGATACTAATCAGTTTTATTATACATCCAAAGATACTGCAGATTTGCCCGATATAGTTACTTCTGAACTTGCTGTTTGGAGAGCCTTATTTGCCAACGTTGGAATAGCCGGAATAAAATTGATATGCTGGTTTTTTAGTAGAAGTTCGGCTATGTTATCTGAATCTATACATTCTGCGGCAGACAGTTTTAATAGTTTATGTCTTTTGATAGGGTTAAAAAGGGGCAGTAAACCTGCTGATAAGTTCCATCCGTTTGGTTATGGGCTTGAAGCAAATATTTGGGCACTTTTTGCCTGTATATTGATGCTTATAGGTACAGGTGTATCTCTTTATAATGGTTATATTCGTTTGATATACGGTTATAAGTACGTTCATGAGCTTTTAAACAATTATCATTTTATAGTTATTGCCTTGACGGTCAGTATTATATTTGAAATTTTTGCAGTAGCGAGTGCGAGTCTTGCTGTGGTTGATGAAGCTGAAGTTAAAGTAAAAAACAGTCTTGAAGCTTTTATTAAGTCATTTAAGTATATAAATCATATTAAAAGTCCAACTACAAAATTTGTCTGGTATGAGGATACAGCAGCTTTAACCGGTGTGGTTATTGCATTTATTGCGATAACTATATCAAAGTTCTTTATATCACCGGCATTTGCGTATATTCCTGATGCAATTGCTTCAATTATTATCGGTTTGATGCTTTTAGCTCTCGCTATTTATCTTTTAAAGAATAACATGAGTTTTTTAACCGGAGTTGCTGCAAGACCGCAGGTAGAAGAGATGATTAAAGATATTGCAAGCAAGGTTAACGGAGTTTCTCAGGTTCATGAACTTAAAACAATGGATATGGGAACATCAGGTTTGATTGTTAATATGGAAATTGAAGTTGACCCTGAAACTCAAGTAAAAGATGCTGATGATATTGCGGATAGACTCGAAGAAAGAATTAGAGAAAAAGTTGGAAATATTGCCCATGTTACCATTGAGGTTCAGGCTGATGATACAGAAGAGAACTGGAATGAAAAATTTGTTAAAGTAATTGAAGAGGGCAAAGATAGAGGAGTATTGAAACCAAGAGAAGCAAAAATGTTCTCTAAATTCTTTGATTTTACTAATACAGTAGTATGGGAAGTTATGATCCCAAGAACAGAAGTTGAATTTATTGATGCAGAAGCAAGTATTGACGAGCTTATTGATTTAATTATTAATTCCGGGCACACAAGGATACCTGTTTATAAAGATGATATTGATGATATCATCGGTGTTATCAATGCAAAAGATGTTTTAAAAGTCCTTAAGAACTGTGAAGATAAGAACAATATAAAAATAGAAGATCTTGCAAGAGAAATCACCATTGTTCCCGAGAATAAATCAATCAGTGATATGCTCAATGAATTTAGTTCTTCAAAAAGTCAGATAGCAGCAATTGTTGATGAACATGGTGGAGTTGCAGGTATAGTTACTGTGGAGGATATTCTTGAAGAAATTGTAGGTGAAATTTGGGATGAATATGATGTTCCAGTTTCTGAAATAATAAAAATAGATGAAAATACTTTAAATGTGCTTTCAAAGATGGAGATTTCCGATCTGAATGAGCGTTTTAATCTTGATTTGCCTACAGAAGATTTTCAGACAATCGGCGGACTTGTATTTGGTTTACTCGGGAGAGAACCTGAAGTAGCAGATATGGTGGAAATTGGTGATATCACAATGAAAGTAGAAGGCATGGAAGGTCATAAAATAATCAGAGTTATTCTGCATAAATCTGACGGTTTTATTGACAAACAGGCAGAGGAATGAGTTTCAGGTAATTATGGCATATAAATCAGGATTTGTTGCTATTGTTGGAAGACCCAACGTAGGAAAATCAACTTTATTAAATAATATATTAAAACAGAAGATAGTTATCACAAGTGATAAGCCTCAAACCACAAGAAGAAGAATAAGAGGGATTTATACTTCTGAAAAAGGGCAGATTGTATTTGTTGATACGCCTGGTATTCACAGACCTTTGCATAAGCTGGGCGAATTTTTGCTGGAAGAAGCAAAACTTGCTATTCCTGATGCGGATTTGATTTTATTTCTGGTTGATGGAAGCGAGAAAGCAGGATTAGGTGATAAATGGATAGTTGATAATATTCTAAAAACTGATATTCCTGTAATACTTATTATTAATAAAGTTGATCTTGTTAAATCCCTTGAAAAAAGAGAAGAAATTGTTTCAGGATACAAACAGCTTTTCGGAGAAAAATCAGTTCCATCTGTTAAAATTTCCGCTAAAACAGGAAGAAATATAGATACTCTGGTAGCTAATATTTACAGAAAGCTGCCTGCCGGACCGCAGTATTTTCCTGAAGAAGATGTTACAGACCAGAATACGAGAGCTATTACAGAAGAGTTAATCAGAGAAAAGATTTTGCATAATACCAAAGAGGAAATTCCTCACAGCGTTGCTGTTATGATTGATACTTTTCAGGAAACGGAAAAACTTGTTAAAATATCAGCAACGATTTTTGTAGAACAGGATTCTCAAAAAGGAATATTAATTGGCAAAAACGGTTCTATGCTTAAAACAATTGGAAGCGAGGCGCGCAAAGATATTGAGGATCTGGTTCAAAAGAAAGTCTTTCTCGAGCTTTTTGTAAAAGTTAAAAAAGACTGGCGTAAAAAAGATGCGGCAATAAAAGGCTTTGGCTATATTTCAGAATAGCTATGTAAAGTTTAAAAGATTATCAATTAATCGGTTTCTTTAATACAAGAAGTCTTGTGTCGATATTTGCAGGAATATCACCGCATTTAAACATTCCTTTTGGTAGAACTTCAAAATGACAGCATATTTCTGGATTTTTAATTATTTCTACAAGTTTTAAAAAGTTTTCTGTAGATGTATGAATACCGTATCGTTCCTTAATTTTTTTTATTTCATATTTTTCATAACATCTAAATGGCGGATCTGGAATAATAGCAACCAGTTTGCCACCAGGTTTTAACAAATTATAGCAATGTATAACATGATTAGAAAATTCCAACTTTCCAAATGGTGGATTCATCAAAACTTTGTCGTAAATTTCACCCGGATTATACTTTAAAATATCACTGGCTTTACAATTAATATTTCTTTCTTTGAGGCTTTTTCTGAGAGTTTCATTAATTTCTATGGCATCAATACAGATAGAATCACCAAAAATAGATTTAATATACTCTATAATGTGTCCCTGTCCTGCTGATGGCTCAAGGATTCTTTCTCCAGACTCTATTTCTGCAAGATCTGTAATTTTTCTTATAATTATTTCTGGAGTTGGAACGAACGTTCGGTTTATTTCTCTATTTTCTATAGCCTTTTTTACAATATCATCCAGTTTTCCAAAAGAAATAAGCTTTTGAGCTTTAATACTGTTCAAAAACCTGAAATAATTGATGTTTATATTATCAAGTGAGTCATCTGTTTTTTGATCGTATATTTTTTGCTTTGGCTTAATTGCATATGGTGAATAGGAAGTATCATTTATCCTGTTCAGATTATTAATCATAAGAAAACTCTTTTAAATGGAATAATAAACTTGTCATGAGTAATTAAAAAATCCAAATTGAAAAAATTTTCCTTAAAAACGAAATTTATTAAAAAAAATTAACATTCAATTAAACAGGATAGAATGCTAATGTCCATACAGACAAGGTTTATACCTGTTTCAAATGAAAACCTGAATAAGCAAATCATTAAATATATTAAATTCAATTACATCTTAGTAACAAGGGAAGGAGCTATTATTATAAATTTTCTGATAAGTTCCTTATCCCATTGAATTCCTGCACCTGCTCTCAGGACTTCAACAGCCTGATCCAGGTTCAATCCTTTTCTATAAGGTCTATCACTAATAAGTGCGTGAAATGCATCTGCAATTGCAACAATTCTTGCTCCGAGCGGAATATTTTCTCCTGCCAGCCTGTCAGGATAACCGGTGCCGTCCCAGCGTTCATGATGGTGAATTATAGTTGGAATCAGGTCTCTAATTGCAGCAATTGGTTTAATAACTTTTTCAACACCAATTCTTGGGTGTTGTCTCATCATTTCCCATTCCTGATCATTAAGATTGGTTTGTTTTCTTAATATGGATTCTGAAATACCAATTTTACCAACATCATGGAGCAGTGCACCAAGTTTAATTCTTTCTACTTCAGATGGCGGCAGATTAATTGCTCTTGCAAGAGCTTCTGTATAGTGGCATACAGCTTGAGAATGACCTCTTGTATATGTATCTTTTGCATCAATAGCTCCGGCTAAAGATTTAACAACGTCGATTATATGATTGGTTGAAGACATGCTTTCAGTATGGAACTGATTAACAAGTTCATCTTCAAAGTTTATTCCCCATTCGGAATGTTTCTTTGCAATGACTGCAGCAAGAGAATCCAGAGCCATTTCATTCCAGAAATCAATATCCTGAGCACTTATGATAGAAGAAGTCCCATTTTGATACTCTTTATTTCTTGAAATAAGCATAGCCTGTTCTGCAAGAATAAGGATTTTTTCCTGTTTTTGAGAGCAGGTAGGGTAAGTTGAAACTCCAATACTCAGTTTTATTTCACCGATATCATCTATCAAACAGCAGGAAATATTATGATTTATATATTCTGCCATATAAACAGCTTTGGCATTATCAATTCCAGGTAAGATAACAGCAATCTCGTCTCCACCGTATCTAGCAGCTGTATCAATATCTCTGATATTCTGTTTAATTTTTTCAGCCACCATATGAATAACTTCATCACCTTTAGCAAGTCCGCATTCACGGTTGATTTTTGAAATATTAATAATATTGAAAATTATCACTGAAACCGACTGACCGTTATACTCAGCATTTTTAATTTCTAAAGATAAATTTTCATGGAAATCTCTATGGTTTTTAAGACCTGTTAATGCATCTACACTAGGATTATTAGCTGTTTTTTCGCTTAAATTCTTATTAACGATAAATAATGCAAGATAATCAGTTAAAATATTAATTAAGTTATTATTTTGCTG
>Ga0209340_1001463_pt1 | contig 16795 bp, 14 predicted proteins | sample EPASupsiteSAE323_FD_187266 | JGI IMG/M metagenome (GOLD analysis project Ga0209340, IMG submission 187266) | Bioremediated contaminated groundwater from EPA Superfund site, New Mexico - Sample SAE3-23 (SPAdes) (version 2) | ecosystem: Environmental > Aquatic > Deep subsurface > Groundwater >... | reverse complement strand
CGTCTACCAACTACCAACCGATTTATATTTTTACACTGCCAATTATCTAAGACTTGGTATATCATTTACAGCTTTTCCTAATGTTTCATCCTGCACCTTAAGAATTCTTTGATTGGCTTCATAAGACCTTACAACTGAAATCATACCTATCATTTCCTTTATAGAATTAACGTTTGCACCTTCTACAAATCCCTGCACTACTTTCCCATCAAAAGATTTTTCTTCAGCCTCACCTTCAACTGTAATAAGATTGTCTCCGGCCTTTCTAAGCAGGCTTGTATCATTAAATGTTTTTATTTTTAGTTGTCCCATCAATTCGTTATTCTCTAATACTTCTCCCTTATCTGTTACCTGAAAATCAGAACCTTTCAATATGATTGGGCCGCCTTCTCCCAATACAGTATAGCCCTCTTTTGTAACAAGAGTTCCGTTCGAATCAAGGGTAAAAGACCCATCACGAGTATATTTTTCTACATTTTCAGAACCTTCTGGAACTTCAACTGTAAAAAATGAATTGTCACTTGCCGAGAAGGCAAGGTCTGTACTATTATTCGTATTGATTAGATTGCCCTGACTATAATCAGTATAAATTTGGCCTATATCCGTAGAAAGTTGCATGTTTCCCACTTCACCAGAAGGATTAGATGCAACAAAATTATCATTTATTCTTTTCACCAGAATGGAATTGAAAGAATTAAAAACTGCTGTATCCTTTTTGTATCCATTTGTATTAACATTTGCAAGATTATTAGAAATGACATCCATCTTCTTTTCCTGAACCTGTAGTCCCATACCAGATGTGTATATACCTCTTAACATAAATGCCTCCGAAAATTATTGTATTTTCTATTATTATTATCGACGCAGTTTGGATAAAACTTTATAGATAAAAAAGTGTCTCTGCCACACTAAAAGCTAGGGTAGCATTTTATAGATTAAAGCTTTTTGGTAACTTTTTTTGAAATGCTTTATCGGAAAGATTTTTCTAAGGAATGAATCGAACTTTCCTAGCATTATAAAAAATCCCCTCTCTTTCTAGAGAGGGGTCAAGGATAAGTTAAAACAAATCTGCTATTGCACCTACAATACCATTTCTTCTACTCATTACACTTCTACTTGCTCTCGAAATTTTTCTTCGCATCCTGTTTGCTTGTCCACTATTCATCATTCCTACTGTAGCACCTATTAAACCTCCAATTATCAGTCCACTGGTAAATCTAGTATTTCTGGTTATCATCTCAAACCACTCCTTTGCAAATTTTTATTTGTGACATCTTCATATGTTGAAAATATTTGTTTAATTCCCTTTTTTACATCAACAAACTCTTCAATTGACTCCTTTGCGACAAATAGCCCTTCTTCTTTTAAAACAATCTTGCCGAAAACAGGAATAATTTTTCGTCCCTCAATAATGTCTTCTATTATACCATCTGTAAGCTGAAAAGCTTCTAAATAGCCTGTATCAAAATCCATAAACAAGTCGCAGACATAACCTAAATCATTTCCATTGTAATCAAAAACCTTTTTTGTGATTAATTCTTTCCCAAATATAAATCTTTTATTATCCTTCTTTCTCTTATCCCAAGCTTTCATACTTCCAGAGTCTTGTATTACTGCTTTATCTTCAAGAAGTTTTATATCTGATAATTTAATAAAGTTTTGTTTTCTTCCTATTCCAATATTTATTAGCCCCTGAACAATTCCGTTTTCAATATCGAAAACCATCTCATTAATTATTCCAGATTTCCTACCCTCATCAATTAAAAGCAAAGGAAATCCAAGAATTTTGTTGTAGCTTACCACTTTTTTCTCCTTATAAATATTCTCAATTAATATTATGTCAAAATTCAACATAATAATTCTTTATAAAATATTGTAGTTAATGGATAGTTAAACAAATAATGTATCAAAAAATACGCTGTATTTGACAGCGTATTTTTTGATACATTATTTATTTAAGAATAAAGAAAAACGGAATGGAGATTTTTTCATTATCCCCCAAAGAATACTCCTAATAAAAGTGTTTAATGATAAGCCCTAGAGATATTTACAACAAGACATCTTTTCGCTGCTATTGAAAAAAATCGGGATTTATTTTTCGTGGTTCCTTAGTTTTCTCATAAATTCAGAAACAAATTCCGGAGGAAACTTTCCTTCCCCAATCATATCATCAACCTTCTTAAGATTTTTTAGTGCCAATTCATACTGATGCTTATCTATAAACCCCTTTTTAAGAGCTTCTTCAAGCTCGTCCCTATCGAGAACAACCTTCCTTCCATCTGGAAAAATCTTTACATCCACAAGAAGGTCAACCAACGTTATAGAATTCTTTTCCTTATCAAATTCAGTTTCTATAAAATCTATGTACCAAAAAAGAAACTCTTTATTTTGTCCATAGAAGTAACCGATTTTATACCCTTCTAAAACAAATGCAAAGGATATTCCCCCAGAAAAATCATTTCGCGGATGGATAGGCTCCCATCTTGTAACAAGAATTTCGTTATCATAATAAAGTATTTCATCACTTGAAATGTCTATAATCTCATCAGGGATATACCTTTTCCTGTAGATTTTTGGGTTCAAAATAAATCCCTCCATTTTTTTGTATTAAATCTTCATGCTTTCGGTAATTTCTGAATCGTCTGTATTTAATGATAGCATTACACTGATTGTAATTCAACTTACTTTAAAAAACCGTGCGGGCGCATTTTTTTTGGATTTCTACTTCAATGACCCACAGAATGTCATTGCGAGCGTATAAAAAATATTCCTCAAAATATTAACATGTAATCAAAAAGCAGATTGACGTACCCTCTGCTTTTATATAGAATTAATCTATCATTTTTAATAACAGGGAGGAATCTCAATGGCTGTAATAATTCCTTTCAAAGGAATCAGATACAACACGCAGAAAGTACAAGATTTATCACTAGTAACCACTCCACCTTATGACGTTATATCTCCAGAATCTCAGGAAGATTTCTACAATATCCATGAGAATAACATCATAAAAATCGAGCTGGGAAAAGAATTTGAAGGTGACGACGAAAAAAACAATAAATACATCCGAGCTGGAAAGTATCTTTCCGAATGGATTGAGCAAGGAATTCTTGTGTCAGAAGAGTCCCCCGCTATATACATATACGAACAGGACTTCAATGTTTCAGAGTGGGAAAGGAAAACCCGTCGTGGACTTATTGCTTTGGTGAAGCTGGCCGATTTTTCTGAAGGGGTTGTTCTTCCTCATGAATATACACTTTCCAAAGCAAAGCAGGATAGATTTAACCTCATGTCAACTACTGATGCAAATATAAGCCAAATCTTCTCACTTTATAATGATGACAGTAAAATATCCAAGATATTAAACTCTTTCACAAATGAGAACGAACCTGAAATTGACTATATAAACAGTGAGGACATTACTGAAAGGTTATGGGTAGTAACAGATAAAAAAATACTATCCGAGATATGTAATTTATTCGAAGACAAAAAACTTTTTATCGCCGATGGACATCACAGATATGAAACAGCATTAAATTACAGAAATAAAAAGGCATCAGAAAATCCTTCTCACAATGGGACCGAATCTTATAATTATGTGATGATGACTATTGTCGATATGGATGACCCTGGATTGGTTGTCTTTCCTACTCACAGGGCATTATCAATAGAGACTTTTGATTCTGAATCTTTTCTGAATTTTGCAAATGAGAATTTCAAGGTTAAAAAAATAGAATACAGCAAAAGTTATGATGCAGAATCTGTTCCAGAACAGTTAACACTTTCACTTTACCAGAGTGGAGAATTCGGAACATCGTTTGGTTATTTTGACGGACTTGGTGAGTTTTTCTATATACTAACTTTAAAAGATGCCTCTATAATGAAAAAACTAGTGCCTGACAAACCTGACACATATAGAAATCTTGACGTTTCAATCTTGCATTCTGTTATTTTGGAACAGTACTTCAAAATTGATGCAGAAAACATGGCTGTACAGAAAAACCTGACATATGTAAAAGATGTGAAAGATGCTATTAACGGGGTAAAATTTGAAGAGTATGACTGCGCATTCTTCCTGAATCCTACAAAAGTTAGTCAGATGAGGGACATTTCACTTGCAAATGAAAAAATGCCGCAGAAATCAACTTACTTTTATCCTAAAGTTACAACTGGATTGGTTATTAATAAATTTTAATTACTGACAAAGTATAGAAAAAAGTAATTTATGGATAAAAATTCTTTAACCCTTGAGGAATACATCTAAGCTGGATGTTTCGTGAATTACCCTATAGAAGGGACTTCAGAAATATTCAGCGTTGTTATTTGAATTTTTAGGAATAAATTTGTTTTTTCTATACTTTACCTTTGTCATAAATTTAAAAGCCGCGTTTAGCGGCTTTTAAATTTATTTCCATATTTGATTCTATACTAAAATCTTATCAAGCTTGCCTTAAGAATTCCATTAATGTCTCTTATTCTATCCAGTATTCGTTCATCCACTTCACTATCTATTCCCAAGAAGGCCTCCGCCTTCTCACCCTTGCGGTTTCTACTCAACCTCATCGATGCAATGTTTACGTTCTCCTCACCAAGGATTGTTCCAAGTTTTCCTATCATTCCCGGCTGGTCAATATTCTGAATAGCCAATGCATACGGAGTTATCGGCTCAAAATCTATATGGTATCCAAAGAAATCAACCAATCTAATCTCTTCTTTTCCGAACACGGTCCCTGAAAGAATCAATGTTTTGTCTTTTGTTGAAATATTTACTGATACAAGGCTAGTAAATCTTTCGCTTGTAATTGATTTTGATTCAATAATCTTTATTCCCCTAGACTTTGCAATCATTTCAACATTTACATAGTTAACCTGCTCATCCGAAATTACAGGTTCCAACAACCCCTTTAGAAATGCAAGTGTGACAATTTTCGTTTCCATTTCAGCGACTTCACCACTATAAAATAGTTCAATCTTTTCGACTGGAGTCTTTTCAGCTTGAAAATAAATCTTGCCCATTTTTTCAGCCAGTTCAATATATGGTCTTATTTCGTTCATATCCTTTATTCTTAGGGATGGAAGATTTACAGCGCTTACTATTTCCCCTCGCAACACTGAACTAATTTGCTGTGCAATCATTATTCCAACATTGTACTGTGCTTCAAATGTAGACGCTCCCAGATGAGGAGTGAAAATAACATTATCAAGCTCTAAAAGAGGGTTTTTATAGTCCTGTGCTCCAGGTTTTGCTTCGAAATTTGGTTCATCTTCAAGCACATCCAGCCCTGCCGCTCCAATGTGTCCTTCCTTGAGTGCATTATAAAGCGCTTTTTCATCAATAAGCCCGCCGCGTGCACAATTTATGATTATTGCATCTTTTTTCATTATTTGTATCTGTTTCTCACCTATAAGATTGATAGAACCTTCAAGCTTAGGCATATGCAACGTTACAATATCAGATTCCTTCAACAAATCCTCAATGGTTTCACACCTTTCGGCACCAAGCTTTTGCATTCTTTCATCAGGAATATATGGGTCATAAGCAAGCACTTTCATATTGAATGCTTTTAGTCTTGAAGCAACAATGGAACCAATCCTGCCAAGTCCAACTACTCCAAGAGTTTTACCTTCAAGCTCAGCCCCTTTGAATTTTCCTCTTCTAAAATCTCCATTTTTACAGCTCATATATGCCTGAGGAATGTGCCTGCATGCTGCAAATATCATACCTATTGCAAGCTCAGCCGCAGCATTTGAATTTCCTTCTGGAGTATTTACAACAATCACTCCTTTTTTTGTAGCGGCATCAACATCAACATTATCTACACCCGTTCCTGCACGTCCAACCACCTTAAGATTGGTTCCTTTTTCTATTACCTCTGCATCTATTTTTGTCGCACTTCTAACAATAACCGCTTCATAATCAGATATTATATCTAACAGTTCTTCCTTGGGCATTCCGTATTTTGTATCCACTTCGGCATATTTTTTTAGGATTTCAATACCCTCTTCTGCAATCTTTTCAGTTACCAGTACTTTCATAAGCAGTGTCCCCCTATGCATATTTTTATCACTTATATTAGCTAAATTAAAGCTTTCTCCACAGCTGAAACGCCCTTGCCAATCTCAACAGCATAACCGCATTCCTTCAAAGCAAATTCCAATGCCACAAACGCCTTAATCAGGTCGAACTTATCAACAAAACCACAGTGACCAATTCTAAGTATTTTGCCTTTAAGATGCTGTTGTCCTCCAGTTACCATTATGTCATACTTGGTATTCATAATCTTTCTTACATTTTCAACATCGATTCCTTCCGGGGCTTTGATTGCTGTGATTATATATGAAGAAACACTTTTATCAGGCAGTAGTTCAATTCCCAAAGCTTCGACACCAGCCTGCGTTGCCATGGCAAGCTTTTTATGCCGTGCAAACACATTCTCAAGACCTTCTTCTTTTATAAGATTAATCGCTTCATTCTGAGCAATTATAAGAGATACCGCGGGTGTGTAAGGCATATCCGGTGTGTCAAGCTCGAGAGCCTTCTTATATGCACTATAGTTCCAGTAGAATTTAGGAAGTTTTGAGTTCTTATGTGCTTCCCAGGCTTTTTCGCTAACACTTACAAATGCCAATCCAGGAGGTGTCATAAGAGCTTTTTGTGAAGAACCGATGACAATATCTATTCCCCATTTATCAGTCTGTATTTCAAGTCCACCAATAGAGCTTATTGCATCTACAATAAAGAGCTTATTTGTTTTTGAGACTATTTTTGCTATTTTCTCTATATCATTTGACACACCTGTTGATGTCTCATTATGGGTTACAATAACCGCTTTAATCTTATCTTCCTTATCTTGATTCAATCTACTCTCTATTACTGACGGGTCAACTGCCTTTCCCCATTCTACAGCAATCTTATCAACATCAAGACCAAAAGCCTCAGCAATTTTTGCAAATCTATCGCCAAAATTTCCGATGCTTGCAACTATAACTTTGTCTCCGGCAGAAAACAAATTAGCTATGGCAGATTCCATAGCACCAGTACCAGATGATGCAAATGTTAGGACATGGTTCTTTGTCTGGAAAACATACTTCAGATTTTGGTTCAGCTCAGAAAGAATTGCGCAGAATTCCTTCGTCCTGTGGTGAATAATCTGGGTTCCCAACTTTGCAAGAACGCTTGGTGGTATCATGGTAGGGCCTGGTGTCATAAGAAGTTTATCTTTTTTCATAAGGATTCCCCCTTTAGAATAGTATGCTGAAATTATATCAATCTACATCTAATCCACGGATTTTTAATTGGCTAAAATTCCATATCACGGCGTTGTCGTCGGATTAGATACACAAAGTATCTGCACCTCCTTCCGCCTTGTGCTCTGAAATTTTTTCTCACTTAAAAACCGCATATCTTAGACACAAATTGATATTAAAGATAGAATTTAGATATTGATATTATGTTGGTATTATAACCCAGTGAAGTTGGTCCGTCAATAAACGGCCTCTTACATTTTTGGGAAAAACTTTCGCCAAATGTAAGAGCCCGTTATCCAAGTGACGCATCCCCACTTTTAGAAAAATTAGCAGTGGTAGGAATCGGATAAAATCAGCCTTCCCCAGTCTTTGTTTTTACCCCCTTTAAAATTTCATAACACCCCATAAAAAATAAAAAAATGCCGAACATCCTTTTTAAAATAAATGCAGGAATAGACACAGCAATATGAGCACCCAAAACAGCCCCCGTAATTCCCCATAAAACTATCTGGAATGTAGTTTTTAGGCATACGCTTTTATTCTTTATATGCACAATTAAGGCGGTTATGGCAGTTGGTATGAAGAAAACAAGATTTATCCCTTGTGCAATATGCTGTTCGATATTTAAGAATATTACCAGCGCAGGAATCAAAATAGTTCCCCCGCCAATACCCATACCGCTTACGATTCCAGAAACTAAACCAATGATTAGTGCTGCTATTTAAATCACCATCCTTACAGCCGCAATGAGCATAAATATCCCAAAAGCAATCCTGAGAATATTCGATGGTATTTTTTTAAGAAAAACCGCTCCAATAAAGCCTCCGATAATCCCTCCAATGGCAGCGAAAATTGCAATCTTAACATCAATATACTTTCCCTGAATATAGAAGAAAGAACTCACAATCGTAATCGGAAGAATTATTGCAATCGCAGTCGCATGAGCCTTATATTGTTCCATAGCAAATAATGCAGTAAGGGCAGGAACAATAATAACACCCCCACCAGAACCGAATAAACCATTTACTACACCTGCTAATATGCCAATAATAAGAGTTTTTAAAAAATTCATCATCTTCACCGACTATATTTTGTTTCAGTAGGGATTATATATACAGATAACTTTATAGGTATTGAAAAAACTTCCAGTGAATAGTATAATAAAAGTGAGTACTCACTCATTATCGGAGGATGAACATATGGCTGAAAAAAAATCTAAAGAAACCAAGGAACAGCAAATACTTGATGCCGCATTAAAAATATTTTCTGAGAAGGGATTTGCCTCAGCGACGACAAGCGAGATTGCCAAGGAAGCCGGTATTGCAGAAGGTACAATATTTCGCTATTTTAATACCAAAAAAGATATTCTGCGAAAATTAATGATAAAGGCAATTGAATTAATTGCACCTGAAGCTATCTCCAAGCCAATAGAACTTATGTCAGATACTCAAGGCAAAGATGCAAGACAAATACTTGTTGAGATAATAAAAGAGAGAGTGAACTTTTTATCCACACGACTTCCTCTTATAAAAATAGTCTTTGCAGAGGCTATGTTTCATGAAGATATCAGAGAAACTTTCAAAGAAAACATTGTCATGAAAGTAAAAGTTACCTTTGAAAATTTTTTTGATAATATGTTGGTTGAAAATAAAATCAGAAATTGTGATCGGACTTCGGCAATGCGAATATTTGTTGGGTCTATTATTACTATGATTACCTATCATCATCTTTTTAATATCAAACTTTCTCCTCAAGAGTGGGATAGCGAAATAGAAAAAACAGTAGATATTCTAATGTATGGACTTAGTTCCGAACCTGAAAAGCCAATTTATAGTTGACAGTTATTTTAAGAACTAAAAGCGAACAGAGATTAAGCTAAACAATACATTGAAGCCGAGTAGAATGGAGGTCAATTATGAAGAAAACTTCATCTGTCATATCAGCAGTATTAATTGCATTCTCAACAATTTTTGGACTTACAGGGTGTAACAATGATAAACTTTTATTCACCGCAACAATCGAATCAACTCAAATCGATATAAACTCAGAGGTCACTAGCAAGGTAACAAAGATAAATTTTGAAGAAGGCCAGAATTTAAAACAAGGTGACGTGCTGGTTGTCCTCGATTCTTCATCTGTACAATTACAGCTTAAGCAGGCTGAATCTGCTCTACTAGCTGCCAAAGCAAAATATGAAGAAACAAAAAAAGGTTCCAGAATTGAACAGATTAAGCAATCCGAAGCTGCTGTTAATGCCGCAAAGGCCAAGCTTGATGAAATCAAGACCGGAACAAGGCAAGAGCAGATAAATCAAGCACGTGCTGCGGTTGAGCAGGCAAAAACCACAGTTGCATTCGACGAGAAGAATTATCAATACAAACTTGATAATTTAGATAAAGCTAAAGAATTGCTTCAAAACGGAGGCACATCACAACAAAACGTGAGCGATCTTCAAAACCTTGCTGACAATGCATATACACTTCTCAATACTGCAAAAGAACAACTAAAATCATCACAAGCTCAGCTTGATTTACTTGTTAATAGTCCCACATCTGAAGCAATAAGAGTTGCAGAAGCTAATTACCAGCAAGCTAAAGCACAATACGAACTTATTAAAAACGGTTCTACCAAAGAGACTCTAGAAATTGCCAAAGCTGGTGTTAAGCAAGCCGAAGAAGCAGTAGAACTTGCAAAACTACAAGTTGATAAATTTAGCATCAAATCTCCTATAACAGGCAGGGCAGAATATTCTTATACTGACCTGGGAGAAGTAGTTTTCCCGGGAACAAATATTGCCTCTATTCTGGATGAAAAGGACTTATGGCTAAAATTTTATATACCAGAGAAATACAAGCACAAAGTTTCTACTGGCAAAACACTTATAATTAAATCAAAAGCCTTCCCTAATGAAAAAATAAATGGCAAGATTGTCTTTGTCTCTTCAAAGGCTGAATTTACACCAAAGAATATTGAAACAGCTGAGGCAAAGGAGAATACTGTTTTTGAAGTCAAAGTTAAGCTTCTAGATCATTTGGATATACTTAAATCCGGCATGACTGCTGAGATAGTGATTGAGTAAGACGGAGGTAGGAATATGGATTATGCTGTTACAGCTAATAATCTAACTAAAAAATTCGGTGATTTTACTGCTGTTAATAATATCAGCTTCAATGTGAAAAAAGGAATCATTTTTGGTTTTTTAGGCCCAAATGGTTCCGGGAAATCCACAACCATAAGAATGATTTGTGGCGTGCTCAGCCCCACCTCCGGCAAAGGTGAAGTTCTAGGGTATGACATAGTCAGAGAAACTGAGAAAGTTCGCCAAAATCTCGGTTATATGTCTCAGCGTTTCAGCCTTTATGAAGATTTAACAGTATCTGAGAATCTTGAATTTTATGCTGGTATATATTCGCTGCCAAAACAGTTTCTCCAGGAAAGAAAGAGAGAATTAATATCTATGGCTGGATTGGAAGGGAAAGAAAACAAGCTTGCAGGCACTCTTTCAGGAGGATGGAAACAAAGGCTTGCCCTCGGCTGTTCCCTGATTCATAAGCCAAAGATTCTTATTCTTGACGAACCTACAGCAGGGGTTGACCCTGTTTCAAGAAGGGTTTTCTGGCAGATAATACACCAACTTGCAAAGCAAGGTATTACAATATTTGTGACAACACACTATATGGATGAAGCTGAAAGCTGCGATGAGGTTGGCTTCATATTCAACAGCAATTTGATGAAGATTGCACCTCCGAAACAGCTCATTGAAGAGGAAAAAGCCAGAAATCTCGAAGATGTTTTTATTTCTTATGTTGAAAAAGCAACAAATAAGAAGGTTGAAACTTCATATTCAGATATGAAATTTTTGACGGATAACGGATAACTCACCCCCTAGCCCCCTCTCTTTTCAATAGAGGGGGAAATAGAGGAGCGAGGACATTCAATAAAACTCCCCTCTCTTTTAAGAGAGGGGTCGGGGGTGAGTTATGAACTTTCAGAGATTTTTAGCAATAATAAAAAAGGAATTTATACAGATTAGCCGTGACAAATTCAGCTTACGTGTACCAATAATAATGCCAGTAATGATGCTTATTCTTTTCGGATATGCAGTAAAGTCTGACGTAGATAATATTACCCTTGCCGTTTTCGATCAGAATAAGTCTCAAGAAAGTCGTGAATATATAGATAAATTCAAGGTTTCTTCGTATTTCATTCCAGAATATCAAGTCTCCAGCGAAAATGAGCTTGTAGAACTTATTGAAAGTGGGAAAGTAAAGGCTGGATTGCTAATTCCTCCTGATTATACATGGCAGTTGAAAAGGAACAAAACTCCGCAAACTCAGCTTATTATTGACGGTGCAGATCCAACAACTGCAAGAACAGCAATGAATTCCGGAATCATAATATCTCAAATGTATTCTCTTGAGCAGAAACAAAAGTACCTCTCAAAGCGTGGACTTTCGGGAATTCAATCATCACCAGGAATTAACCTCACAACCAAGGTATGGTATAACCCCAACATGGAAAGTGCAAAATTTAATGTTCCTGGATTAATAGGCTTGATACTTCAAAATATAACAGTTATGCTTACAGCATTTGCTTTAGTTAGAGAAAAGGAACGTGGTACTATCGAACAGCTTATTGTTACTCCGATAAAATCTTCAGAATTAATTCTGGGTAAAATGATACCATATATTTTTATTGGCTATACTGGATTTCTTTTCACCTTCGTTTTAGGCTCAGTGATTTTTAATGTTCCTGTTGCAGGTAGTATCCCTTTACTGCTTATCCTTGGGCTTTTATTTGTTATTGTCGCGCTTGCTATGGGAATGCTTATTTCTACTGTGGCAAAAAACCAACTGCAAGCAATGCAGATTACAATAATAATTATTCTTCCAAGCGTTCTTTTATCAGGTTTTATGTTCCCAAGAGCGGCAATGCCTTGGATAATCAACGCTATCGGATACCTTTTACCTCTCACTTATTTTCTTGATATTGCAAGGGGAATAATTCTAAAGGGCATTGGATTGAATTATTTATGGCCTAATGTATTGGCACTTTTCATATTCATGATTGGATTACTTGCGATAGCAACTCTAAGATTTAGAAAAACCCTTGATTAACTCATAGCAAGCGCCATTGGGAAGACTTTTTCTAAAGAACTAATCGAACTTTCCAGCATTATAATAAAAATAGCCTTGTGCATTTTTTTGCACAAGGCTATTTTTTAACTTATTATTGTTGTTTTAGAATGCTTATTGCTGTAGATGCAATTTCTTCGCCTTTTGCTGTAACTTCTTCAACAGTAGCGGACATGTTGGCAACAGATTCATTAATTGAGTGTATTTTGTTTTCAAGCTCTATTGAAATATTAAGTATTGCTTTTATGAGGTCAAGCATTAATCTTTGGTCCAAATTAGTTGAAGCAGCAACTTCCTTGGATTGTGCTGCAAGCTTTCTAACTTCTTCAGCAACAACAGAGAAGCCCATACCGTTTTCCCCAGCTCTAGCAGCCTCAATAGCAGCGTTGAGTGAAAGAAGATTTGTCTGATTTGCAATATCAACGATTTCAGATGAGGCTTCGGAAAACTTCCTTATCTTTATTTCCATATCATTAACACTTTTACGAAGAACATTTGCTGTATTAACAATATCTGATACTTCATTTGATATACGTCCAATTTCTACACTGTTTTCTTCATTACCCTTTGCAACCTCATCAAGAGAACGTGTAATCTCCTCAACATGCTGTCTTAATGTTTCTGCATTTGCAAGTCTTGCTTCACTCATTATCTTAACATCGTCAAGAGCCTTTATGACTTCTTTATTTTTTCCTTCGAGTTTTTCATTGTCAATATTAACCTCTTGACGGTTAAAATCCATACAATTGGTATAATTGTTTAACCCATTGAATATAGCCTTAGCCATATCTTTACATGTATCATACCCACATGCAGAACAATTAAGAACTCTTGCTTCCTTGTTATATTTATGGAGCTTGTTGAATATTTCATTGTATTGTGAGTCAGTCGGCTCTTTTATTTCATGAATTATTTCTTTATTGTAGAGTCTAATAAAATCTTGCCATTTAAGATTCTTTTCAAAGTATTCGTAGAGCCAATCCTGCCTTTTCTTCATAATACTCTTTGTTCTTTCATTAGGCTTTACTCTTTTCATGCTGTCAAACTTGTAGTCAACATCATCTACACTTACAGATTTATCTGTTCCAGTACCACAGTTACAGCCCTCTGGGCAATTCAGTATGTCCACAAGTAAAGGCACTGGCCTGTCGTTCTGAACTCTCTTGCTATAATTTTTTAGATAATTATAAGCATGCCCAGTTCCTTCAACCTGCTTTACCCATGCTCCGGGCACACGATTTTCAACGTTTTCTTTCAATCCACCCGGACGGCTGAATACAAATCCAAGTCCGCATCCCATATCGTCAAAATCTTGCTCGGAATAATTTGCAAGAATTATTTTATTTTTTTCTATATATTCTTTTACTTTTTTATAAGTAATATTGTAGTTTATAATTCCATGAGTATTACTGTCATTAATTTCATCTATTTTTCCTATACACGGTGAAAGGAAGGCAATATCATCATTTAACTTCTCATATGTTCTCATGTATACTGCTGTACATGACATTGGGCTGTGGATAGGAGCCATGTAAGGAATCAATTCAGGCTGATATTTTTCAACATAGTTTACTATTGCAGGACATGGCTGTGCAACTATTGTTTTCAAGCCGTTTTCCGTTACCGCTTTAAGATATGCCCATGTTGTTATATCTGCGCCAAAAGAAACGTCATATATCTTGTTTACTCCAGATGATTTTAAGAAACCAAACAACCTCTTTAGACTATCAAAATTGGTTCTTGCTGCTGGGGCTGCTACAATCGAAATTCTTTTTCCTTTTGCTAAATCATTAAAGAATCTTTCAGTATCATCCGTGTATCCACGGCCTTCATGGTCGCAAACTTCTATACAGTGTCCACAACGTATGCACCTTGTTTGATCAACTTTAACTTTGTTTTGCCCATTTACGGTATAAGAAATGTTTGCACCCATTACAGGGCAATTTCTTATACATTTATTACAACCCTGGCACTTTTCTTCAATAGTGAAGATTATTTCCTCTTTATTTGCCATTTTTCTCATCCCTCCAGAATTTCTATATTTTATTTGTTTGAAAAACTGAATACAAAAAACTATTTTGAAAGATAAAATTATTAATTTTTAATGCTGTAATACGAAAGTTATATAAGATTTACCTGAAAATTTTGCAAAGAAATGCAGTTTAAAATCTCCATACTATCTTTAAGATTTACTTCTTTTCTAATAATTAGAATATTTTAAATTTAAAACTATGTCAATAAATTCCATTCGACAAAATATTGCATAATGTGTGTTTTAACCATATTAATGTATATTAAAAAGCTTGAAATAAACTATCCAGCTTTAAGTTTTTTACGCTTTTTATACCAGTTTCAGACATTATCTGTCATTTTTTAGGCGATTACTTTCGTATACAATATGTTTATATAATCAGAAGAAGATTGCCGCGCTATCGCTCGCAATGACAACAGAAAAGGAGGGCATATTTTATATGCCCTCCTAATAAACTCCAAGAATCCTGTTTATTTTTTATCTTATTCCTCCAGTTACAAAGAGGCCTGCAAGTACAAGTGTTATTGTACTGATTAGTTTTATTAAAACATGAAGTGAAGGCCCTGCTGTATCTTTAAATGGATCTCCAACTGTATCACCAACAATTGCTGCTTTGTGTGCTTCAGACTTTTTGCCTCCATGATTGCCCATTTCAATGAATTTCTTTGCATTATCCCATGCACCGCCGCCATTGTTCAAGAACAATGCGAGTATGATTCCTGATATTGTTCCAATCATAAGGAATCCAGCAGCTGCCTCTGCTCCAAGAATCATTCCAACCATAATAGGAGCTACAATAACAATAATACCCGGCAAAACCATTTCTTTAAGTGCTCCAGCTGTAACAATATCAACGCATTTACCGTAGTCTGGTTTGTGAGTACCTTCCATTATACCTGGAATCTCCTTGAACTGTCTTCTAACCTCTACTATTATATATTGTGCCGCATTTCCAACAGCCCTGATTGCAGTAGAGCTGAATAGATATACTATCATAGCTCCAATAAAGGCACCTATGAAAACTTCTGGCTTTCCAATATCAACAGGAAAAGTGTTGCCTACTATACCAAAACTCTTTATATAATTTGCATCTCCTGTTTCTGTTACTTTTTTTACAACTTCTTCAATGTATGCTGAAAAAAGAAGGAAGGTTGCAAGTGCTGCACTACCTATTGCATAGCCTTTTGTCAAAGCTTTCGTTGTGTTTCCACAAGCATCAAGCCTATCGGTTCTTTGTCTAACTTCTTCCGGTGCATCTGACATTTCTACTATTCCACCGGCATTATCGGTAATCGGTCCAAATGTATCCATGGCAAGAATATATGCACATGTTGCAAGCATACCCATTGTTGCAACCGCTGTACCATAAAGTCCTCCATTTGCTAGTCCGGTCATTGCCCCAAGTTTGTATGCTGCAAATATTGCAGCTGATATGAATAGAACCGGAAGAGCTGTACTTTCCATACCAACCGAGATTCCCATTATAATATTGGTCCCCGGTCCGGTTTCAGAAGCCTTGGCAATACTCTTTACAGGCCTGAAATCATACGATGTATAATACTGTGTTATAAAAACGAATGCAAAGCTTAAAAGCAGACCAACAATTACGCATCCGTAGAAATTGAGGTAATAAGTTGTTCCCGTTGTTCCCCCAAGCATAAAATACGTAACTGGTAGAAGTAATATTGCCGCAAGCATCGTAGTTACTAGATAACCTCTATTGAGTGCACGCATCGGGTCTTCTTTTTCCCTTGCTTTTATAAAGAACATACCAACAACTGAAGCTATTATTCCGGCTGCACGAGCAACCAGAGGGAATAATATTCCGTAGATTCCGAAAGCAGGGAATAATGCTATACCAAGTATCATCGCACCAATATTTTCAGCTGCAGTTGATTCGAACAAGTCAGCTCCACGGCCTGCGCAATCACCAACATTGTCTCCAACCAAATCAGCTATAACTGCTGGATTTCGTGGATCATCTTCAGGAATTCCTGCTTCAACTTTACCAACAAGGTCAGCGCCTACGTCTGCCGCTTTAGTATAAATACCGCCGCCGACACGTGCAAACAGTGCCATGAAGGATGCACCCATTCCATTCATAACCATTATGTTGCCTAGGGTAACATCATTAGTTATACCGAAAACATAATAAAGAAGATGGAACCATATAGAAATATCAAGCATACCAAGACCAACCACGGTGAAACCCATGACGGAGCCTGATGAGAATGCTACACGAAGACCCTTGTTTAAGCTTTCGGATGCAGCCTGTGCTGTGCGAGCATTAGCTTTTGTAGCAATCTTCATTCCAATGAAACCGGCCAGCATAGACCAGATTCCGCCTGTGAGAAATGCAAATGGTGTAAACTTTGACAGC
>Ga0209340_1001462_pt1 | contig 16803 bp, 19 predicted proteins | sample EPASupsiteSAE323_FD_187266 | JGI IMG/M metagenome (GOLD analysis project Ga0209340, IMG submission 187266) | Bioremediated contaminated groundwater from EPA Superfund site, New Mexico - Sample SAE3-23 (SPAdes) (version 2) | ecosystem: Environmental > Aquatic > Deep subsurface > Groundwater >... | reverse complement strand
GCAGCAGTGACGGCTTTGACATCGAATTTTTCTTCGATACCTTTAACGAGTTCTGATAATTCTAAAACTGAAAGTTCAGAGATAGAATCTAATATTTTTTGCAATTTTGCAGAAAGTTCCATATTTTTCTTTTTTAAATTTTTAATATTTGAACAAATTAATTTTGTTCTTGTTTATCAGCAACAGCCTTGAGAGCTAATGCTAATTGAGTTTGATTGTAACGCATACCGTAGGCGAGGCGTTGCAAAGGATTGACTAATCCACCCAAAAGTTGGGCAAAAAGAGTCGACTTAGAAGGAAGAGCAATAAATTGTTTTAGCTCATCGAGACTAAGCAATTTTTTGTCGTAGACACCATATTTGAAGGTGATGAAATCTTGGGTTTTATTGACTTTATCAACTTCTTTGAGAGGATTAACTTCATCTTCATTACAGAAGGTAATAGCAGTTGGTCCAACCAAAGTTTCTGGTAAAGTGATACCAAGATTTTGAAGAGCTCGAGTGATGAGGCTGTTTTTGACAACTTCAATTCGACCACCATTAGCGCGAACATTGTCACGGAGAGTGGAAATGTCGGCAGCATTCAAACCTTGATATTGAATCAAAGCACAAGATTTAGCCTGTTCAAATTTACTGGTGATGTCAGCGACTTGATCGACTTTAGCTTGATTTGGCATATTGATTAAATAAATAATTTTCTAAACGATAAAGGCCTCGAAGTCGAGGCGCAAATAAAACAAAATAAGTTGTTTTACCTCGGCTGGATTTATTCTGCTTTGCAGAAACCGGCTATCTTCGGTTAGATGGGGTATTATAACATAAAATTAAACTTTTAATAAAGGAAGGAGATGGGGTTCGATAAGTTGTTTTAGGTCTGAATTAGCGTAGGCGATGAAACCGCATTTAGTGTCAGTGTCGAAAGGATAATCTATTTTTTTGCCATTGAGGTTGGTAAAAATGGCTCCAGCTTCGGTGGCAATTAAAATAGTGCACAAATCATAAGGGTGAGCAGTAAGGCCAGATAATTCTCCAAAAATTGGACGGATATCGGCAATAAAACGATATTTACCAGTAGTCATGAGATAGATTTGGCCGGCATTGGAGATATATTGGTCGTCAAAAATAACAGAATAGTCCTTTTCCTTATTTTTTTGAACTTTTTGAAAGACAAAATCGGCAATTTCGCCAATTTTTCCTTTTACTCCAGGGAAAAAATTCACAAAAACGGCAAAACCGTGATCAAGATTTTTTTCAGATGAAGTTTGAATAGGCTCGTTGGTCAATTCTTTAGTTTTTAAATCAAAAATTTGATGATGGGCTCCTTGGTTTTTGATGGCCCAAAGAATAGAAATGCGGTCTTGTTTAGAGGTAGGAATTTCGGTTTGGACAGCAATTTCAATGTCGTTAAGAGTATTACCTTCTTGTCGATACGGAGCGATTCCGGTTAAAACGAAGGCGCTGCGGAAATCGTACATGATACCTCTGGTGCCGTCGATAGGATCGATGATAACGGCGAAATCGGGGGTTGAATTATTTCCAGCTAAATATTTCTTTTTACCAATACCTTCGGCAGTGATTTCGACGGAATAACCAAGGCTAACCATTTTTTGACCCAGACCGTCAATTTTGCTTTCGGCAAAGGAATCGATTTTATAGGAAAAATCGCCGTTGCCTTGATTAATAACAAGGTTTAAATCATTGCTATATTTTTTGATACCGGATACGACCGTTGTAACGATTTCCAATTGAAATTCCCTAATTATTTTTACTATTTCATTTTGATTATTCACAAATACTCCTTCTTTTTTAATTAATTTAAATTAGTTTAACAAAAAAAGACCCCGGGTTTATGCGTTTTGGCGCAACCCGGGGTGTTTTGATTAAAAATCAATGAAGCGACAGGTGCCGAGGGGAAGGTATTTAACTTGAGTTTGGTTAAAGAGATAATCTTCTCCTGGATCGTGAAGGTGTCCGTGGATAATATAATCTGGACGCAAATGTTCAATAATTTTTTTCATATTTTCTTGAATTTTTTCTCCTTCGCCGGTCATTGGGATATCACCTTTAATGGCGTGCCAATCGACTTGAGCATGAGAAACCAGAATGATCTTTTTATCGATTTCGATTTTTTCAGGGAGATCAAGGTTAATACAACTGTCGAAGGGCAACATAACCAGGATTTCTTCTTCGGTTTCAATAATACTAGTTTCATCGAAATAGAGAATTTTTTCATTTAATGATTTAAGAAAATCTTTAAAATAAAAACTTCTCTCCTCAATAGGTAATGGTTTGCATTCTTCCGTTGGATAAAAATCCAGCGGATGTCGGGCATCCCAATTTCCTTGAACCACAGCAACCATAACTCCTTGATCAGTAAATTTAGTCATGATATTGGCCCAATTCATAGCATTGACTTCCATGTTTTTTTGCAAGACTGCCTTAATTTCTGGTGGTAGATTGGAGACAAAATGTCCAAAGTGGACATATTTTGCCAATTTTTTGGCGTAATCTGCCATATGAAAATAGTCAGCATTGAAAAAGGAAATTCCATCGAGAAATTTCCACAGATCGACTATACCCTCGGCCAAGGTTCTTTCTTGTCCTGCTGAGTAGAGGAGAATTTCTTGGTCGGTGGGGTTTGGGTTTGCCGCCAAAAGTTTTTTGATATTGTTGTAAACACCGTTATAAAAGAGCTTTTGGAGTTGATCTAAAAGATCAGTTCCGACAATGTCGCCAGTAAAGGTCACGATTTTTGGTTTCGGTTGTTTGTTTTGAGCAATTAGTAATAATTCAGCTTCCAATTTAGCATTTCTGCCGTGAATGTCTGAGACAAACAAAAAATCATTTCCCATTTGTAAACCTTCTTTCGTTCTGTTTTTATTTTTTCGAGTTTGCACTCGAACTGAATATTAAAAATAATACCCAAATCGAGTACAAACTCTATTTCATTGATTTCTGACTTTTAATGTACATAAACCTAAAACGCAAATGTTTTTGGTTTTTTGTAAAACAGGGGATTGTATCAAATTATGGGCCTAATTTCAAGTTATAGGCCATTAAAAACCCGAGGAAATGTTTTTGAAAATTAATTCAAAAACCCTCGGGCTTGAAAATCAAATTAAATATAAGTTAGAAGAAGTTTTGGAAACAGTTGAGATGGCCGAGCTTGTGTTTGATTTGGTAAAGATCATCTTTGTTTAATTCTGTTTCATTGAGACGGTTAAAGATGGCAATTTGATGATCTTTAAGTTCGGGGTTATTTCCTTCCCTAAGGCCGATACTGAAAGCTTTTATCCATTCAAAAATATCAACTATAGGCCGTTTCTGGATTTCATTGAGAAGTATTCTTCTTTCTTCTGACCGGGGATTGGAAAAAATGTTGTTGAGTTTAGTAGCAATTGTGACCAGGCTCCATCCTTTTACTACTTTTTTTGAAAAAGGAGCTTTTGTTTTAACAGGATTGATGGTTTTTTCCGTCATTTTTCAAAACCTCTCTTATATTTATTTGAGTACAAACACTCAAACCAAATATCAATGAAATTAATATTTAATTTGAGTGTTTGTTAACTTGACTTTAAAAGTGCATAAACAGAACGCAAATGTTTCGTTTATATTTAGATAAGTGGTATTTTAGTTAGATTTTTGAGTTTGTCAATTTTAAATTTTGGTTGGTTATAATGTAAAGATAACAGATGAAGAAAAGTTTAATAATTATTTTTTCAGTATTGGTAGTTGTTGGTTTTTATGGTTGGGCTGATGGATGGTTTTTAATAAATAAAAAATTAGAAACTGGAGCTGCTGAGAAACCAAATGTTTTATCAACACAAAAGGAACAAAAAAATATTGGTCCTTTGGCGCAATATAATTTTGAAAATTTAAAAACAAGAATAAATAAGGCGTCAGAAATTAAAACAATAGGTAAAGTTTTGACGGTAGTGGAGGCTAGAAAAGAATTGGTAAAAAGAGGGAATTTGAAAGGAAAAACTTTTGATTTTGAAAGTAGAGCAATTAGTTTTGAGAGTAATGGTAAAAGAATAAGTGGGATGATGAACCTGCCTGTTGGTTATGAAAATAAAAAATCACCGGCAATTATTATGATTAGAGGTTTTGCCGATAGTGAGGGTTATTTTATTGGTTCTGGTAGTTGGAAAGTGGCCGATGAATTGGCCAAAAATGGTTTTGTAACAATAAGTTTGGATTTTTTAGGATTTGGTTTATCTGATGGAGAATCTAAAGATATTTTAGAGGCGAGATTTGAAAAACCAATGGGAGTGTTGGATTTGATTGAGTCGGTTAAAAAATTGGAATTTGTTGAGGCGGAGAAAATTGGAATTTGGGCACATAGTAATGGTGGACAGATTGCGATTTCAATTTTAGAAATTACAGGAAAAAATTATCCAACGGTTTTGTGGGCACCAATGACCAACCCTTTTCCAAATAGTGTTTTGGATACAATAGATGAAAATAGTGAATCGGGGAAGATTGTAAAAACGCGAATTGATGAATTTGAAAGAGAATATGACAGTAAGCTTTATTCGATTGATAATTTTTATGATTGGATAGGAGCACCGATTTTGATTCATCAAGGAACAGCGGATGTGTGGTGTAAGGTGGAATGGCAACAAGATTTGCAAAATAAATTAAAAGGATTAGGAAAGGAAGTAATTTTGGATATAAGGAGTGGAAATGATCACAATTTAAAACAAGATTGGGACTCGGTAACAGAACAAGATATAAAGTTTTTTAAAGAAAAGTTTGGTATAATCGGGTAACGATTTATGAAAATATATTTTGTAGCGTCTGCCAGATTGGTAGATATTGAGCCAAAGTTGTATTCAAGGATGTATTTGTGTTTGTCAGCCCAAGGGAAAATGGTAAGTGATAAAGTGATAAGGTGGGTGAAGACAGGTGTAAGAGATATGAGTGGAGCACCACAGAAAATTAAAAGAGAAAATTATATTCAATCTATTGATTCAGTTAAGAAGGCGGATATCGTGGTTATGGAAGTTTCTGGGCACAGTATGTCGATGGGGTATTTAATCAGTAATGCTTTGGAAATGAATAAGCCAGTGATTGCTTTACATAAAAAGGAACATGTGCCGGTTTTTATTAAGGGAATTGGTGATCCAAAATTGATAATTTCAGAATATGACAGCGAGAATGTCGAACAAGTGATAAAAGAGGACTTGAAAAAAGCTGATAGTTTGATTGATGTGAGATTTAATTTTTTTGTTAATCCAAAAATTTTGAATTATTTGGATTGGATAGCTCAGAAAAGAATGCAACCACGATCGGTGTTTTTAAGGAATTTGATTGAACGTGAGATGAAAAAGGATAAGGAATTTAGAGCTTAAATGGTATAATTTCTTATGAAGAAAATAAAAGTAGGGGTATTGTTTGGAAGTCGAAGTGTGGAACATGAGGTGTCGATTGTGACAGCGATGGAAATTTTTGCGGTTCTAGATAAAGAAAAATATGAAGTAACACCGATATATATTGATAAGAATGGAAAATGGTACACCGGTAAGGATTTGGATAAATTGGAATCATATTTCAATTTGGATTTAAAAAATAAAACTGATTTGGTTGAATATAAAATGTTGGTGGGAACTGGTACAAATAAGGATTTTGATATTATTTTTCCAGCGCTTCACGGTGCCTATGGTGAAGATGGAACTGTTCAGGGATTGTTAGAAATGATAGGAATTCCTTATGTTGGGTGTGGAGTAACTGCTTCAGCAGTAGGAATGGATAAAATAATTCAAAAAGAAGTTTTTGAAAAAGAGGGAATACCAGTGGTGAAATATGAGTGGTTTATGGATTGGGAATATGAATCTAATAAAGAAGTAATAATAAAAAAACTAGAAAAAGTAATTAAATATCCAATGTGTGTTAAACCAGCTAATTTGGGATCAAGTATTGGAATTAATTTTGCTAAAGACAGAAATGAGTTGGAATGGGCGATTGAAGTGGCCAAAGAGTTTGACAGAAGAATATTAATAGAAGAAGCTTTTATTGGAATTGATGAAATTAATTGTGCTGTAATGGGAGTAGATGTTTTGGAAGTGTCGGTTTGCGAACAACCAATAAAAGGGGATAAAATATTGAGTTATGATGAAAAATATTTAGGAGGTAGCAAAACTAAAGGAATGGCGGGGATGACCAGATTAGTTCCGGCACCAATTAAAGACAAGTTACGAGATCAAATTCAAGATTATGCAAAAAGAGCGTTTAGAGCAATAGGGGCAAGTGGAGTGTCAAGAATTGATTTTTTAGTAAATATTAAAAGAGGAAAAGTTTATATTAATGAAATTAATACGATGCCAGGTGGGGTTTGTTTTTGGCTATGGGAAAAATCAGGATACAATTATGTTCAGTTAGTAGATAAATTAATTAATTTTGGGTTTGAAAGATTTGACAAAATGGCAAAATTACAAAGAAGTTTTGAGACAAAATTACTTAAATCGGCTAAGGGTGGAGTTAAATTTGGAAACTAATTAGAGATATTGGTCACCAAGATCATTCTCAAACAAGACAGCAGCGGTGCCTTGATAAATTGAAGGAAGAAGGGAGTCTGTTTCAGAAAGATTTTGAATAGTGTGGATTTTAGCGGATGTATTTTTTAATCCCGAAAGCCAGGCTTCTTTATTGGTTTGGCCAACAATAATGATGTGATCGCAAATTTTACCAGCAATAGCAGCTAGTCTGGCGTTTTCTGAGAATTGCATGGATCCTAGTTCTATCATACCTGGAGTGATTAAAATTTTTTGGTCGGATTTTATTTTTTGGAGCTTGTCGAGAGCTAATTTAAATCCAGCTGGATTAGAATTATAAGTGTCGTCGATAATAGTGATAGGGCCATTTTTAATTATTTGTTGACGATTTTCGGCTGGAGGAAGAGAGTCTAAAGTTTTTTGAACATCTTTTTGAGAAATATTAAAATTAAAAGCTAATGAAAAATAAATTTGAGAATAATCAGTAAAATAATTTGTATTTTTGGGAAGAGAAAATTTTTGAATTTGTGAAGTCAGATTTTTTGGAGCCCAAAAAATTCCATCCTTAGGTAAACTTTCGACTAACTCCATTTTTGTTTTTAAAATATTTTCTAGGGAACCAAATCGTTCTAAATGCATGGGTCCGATAGCGGTGAGAATGCCAATTTGGGGTTTAATAATTTGACAAACTTTTTTAATATCATCTTGTTGATAGGCACCAATTTCACAGATGAAAATTTTAGCTGAAGTGGGTAAAAACAAAACTTGTTTGGCAATAGAAAGAATAGTGTTGTGGTTGGAGGGAGTATAAAAAACGCGAGGAGTGGTTTTTAAAATAGAATAAAGAGCTTCTTTAGTAGTGGTTTTACCCCAAGATCCGGTAATAGCAATAACAATTGTTTTTTTGTTAAAAATTTTGAATTTAAAAGTGGCGAGTTTAATTAAGATATTTTTTAAAAATTTGTCAAATGGTGTTAATAAATTTAGAGTTAAAAATAGAGCTTTTTGGTTGTTTAAAAATAAAGAAAAAAATGAAGTCAAAAAATAAATCAGACATGTTTTTGGAGTTAATTTTAAGTGATGTTTAATTTCGATTACGGATTTGCCGGGATTATTTTTGAGCCATTTTTTAATTAGGTCAGGCTGATATTCTTCAAGCTGGGCAAGATAAATTAGATTTCTGGTTTTCATGATTCAATAAAATTTTTAATTTCAGTGATAAATTTTGGTTGATTATCGAGATAAGAAAAATGACCAGCATTTTTAATAATTTTTATGGTTGATCTTGGAATAAGTTTTTGAATTTTAAGACCATCGGTAAGGGGAGTGTCGGTATCGTTTTCACCCCAAATAATTAATGTTTTGGCTTTAATATTCTTTAATTTATCAGACAAATCTTCTCTAATGACAGTAGAAAAAGTTTGTTTTAAAAATGGATTTTTGAGTTGAAAATAATCAGAGTTTTTTAAACCGATAATTTGATAACCATATTGTCTAATTTTATTAAAAAATGGATGTAATAATGGCAATGAAAATATTTTTTTTGTTAATTTACTGGTAGTTAAAATTATTTTTTGTTTATTGGATGGGGTGTGTCGAATTGGGGCGGCATCAACGAGAATTATTTTTGAAGATAAATCGGGATTTTTGATCAATAAGTCGCAAATTATGGCTCCGCCAAAAGAGTGGCCAATAAGAATAGGGTTTTTAATGTGGTTATCCTTCAAATATTTTTTGACAAAATTGGAATAGTTGGAAAGAGTTAAAACTTTTTCAATTTTTTCTAGACCGTGTCCAGGTAGATCTGGAGCAAAAATAGTGCAGTCCTTTTCAAGAGCCTTGATAATTGGGAACCAAGATTGCCAACAACCACCCCAGCCATGTAGAAAAACTAAATTAGTATTAATATTTTTTTTCACTTATGTATTTTATCAGGTATGGATAAAAGTATCTTTAAATTAATAAAAATATCTTATAATATTGACAAAATAGTATTTTTTTGCTAGAATTCTTTGTTTTAAAAAATAATTTTGTCAATAATTGCATTTTCAAATTTATTTTAAGTTCTTTAATAATCCGAAAAACTTTTGGTTTATATGTGCTATTTTGGATACAAAATAATTTTGTATCAAGGATAGCATGTATAAACATGACTAAAAATCAAAAAGGAAGAGAGGTATTTAATTTATGAGTCGTGGTTTCACAATTTTTATTGTGGTGTTTTCTTTATTGATTGCACTTCTGGTTGGGGGTTTGGTTTCAAATACTAATAATAAGTTAAAAGAAGTAGCTCAATCAAGAAATCAGGTAATGGAAAATATTGGAGGGGATCTCGAAATAGTATCAATGGATACCTATAAAGGATTCTCAAGTTCAGAACAAATTTTAGGATGTTTTGTTTTTGTTCAAGGAACTTATGAAGGGAAAAGTGAGACAATTATCAGATTTTCTTGGCAAAGCAGAGATGGATATTTCTATTTATATGAAGTTCCAGCTAGTCTTTTTCAAAGAGTTAAATCTTCTACTAATGAAGATGGCCGGCTAACTGTTAATTTTAACCTAGATTTTGATAATGCTTCTAATTTTATATTAGATTCGAGTCCATTAGGCTATAATAAAATTATTAAGGATTATTCAAAAACGGTAACTATTACAATGACAGATGCACAATATGCTGAATTTTTGAAAAGTACCTATTCTAAACAATAAAAGCTTTCGGTGTTAATACCGCATTTACACAATTTGTGTACAGTGCGGTATTTTTTTTCACTTATATATTTTATTAGGTCGGTGGTAATTTGATTTTATTTTTGTTTTTAATTTGATAACAAAATCATTATTGATTTTGGATTTAAGACCAGGGAAGGATTGGATAAGACGATAAATTTTTTTATTAGAAATAATACGACGACTGATTTTTTGAGAAATAGTTTTCTTTAATCGAAGAAGGTCTTTAAAAGTATCAGTGGCGTCGATGACGAAATAGATCATGAAAATGACAAAACCGATGGGGCCAATGTAGTTTGAAAGAAAATTAATGAAAGGGATAATGTGAGGATGAATAAAGGTTAAAACTAAAACTGATAATATCCCCCAATAGAAGGAATACTCAAGACAAATTCGACCTTGAAGATTGAGCGGTTTATCGGAATAGTCCCACCAGGTGATGTTAAAAAATTTTTCAAAAAAAAGACTAGTGATATATTCAATGATTGAGGCAATAATTATAGACATGGCAAAGAATAAAAGAAAATTATGACGGAAAGGAAAAACTAGTAGGATAATAGCCAAAGCTCCGCTGCCGTAAATAGGACTGAAAGGTCCATCAAGAAAACCCATATTGACAAATTGTTTTCGATTAATGGAAACAAAAGTGGTTTCAGTTAGCCAACCAAGAAAGGAGTAGAAAATAAAAAAATAAAAAAAATTTAAAAAGGTCATTATGTGATTCTATCAAAAAAGGGGTAGACACACCGGTCTACCCCTTTACTAAAAATACAAATTATTTTTCAATAAGAACCTTGACTGATGGGCCAATGGTGGCACAGAGGACTAATTTTTTAATTTTATTAGCCTTAACAACCTTTATAAGTTCTTTAATGTTGTCAATAATTTCTTCATCTTTTTGAGAAATTTTACCAACAATAGTGTGAAGAACAGGAGCTTTCTTTTCAGTTTTTAAATTTGTCTTAGCAGCTGAAAGTTTTTTAAGTGATTCTTCTGGTTTGTCGGTTAAAGTACCGTTTTTAGGATTAGGCATTAAACCTTTTGGGCCAAGAACTCTAGCTAAAGGTAACAATTTTGGCATGGTGGCTGGAGTGGCAATTAAGATATCAAAATTAACTTTACCATCTTGGATTTCAGCTAAAATGGTGTCATTTAAAATGACGACCTTTTTACTGGCAGTTTCAAGATGAGGGAAATTAATTTCACCAATATTGCCAATATCAAAAATAGTGACATGGGCTTCAACTTTACCTTCGAATTTTGAAAGGGAAGTGTCTTTGACTAGTTTGACAGCTTCGGCAAGGGAATAAAATTTATTAACATCAATTTTAGCCTTGGCAGTGGAATATTTTTTACTGCGCTTTTTAGCGGCTTTAATTTTTCCAACAGAAGTGGATTCAGTGGTTTCGGTAGTTTCTTCAACAACGTCGGCCTTTTGAGTATCGTCATTTTTGACAATCTCTTCCACTTTGGTTTGTTCTTTGGCTTTTTTAGCCTTGTTTTCTTGAGTGGTTTTGCTCATAGTTTCTATTTTTTAATAAATAATATTATTTTCAGCCCCGCCGACGGCGGGGCTGAATGAATTAGTTTAGTTAATTATTTCGACACCCATTGATTTGGCGGTGCCCATAACTGATCGTTTGGCAGCTTCTAAATCTTTGGTGTTTAAATCTTCAATTTTATTTTTAGCAATTTCTTCAACTTGAGCCATGGTTAATTTGGCAATTTTTTCGCGACCAGGAGTAACAGCACCTTTGGTGGCACCAGTCATTTTTTTGATCATGTCGGAAACTGGTGGTTTTTTAATGATGAATTCAAAAGAACGATCTTCGAAAATGGTAATAACAGAGGGAATAACACTACCACGCATGTCTTTGGTTTTTTCATTGAATTCGTTACAGAAATCCATGATCTTGATACCATGAGGACCAAGAGCGGTACCGACTGGAGGAGCTGGATTAGCTGATCCGGCAGGGATAGTTAATTTGACGATTGTTTTAATTTTTTTAGCCATAGTTTTTTATAATTCTTTACTAACTTGTAAAAAGTCGAGCTCGACTGGAGTTTCGCGTTCAAAGATAGAAATTAAAACTCTAATCTTACCTTTTTCTTGATCAATTGATTCAATTGTGCCAATGAAATCGGTGAATGGACCGTTGGTAATTTTAACAACGTCCCCAATAGCGAATGGAGCTTGATATTTTGGTTTGTCTTCTTCGGTAGTTTGAAGAATTTGATCAACTTCTTTTTGAGAAATTGGAGAAGGAGTATTTTCGATGCCAATAAATCCAGTGACACCCTGAGTGGTGCGGACAGTGATCCAAGAATCATCGGTTAAAACCATTTGAATTAAAACATAACCAGGGAAAGTTTTTTCCTGGGTTTTAACTTTTTGACCTCGACGGATAACCATTTTACTTTGAATTGGGACGATGGCTTGAAAAATTTTATCTTCCAACCCCATAGTCTTAATTCTAGTTTTTAGTGCTTCAATGGCCTTGTATTCGTGACCAGAATAAGTATTGACCACGTACCAAGCAGCGTCGAAACTTGGTTCTAAAGGAGAGAGTTTGAAAAGAAACTCTTTTTTGTTAGTTTTTGCAGAAGTTTTTGGCATATTTTTTATTGGAATACTTTTCCCGAGGTAGAAGCGGCCGTCGGAAGCGGATCCATTGTTGGTGTAACCGATTGTTCGGTTGTGTTTTTGGTAGTTTTTGAATTACCAAAAAGACCAATCGATTCAGTAAACAAATAATCAAAACCTCCCAAAATTAGGGAGATTACAATTGAGATTGATATTACCACAATTGTCATCTGAATTAAAGCATCTTTTTTGGGCCAAGTGATGCTTTTGAAAATTACAGCGACTTCTTTTAAAAAATTAATGATTTTTTGCATGAAAGTATTATATCAGTTCAATCGATATTTTAGTTTTTGTCCGCGGAATAATTGCAAAATGGGTTTTTGATATATTTTAATCTATTGACTGATTCCAGTGGTAGTGGGTATGATGGTGGACAGCCACTAGAAATAGTGTTTCTGTAAAGAAAAAATTATAAATTAAATTACAAAAAAAATGTTGTGTCCATATTGTGGTTTCGATGAATCCAATGTTTTGGAGAGCAGAGAGGCCGAAGAAGGAAAAGTAACAAGAAGAAGAAGAGAGTGTTTAAAGTGTAAAAAGAGGTTTACGACTTATGAAAGAGTGGGGAGTATTGATCTTAAGGTGATTAAAAAATCTGGTAAAAGGGAAGATTTCTCTAGGGAAAAGTTGCAAAAATGTTTGGATAAGGCTTGTTGGAAAATGAGTGTGGAAGAAAAAAATAAATTAATTGATGAGATTGAAATGAAATTATTGAATTGGCCAAGTGTGGAAATACCTTCAAAAGAAATCGGGGTATTGGTTTTGGAAAAGTTAAAAACTTTGGATCCAATGGCATATATTAGATTTGCCACAGTTTATCTAGACATAAACGAAGTTAATGATTTTCAAAAATTAATTAGTAATTTTAAAAAATAAAAAAATGACAGATATATCAAGACAAAATATTAATGGTGGTGAGTTAATGGAACCTAAACTTTCAGACAACGCGAAATATATTGCTGAAACCAGGTATTCAAGAAAAAGTGAAGACGGTAAACCATATGAGACAGTTAAAGATATTTTTTGGAGAGTGGCGACTAATGTGGCTAAAGGTGATAGGTTTTTTGGAGTGAACGACGAAGGAATAGAAAAACAAGCCAAGACTTTTTATCAATTATTTGCGGAACAAAAATTTTTACCCAATACGCCTTGTTTAATAAATGCAGGCAAACCACATCAACAATTATCGGCTTGTTTTGTGTTGCCAATTGATGACTCGATGGAATCAATTTTAGAAACCATGTCGAACATGGCTATGATTCACAAAAGTGGCGGTGGAACTGGTTTTTCATTTTCTCGATTACGACCTAGTGGTGATTATATTAAAACGAGTGGGGGAACGACAGTGGGTCCGGTAAGTTTTATGCAGGCTTACAACGATGTAACAGCTCAAATTAAACAAGGTGGAGTGCGACGAGGAGCAAATATGGGAATGTTGTCAATTGATCATCCGGATGTATTGAGATTTGCAGTGGTTAAATTAGACGAATGGAGTTTAACTAATTTCAATATTTCCTTGGCGGTAACAAATGCTTTTATGGAGAGAATTGAAATTGATAAAAAGTTTGTGGCAGATGATTCAATTCCAGAAGATGTTATTGATGAAATAAAAAATGCGGAGGAAGATCGAAACGTTGAAAGAAGATTGAGAGATATTGAAACTGGGGTGAAAAAATTATATGACTGGGCAATTGCAACTCAAGTTGGCGAAGGTTATGAATTAATTAATCCACGAACCGGTGAAGTGGCAATGAAATTAAATGCTTATAAAGTGTTTAATTTGATAACTAGATTGGCATGGCAATTTGGTGATCCAGGTTTGGTGTTTATTGATAGAATGAACGATTCAACTTCAAATCCAATACCAAGTGTTGGTCGAATTGAAGCTACTAATCCTTGTGGCGAACAACCACTTTTGCCCTATGATGCCTGTAATTTGGGGAGTATTAATTTAGCGAAATTTGTGGTTAATGGCGACATTGATTGGATTGATTTAAAGGAGACAATTAGAATTGGTGTTCATTTTTTGGATAATGTGGTTGAGGTAAATGAATTTCCGGTTCAAAAAATTAGAGATATGGTAAGCAAAACCAGAAGAATCGGAGTGGGAGTGATGGGGTTTGCGGATGCACTTTTTAAATTGGGAGTGAGATATGATTCAGAAGAGGGAATTGAATGGGCTGAAAAAATAATGAAATTTGTAACTGAATCGGCAAGAGAGGCAACCTGTGAATTGGCAAAAGTGCGAGGACCTTTTCCTTTATGGGATGTGAGTGTTTTTGCTAATACTGATTACAAACCAAGGAACATGGCTTTAACTACAATTGCTCCAACTGGAACGATTAGTATGTTGGCCGATACAAGTTCGGGAATCGAACCGGTGTTTTCTTTGGGTTATCAAAAAAACACAGTTGAGGGGAAAACTTTATACAGTGTAAATCCAACTTTGGTTGATGAATTAAAAAGAAGAGGAATTTATTCAGAAGAATTAATTGAAAAAATTGTCAAAAATGGGGGAATTTTAAAGGAAGTGGAAGAAATTCCTGAAGATTTGAAATCGATTTTTGTGACGGCTTTGGAAATTGAACCAGAATGGCATATTAGAATTCAGGCAGCTTTCCAAAAATATACTGATAATGCAGTTTCAAAAACCATTAATTTACCAGAAGAAGCAACAGTCGATGATGTTAGAGAGGCTTATTTGAAATCTTATTCTTTGGGAACAAAGGGTATTACTATTTATAGAAGTGGTTCGCGATCTTTTGAGCCAATGTCAAAAGTTAAGAATAAGGAAAAAGATGAAGAAAATGTAATAGCTTTACCACCAAAGAAAAAAGCGACACCAGTAATGGCTCGGGGGGTCAGGTTAAAAAAGAAATGTGATTTAGGAAGTGTTTATACTTCAATTTTTTATGAGGCAGGTGATGGTCCAGTTGAAGTGTTTGTGACTTTAGGAAAGAGTGGTGGATTTATGGCTGGAGCGGCCGAGGCTATTGGTAGATTAGCTTCTTTATCATTAAAATATGGGGCTGGTTTGGATGAAATTGCTGATAATTTGGTAGGCATTTCTTGTGGTCAAAAAATTGGTTTAGGGAACGGAACAGTGTTGAGTATGTTTGATGCAGTTGGGAAATCCCTTTTGGAAATTTCTCGAGGTGAACAATTAAATATGTTTGCTGGGGAGAAGGATTCGATTGATACAAGTGCACTGGAAAATGTAAGAGTAGAAAGGGCAGCTTTGGAAAGCAAAGTGCTTTCGTGTCCAGATTGCGGCAGTCCACTTCGGGCAGAAGAGGGTTGTTTTAAATGCACAAATGAATTTTGTGGTTATTCTAAGTGTAGCTAAAATGATAACAACAAAAAAAGGTGATTTTGGAAAGAGTTGTTTTTTAGGAAAAGAAGTGGACAAAGATGGTCCACTTCTGGAAGCAATTGGAAATCTTGATGAATTGCAGGCGGTTTTAGAAATAGTGGGAACTGATGGAAAGATTGTCGACGATTTGGTCGATATTATGGCTTTTTTAGTTTGTAATAAAAAAAGTGATTTTGCTAAAAAGGTGGACTTTTTGGAAAAGGAAATAGAAGAAAAAGAAAAAAATGGGGTTAAATTTAATGGTTTTGCAAAATTTAAAGGGGAAAAATCTTTGAATTTTAATTGGGCAAGGACGGTTTGTAGAAGAGCAGAGAGAAGGGTGGTGACCTTAAGCAGAAAACAGAAATTAGATGAGAATATTTTAAAATATATGAATAGACTTTCGGATTATTTATTTTTAGAGGCAATTAAACAATAAATTAAAAAATAATTTAATAGGGGAACTAGGTGTAATTCCTAGGCTGTGCCGCAACCGTAGAGCCGGATGACCAAAACCCACCGCAGGCGGGTGAACTTACGAGCATAAGTAAATATGAATTTAGAAAATAAAAAGTTTTACGATATTAATCAAAATTCTCTTGGTGAAATTGCAGGGGTTTTTTTGGAGGAGGGAGTTAAAAATGATTTACGAGAAAGAATAAATATCTCTGATCTTTACGCAGAAAGTAAAATAGAAAAGGATGATTGGGAATACAATGAACATTCAGAAGCAGAAAAAGAAGCGACGATAAATGTTTTTGATTTAGGGAAAAAAGGATATAATCTGGTTGTTTGGATAAGTCCTGATGATGGTGGAAATGTTTATAAAGAAGGAAGGTTAAATATAGAATTTCCTGTTTTTGGAAAAAATGAATGGGCAATTTATGGAAGACATGTACCTTTGCTTTGTGATGAGAAAGAATCTTTCAATTTAGTAAAAAGATTATTAGAAAATGGTGGGATTTCAATAAAACCAATTGAAAAAATAGGAAATGTAAGACGACAGCCAATAGGTTTTAAAATTGAAGAAACGGATAGTTGGATACAAGAGGTTAAAAAAATGATGCCTGAATTTATGGAAATTTGGGATTTTATAGAAAAAGGTAAGGATGTTGAAAATAAAATAAAAATGGAAAAAGATGTAAAAATAGCGATGGAAAGAGCAGATGGTGATAATTATTTATTTGAAAGTTTAATGGCAAGAATGGGAAATGAAATTAATGCTGAAGGTGGACATGGAGGTTCTTGGGGAAGTGAAAACGATAATGGAATGGGGATGGTTGTGGCGGTAAATGCTGATGGCAGTCTTTATTATTTTATGGGAGAAACTAAAGATTTAACGCTTTGTAAAAAATGCGGTTGTTATTATTCTGGTGATAAGTGCCCTTTGTGTAAATGATATATAAAGATATATTTATATTTGATAGTTGAGATACTTTGATATATTTAAAATTAATTTAAAAAAAATAAAAAACCTACAAGAGTTTTACCTAATGTAGGTTTAGGTTTAAATCTGACTTTTTGCTGAATATTTTAATGGTAAAATTATTTATGAATTCTGGATATTTGTCGGTGGTAGTGGCGGTT
>Ga0209340_1001461_pt1 | contig 16813 bp, 14 predicted proteins | sample EPASupsiteSAE323_FD_187266 | JGI IMG/M metagenome (GOLD analysis project Ga0209340, IMG submission 187266) | Bioremediated contaminated groundwater from EPA Superfund site, New Mexico - Sample SAE3-23 (SPAdes) (version 2) | ecosystem: Environmental > Aquatic > Deep subsurface > Groundwater >... | reverse complement strand
CCGCCGCTATAACCCTGGTATTGTCCAAAGTAGGAGGAGCCGTAGCAACGAGCTATGATTCGATAGACAAAGCACCGGAAGAGAGAGAAAGAGGAATCACGATAAATACCGCCCATGTAGAATATGAGACTGCCAAGAGGCACTATGCGCACGTAGACTGTCCAGGGCATGCAGACTATATCAAGAACATGATAACAGGAGCAGCCCAGATGGACGGGTCCATATTAGTAGTATCAGCAGCGGACGGCCCCATGCCGCAGACCAGAGAGCATATCCTGCTGTCCAGACAAGTAGGAGTGCATGACATGGTAGTATTCATGAATAAAATCGACCTGGTAGATGATGATGAACTGCTGGAACTGGTAGAGATGGAGATCAGAGAACTTCTGACCACTTATGAATTCCCCGGCGACGACATCCCGGTAGTGATGGGATCAGCCACCAAAGCCCTGGCCTGCGGCTGCGGACTTAGAGAATGTGAATGGTGCGGACGTATCTGGCAGTTGATGGATGCAGTAGACGCGTACATCCCAGAACCGGAGAGAGCAACCGATAAACCGTTCCTGATGCCGATAGAAGACGTATTCACGATAACCGGAAGAGGAACCGTGGTAACCGGTCGAGTAGAGAGAGGCCAGATAAAAGTCGGCGAAGAAGTAGCCATCATAGGAATGAGAGAAGAGATAAAGAAACATATAGTAACCGGCGTAGAAATGTTCAGAAAACTTCTGGACTATGCCCAGGCCGGAGACAACATCGGAACCCTGTTAAGAGGACTGGATAGAAAAGACGTAGAAAGAGGCATGGTACTTGCAAAGCCGAACAGCATCAAACCGTTGACCGAATTCCATGCCGAAGTATATGTGCTATCCAAAGAAGAAGGCGGAAGACACACCCCATTCTTTGGTGGATATCGGCCGCAGTTCTATTTCAGGACCACAGACGTAACTGGAATAATCCAATTACCCGAGGGAGTAGAAATGGTAATGCCGGGCGACAACATCCAGATGGCGATAAGCTTGATCACTCCGATAGCGATAGAAGAGGGACTAAGATTTGCCATCCGTGAAGGCGGCAGAACCGTTGGATCCGGTGTAGTTACCAGTATTGATAAATAAATAAGTTCAGCGCCTCTTGGCTGATTAATGATTTGAGTCAGTTAGGGCGGTTGACATATGTCAATGCAATATGCTAGAGTATTGTAGTATTTTTGCGCACAGGATGGAGGTGTCATGGTGAGAGTTGGAATTACACTAGCGTGTACTGAATGTAAACAGCGTAATTATAGAACCACCAAAGACAAAAAGAAGACCACCGAGAAAATGGAAGTCAGAAAGCATTGTAAATTCTGCAATGCTCATACAGTCCATAAGGAAACCAAGTAAACCTGGGGATGTGAGTTATATTGGCTAAAGGCAGCGTATCTACCGGCAGCGAAAGCAAGATTAAAGACTGGTGGGAAAGCGGTAAGCAATATATTGCCGGGATCTATAATGAGATGAAAAAGGTCCATTGGCCTGGTAGAGTCCAGTTATTGGGGTATACCGGTGTAGTACTATTATCAGTGGCCTTTATTGCTCTGATTGTTTGGGTCTTTGATAGTGGGCTTTCATTTTTACTGGAAAGACTAATGGAGGCTTTCGCATAAAGAGGAGATGATCTTAATTACCCCCGAGCAAATTAAACAAGAGGAATATGTAGCCGTGTCTGATGATGCCAACAGCCCGAAAACCGGAGATCAAGAACCGGAAAAGAAGGGTGAATGGTATGTTGTGCATACATATTCAGGTTATGAAAACAAAATAAAGGTAGATCTGACCAAACGCGTTGAATCCATGAATATGCAGGATAAGATTTTTCAGATAATCATTCCGGAAGAGCAGGAAGTGGAATACAAAGGCGGCAAGAAAAAGGTTACCACCAAGCGGGTTTTTCCCGGCTATGTAATCGTAAACATGATTATGAACGAAGATTCATGGTATGTGGTTCACCATACCCCAGGGGTTACTGGATTTGTGGGCAGCGGTACCAAGCCTATTCCCTTGCAGGATGCAGAGATTAATAAAATACTAACGCAAATGGGCCTTCTAGGCAAGAAGCCCCGGATCATCAATATCGAAATTGGTGAAAATATTCGGGTCAACAGTGGTCCTTTTGAGAATTTCGAAGGCGTAGTCAAAGAACTGCTGTTAGATCGAGGCAAGGTAAGGGTTAATATTTCCATGTTTGGCAGGGAGACTCCTGTTGAGCTGGATTATGAACAAATAAACAAAATATAAGGAGGTGTAATTGTGGCCAAAAAGGTTAAGGGAAAAGTGAAACTGCAGATCAAGGCAGGTAAAGCAACACCAGCGCCGCCAGTAGGACCTGCTCTGGGGCAACATGGAGTCAACATAATGGGTTTTTGCAAAGAATACAATGCCAAGACCGCCAATCAAACCGGATACATTGTACCGGTAGAAATAACTATTTACGAAGACCGTTCCTTTTCATTTGAACTGAAATCACCGCCCGCTTCGGATCTTCTGAAAAAGGCCGCCAACCTGGAAAAAGGCTCTGGTGATCCTAAGAAGAAGAAACTCGGCAAGATTCCTCGTGCCAAACTAGTGGAAATCGCTGAGCTTAAAAAGGCAGATCTAAATGCAGCTGATTTGGATGCAGCAGTAAGAATGATTGAAGGCACAGCTCGTAGTATGGGATTGGAAGTTATTGATTAGGATGACCTATAAGACCAATATATTTTAATTAGTTTCCTAGAGAATGGGGCGCGGCGTGCGCGCATACATCGTGGGAGGATAATATCCGAAATAACCACAAGGAGGTTTTTACATTGAAAAGAGGCAAAGCATATAAAGAGGCTATCGCTAAGATAGACAAAAACAATTTGTACGATCCGGCTGAGGCTATTAAACTGGTTAAAGAAATGGCCACCGCTAAATTTGATGAGACCGTCGAAGCTCATGTGAAGCTAGGCGTAGATCCCCGCCATGCTGACCAACAGGTTAGAGGAACCGTGAGTTTACCTCATGGTACCGGTAAAACCCTTAAGGTCCTGGTTTTCGCCAAAGGTGAGAAGGTTAAGGAAGCCGAACAGGCTGGAGCCGATTATGTTGGCGCTGAAGATCTAGAGGAAAAGATCAAGGGTGGTTGGTTTGATTTTGATGTAGCCGTTGCTACTCCTGATATGATGTCAGTAGTTGGCAAGCTAGGTAAGATTTTGGGACCACGTGGCTTGATGCCCAACCCCAAAGCGGGAACGGTTACTTTTGATATCGACCGCACCATAAAAGAACTGAAAGCTGGGCGAATAGAGTACCGGGTCGATAAGACTTCCATTGTTCATGTTCCCATTGGCAGGGTATCTTTTGATGTTGAAAAACTGCAAGATAATCTGAACACTTTTGCGGAGGCACTGATAAAAGCTAAACCAGCTGCTGCTAAAGGCCAGTATATGAAGTCCGTAAACATTTGTTCGACGATGGGACCAGGAGTTAAGATTAACCCGCTTATATTGATTGCGGCTAATAAGTAGACTAAGGCTCTTTTGAAAACTGAAAATTCAGACTGTAGACAGCCGGTGGCGAAAGCCTTAATATGATTGCCCGCTGAGGTTTATGAAATATTTTACTGCCAGCCCTGGATGGGGTGGTGGTTTAAAGACCTCTGCGTGACTGTTGGCAGGGGTTTTTTTATGGGGATTTTATTTTAATGTGAGGAAACCGCTGATTGTTTGGAGAATAAAACTCTAGATATTCAGATTAAGTGGGAAAAAGATTTGCCCTCCATTAATAAAATAAGCAATTGAGAATTTAATTAAATTGACCAAGGGGGTGAGAAATGAATGTCCAAGATTGAAGAGAAAAAACAGGTAGTTGCGGAGATCAAACAGAAGCTGGAAAATGCGGCGCTGGTTGTATGTACTGACTATCGGGGGCTAAACGTTGAGCAGGTAACTGAATTGAGAAATAAATTGCGGGTACCGGGAGTCGAATACCGGGTCCTTAAAAACACTATGTTTCGTTTTGCCCTGCAGCAAGCCGGGTATGAGGACATAGCGCCTCGGATAACTGGTCCCAATGCAGTTATATTTAGTAATGATGACCCGATTGGACCTGCCCAAACCATTAATGATTTTGCCAAAACCAATAAACAGTTAGAGATAACATTAGGTATCCTGGACGGCAAATTATTGTCGCTGGAAGAAATCAAACAGCTGGCTGGGCTGCCATCCCGAGAGGTACTGCTGGGACAGGTGGTTGGAACCATGCAAGCCCCGATTACCTCCTTTGTACGCGTATTGAATGCCAACCTCACAGGATTGGTCAGGGCGCTGGATGGAATTAGAGAGCAGAAACAGGCTGGCTAGGACAACAATCGCCAGCATTTAGGTGAACAAACAACATCAGTATGACAATAAAAAATATTAAATAAGTAAATTGAGGGAGGCTTTTAATAATGAGTAAAGTACAGGATGTTATAGAAATCGTAAAAGGTCTAACCGTGCTTGAATTATCAGAACTGGTTAAAGCATTGGAAGAGGAATTTGGCGTTAGTGCAGCTGCTCCAGTTGCTATGGCAGCCGCAGCTCCTGCTGCCGCCGCCGCTGTTGAGGAACAGACCGAATTTGACGTAATACTGACTGGTGCTGGAGACAAGAAAATCAATGTTATCAAGGTAGTAAGGGAAATTACCGCTCTGGGCTTAAAAGAAGCCAAAGCCCTGGTTGATGAAGCACCGAAACCAGTTAAAGAGAAAATTACCAAAGAAGAAGCCAACGATATTAAAGCCAAGTTGGAAGAAGCCGGAGCCAGTGTTGAAGTAAAATAGTAAAAACATAAAAGAGGAGTGTTGCGGGCAACACTCCTCAGAGTGCCGATAAAGTCAGACCGGGCAAAAAAGTTCAAGAGCAAGGCAGTAATGAAAGCCAGTGATTGAGGCGTACATCAGTACGTCGATTGAACGGGCTTTCGTTAATAACGCAGCTATTGGGCTTTTTTGACGGTCTGAGGAGTGTTGCGGCAACGCTCCTTTTTTATGCTTTTTATTGGAAAAGCTTGGCTAGCTGTTATAAAATCAGGTATAGACGGTAAAAAGAAGGGAAAAAATGATAGTGAGAAAGCATTTCTATCCGATATTAATATTAGTGGTGTTAGTTTGGCAGATGATGGGGCCACCGGTAGCTCTTGCCGGTGATATAGACTGGCAGATACGCTGGCAGGATAATGGTATTCTACAGGAAGAAATACAAATATCCGGACGTGATATTATTCCTGCAGATTCAAATTGGCAAGTGAGCCAGGAGGGAGACCGGTATATTCTGCGCAGAGAAGTCGAGAACTGGCTAAGCTACGCAGCAATGCAAGACAGATTGCCTCTGCTGGTGCAATCAAGCAATTATTTATTATATAAGAAGACCGATATAATGATAGTTTCGGGAGCATCCTCAGGATTTTTTCAGCAAATAGATAATAGCGATAAGGTCAATCTTAAGGTAACTGTTCCGGGATTTATAATCGGAGGCTCAGGTGAACGAATTAATGAGTCCTCTGCCAGATGGATATTTAACCACGACGAATTGCTCCAAAACCAAGAAATAATGACCGTTATAACGATAGACGGATTGCTATTGGGTATAATAATACTTTTCCTGGGGTTGATCTATGTTGTAATAAAATTTAGAAAACATTTAAAAAAAGCAGAGCAGATAATTGAAGAAGAATATTCGCTGACGAAAATTAAGCAGGATGAACAAAAGGAAGGTGAGTAAGAAGAATCTATATTGCTTGATTCTCCTACAATAATAAAATAATTTCCGATGACTGCTTGACTGCTAAAATGAGTTATGCTAACATTAATAATTGCCATTCAAGATGGAAAATGGCAAAGTCTGACTATAGCCTAAGTAATATAGGTTTGAATAGAAAGCGAGGTTTAAGGTAGGCCTTGCTTTTCACTCTTTTGTTAATTATCAAAGAAGGGGTGATTTAATGGCTCATATTGAAAAATATGGGAGTGCCCAGAGGCTCACTTATTCACAAATCAAAGAGGTAATTGAGCTGCCCAATCTCATTCAGATCCAGTTAAGCTCTTACGAATGGTTTTTAAAGGAGGGCTTGAGAACAGCCTTAAAGGAAGTATTCCCAATTTCAGATTTCAGTGGCAATTTGGAACTTGATTTTGTCGACTACAGCCGAGGTGAACCCAAATACTCAGTTTTGGAGTGCAAGGAAAGAGATGTTAGTTACCAGGCCCCATTGAAGTTAAAGGTAAGACTTACTGATAAGGAAAATGGGGAAATAAAAGAATCAGAGGTATATATGGGCGATTTACCGCTGATGACTGAAAATGGAACTTTTATCATCAACGGTGCCGAAAGGGTGGTTGTCAGTCAGTTAGTTAAATCACCAGGGGTCTATTTTAATGAGAAACTGGATTTAGCCGGGAACTCATTATTTGGGGCGACGGTAATTCCCAACCGCGGTGCCTGGTTTGAACTGGAAATGGACAGCGCCGGGATAATTTATACCCGCATTGATAAGACCAGAAAGATTCCGGTTACAGTTCTATTACGAACTCTGGGATTTGAAAGCAATGAAGCTATTCAGGAGCTATATAATAATGATGAAGCCATTCAAAAGACCTTGGAGAAAGATACTACCACTAATAAAAAAGAGGCCCTAATTGAGTTTTACCGCCGACTTAGACCCGGCGAAATGGCTACTGAGGATGCTGCTCAGCAGCTCTTGAAGAATTTGTTCTTTGATCCTCGGCGCTATGATATGGCAGTGGTAGGAAGATACAAGGTCAACAAAAAATTGGGGTTGAATCTACCGGTGGAAACCCGGTACCTGACCATCGAAGATATAACCACTACCATCGGCTACATATTGAAGCTGATCAAAGGTGAAGGAAAAACAGATGTAATCGATCATCTGGGCAATCGCCGTCTGAGGTCGATTGGAGAGCTACTGCAAAATCAATTTCGTACCGGACTAGTGCGTATGGAAAGGGTTGTACGCGAACGCATGAGTATCCACGATGTGGAGACTCTAACGCCGCAGGTACTGATTAATATTAGGCCTATTACTGCTGCTGTAAAGGAATTCTTCGGCAGTTCTCAGTTGTCGCAATTTATGGATCAGACCAACCCCTTGGCCGAACTTACTCATAAGAGGCGCCTGAGTGCCCTGGGACCGGGAGGTTTAACTAGAGAACGGGCTGGTTTCCAGGTACGTGACGTGCATCATTCTCACTACGGCAGAGTATGCCCGATAGAGACTCCAGAAGGTCCTAATATAGGACTAATCGGTTCTCTGGCAACCTTTGGCCGGGTCAATGATTTTGGTTTTATTGAAACCCCTTATCGCAAGGTAGATAAGAAAACCGGACGAGTACTTAATGAGATTGTCTACCTAACTGCGGATGAGGAAGATGAATTTATTGTAGCCCAGGCTAATGCTCCCCTGGATGAAAAGGGGTATTTTAAGGACGACCGGGTGGAAGTCAGGCATTTCGAGGACATTCTAGAAGTGCCAGTTGGCCAGGTGGACTATATGGACGTTTCCCCTAAGCAGGTATTTAGTGTAGCAACATCACTAATTCCCTTCCTGGAAAATGATGATGCGAATCGTGCCTTAATGGGAGCTAACATGCAGCGGCAGGCGGTTCCGGTTATTAAGACCGAAGCGCCGATTGTCGGAACTGGTCTGGAATATAAGGCTGCCAAAGACTCAGGTGCGGTAGTAATTGCTAAGAAGTCCGGGACAGTTAAGAATGTCAGTGCTACTCGCATTATGCTAGAGACTGATGATGGCGAAAACATCAAATATCCTTTGCTAAAGTTTATGCGTTCCAATCAGGGAACCTGCTATAACCAGAGACCGATTGTAAAGGTTGGTCAGCACGTCGAGGCAGATACCATAATTGCTGACGGTCCCAGTACCGACAATGGCGAGCTGGCTTTGGGGCGGAATATTCTGGTAGCTTTTATGCCCTGGGAGGGTTACAACTACGAGGATGCTATCTTAATATCAGAAAAAGTAGTTAAAGAAGATATATTTACCTCCATCCATATAGAAGAGTACGAGTGCGAAGCCCGGGATACCAAACTTGGGCCGGAAGAAATAACTCGCGATATACCCAATGTATCGGAAGAAATGCTTAAGAATCTTGACGATCAGGGAGTTATCCGGGTGGGGGCTGAAGTACGACCGGATGATATTCTGGTTGGTAAAGTAACGCCCAAGGGAGAGACAGAATTGACTCCCGAAGAGCGGCTCTTGAGGGCCATATTCGGGGAAAAGGCTCGTGAAGTAAGGGATTCATCGCTAAGGGTTCCCCACGGGGAAGCTGGCAAAATCGTAGCCGTAAAACGTTTCTCCCGCGAAAACGGAGATGAGTTACCTCCCGGAGTTAATCGGCTGGTGAGGGTATATATTGCGCAAAAGAGAAAACTCTCCGAAGGCGATAAAATGGCTGGACGCCATGGAAACAAAGGGGTTGTCTCCCGGATTTTGCCGGAAGAAGATATGCCATTCCTAGCAGATGGAACACCTATTCAGATTGTATTAAATCCTCTGGGAGTACCGTCCCGTATGAATATAGGACAGATTTTAGAATGTCACATGGGGTGGGTTGCTAAAGAACTGGGATTCACAGTTGCTACGCCTATATTTGATGGTGCTACCGAGGAGGACATCCGGGAACTTCGCATTAAATCGGGGCTGCCGGTAAACGGTAAGGCAATCCTGCGGGATGGCCGCACCGGAGAGACCTTTGATCATGAAGTAACCGTAGGTTATGTTTATATGCTTAAACTGGCCCATCTGGTGGATGATAAAATCCATGCACGTTCCATTGGTCCCTATTCGCTGGTTACCCAGCAGCCCTTGGGAGGTAAGGCTCAGTTTGGCGGACAAAGGTTTGGTGAAATGGAAGTATGGGCTCTGGAAGCATATGGAGCCGCTTATACCTTGCAGGAGATCCTCACGGTAAAATCGGATGACGTAGTAGGGAGACTTAAGACCTACGAGTCGATTGTAAAGGGGGACAATATCCCTGAGCCGGGTGTACCTGAAGGATTCAAGGTTTTAATTAAAGAATTACAGAGCCTTTCGCTGGATATTAGAATGCTGGGAGCTAATATGAGCGAAATTGCGATACAGGATATTGATCTGGATGTAAATGAACAAGAAAAGGCCAGAGAATTAGGAATGGAATTGCCAGAGGTGGCGGCGGTGAGCGCCGGAGGCAATGTGGCCAAAGCCCTCAGTCAACAGATGAATAGCGATGATTTTGGTATGCACAATGAAGATGAAGAGGAAAGCGACCTGGATGACATTATCGACTAGAAGCCAGTAATAGCTTTTCGGTTCGGTGGTAAACTTTCTGCTTTTATAAACGAACAGGATTCAGGTATCGGAAAATCTTCTGAAGGGAGAGTATGATTTGTCAGACGTAAATAATTTTGAGCGGATCAAAATATCCCTGGCTTCTCCGGAACAAATACGCTCATGGAGCAGCGGAGAGGTAAAAAAACCCGAGACTATAAACTATAGAACCCTAAGACCGGAAAAAGAGGGACTGTTTTGTGAAAAAATATTTGGCCCTGTAAAGGATTGGGAATGTCACTGCGGCAAATACAAGCGGGTACGTCATCGTGGCATAGTCTGTGATCGCTGCGGTGTAGAGGTAACCACTTCCAAGGTTCGCCGGGAACGTATGGGCCACATCGAGCTGGCGGCCCCAGTTTGCCATATCTGGTATCTTAAAGGCATTCCAAGTCGGATGGGACTTTTATTAGATATGTCACCTAAGGTGCTGGAAAAGGTAATATATTTTGTCAACTACATCGTTATAGACCCGGGAGATACACCCTTACTGAAAAAACAACTTTTGAATGAGCGTGAATATCGTGAAAACCGTGACCGGTACGGGGACAGCTTTATTGCCGCCATAGGTGCTGAAGCGGTCAAGGAACTGCTATCAGAAGTAGAATTGGAAAAAATGTCGGTAGAGCTCAAAGAAGAGATCACGAGTTCTACCGGGCAGCGTAAAGGAAGAGCTATCAAGCGCTTGGAGGTTACCGAATCCTTCCGTTTATCCACTAACAATCCAGAGTGGATGATATTGGATGTTCTGCCGGTAATACCGCCGGAATTAAGGCCTATGGTGCAGTTAGACGGAGGACGCTTTGCGACTTCGGATCTAAATGATTTGTACCGCCGGGTAATTAATCGCAACAACCGCCTAAAAAGGCTGCTAGATCTGGGTGCGCCTGATATTATAGTGAGAAATGAGAAGCGCATGCTGCAGGAAGCAGTTGATGCTCTGATAGACAATGGCCGGCGGGGAAGACCGGTTACCGGCCCTGGCAACCGCCCGCTCAAATCCCTGAGTGATATGCTTAAAGGGAAACAGGGTAGATTTCGTCAGAACCTGCTGGGCAAACGAGTTGATTATTCGGGGCGTTCCGTAATCGTGGTAGGACCCAAATTATTGATGCATCAGTGCGGTTTGCCTAAAGAAATGGCCCTGGAGTTGTTTAAACCATTTGTTATGAAAAAATTGGTTGACCGGGGTATAGCCTCTAATATTAAGAGTGCGAAAAAGATGGTGGAAAGAGGCAGAGAAGAGGTTTGGGATATACTGGATGGGGTTATTAAGGAGCATCCGGTTCTGCTAAACCGTGCACCTACTTTGCATCGCTTAGGAATACAGGCCTTTGAGCCCGTGTTAGTCGAAGGGCGTGCCCTGCAGCTGCATCCTCTGGTTTGCACTGCCTATAACGCCGACTTTGATGGTGACCAGATGGCAGTACATGTACCGCTCTCAGCCGAAGCGCAGACTGAATGCCGCTTACTGATGCTGGCTAGTAATAATATATTAAACCCCAAGGACGGTAAACCCGTATGTACTCCTACCCAGGATATAGTTATCGGCATTTACTATCTTACCTATATGAGTAAAGAAGATTGGGCCATTGAAAAACCAAGGGCTTTCAGCACTGCCGCCGAAGCACAAATGGCTTACGAATTAGGCAATATAACCCTGCACGAAAAGATACTGGTAAGATTGGCAATGCCGCAAAATATAGGCATTGGTTTTCTGCAAAACCGTGAAAAACAGACTTATCTTCAAGAATTAGTCGAGACATCCGTAGGTCGGGTTATTTGGAATGAAATAATCCCCGACAGTATGGGATTTTATAATGAAGTCATTGACAAGAAGAAAATGGGTAATGTTGTCTATGAATGCTACCGATTAGAGGGTAATGCCAGAACGGCCGAAATGCTGGACGGAATCAAACGACTGGGTTATAAATTCTCTACCAAGGCTGGTATTAGCGTAGGTGTTACCGATTTCGAGACTCCGCCGGAAAAAACACAAATACTGGCTGAGGCGGACGAAGCGGTTGACTCAATTGAATCTGACTTTCAGGTTGGTTTAATTAATGAGGAGGAAAGACATAATCAGGTAGTGGAAATTTGGAGTCAGGCTACCGATGATGTAACTGATGCCTTAAAACTGCACCTGAGCGAAGACAATCCCGTTTTTATGATGGCTACCTCCGGAGCCCGTGGTAATTTCCAACAGATACGTCAGTTGGCTGGAATGAGAGGGCTTATGGCAGATCCATCCGGTAAGATTATAGATCTTCCTATTAAGGCGAACTTCCGCGAGGGTCTGACCGTACTTGAATACTTCATATCCACTCACGGAGCCAGAAAAGGGTTAGCTGATACAGCATTACGTACCGCCGATTCTGGTTATTTAACCCGTCGTCTCGTCGACGTGTCACAGGATGTTATAGTCCGGGAAGATGACTGCGAATCCGTAGAAGGCATCTGGGTGGAAAGAATCATGGAAGGATCTCAGTTGATTGAACCGCTGCATCAGAGGATTATTGGCCGGGTATCGGTAGACAGCATATTACACCCCGAAACCGGTGAGGTGTTGGTGGAAGATAACGAGATGATCGACGATGACATCGGATATAAAATTGAACGCTTAGGTATTGAAAGAGTTAAAATCAGAACCACACTTACCTGCAAAACCCGGCATGGGGTTTGCACTAAATGTTATGGCCGCAATTTGGCGACCGGATATGATGTAGAAATAGGTGAAGCTGTAGGTACCCTGGCGGCTCAATCAATCGGTGAGCCAGGAACCCAGCTGACTATGCGTACTTTCCATACCGGCGGTGTAGCCGGCGAAGATATTACCCGCGGTCTCCCCAGGGTAGAAGAATTATTTGAAGTTCGTAAACCCAAAGGCCAGGCAGTGGTATCGGAAGCATCCGGTAAAGTGCGCTTCGGCGAGAATAAAGGCCGCCGTGAAGTAGAGATTCTAGACGAGAACAATGAAACCATGGGTGCCTACCCAGTGCATTATGGATCTCGGCTCAAAGTCAAAGAGGGTGATATGGTGGAAATAGGGGATGCACTGACCGAAGGTCCGCTGAACCCCCATGACATACTTAAAACCCAGGGTTTACAATCAGTGCAAAGATATGTACTGCAAGAAGTACAAAAGGTGTATCGCTCTCAGGGCGTGGATATCAGTGACAAGCATATTGAGATTATGATAAGACAGATGCTGAAAAAAGTTCGCATTGAAGACTCTGGGAATACGACTATGCTGCCCGGTGCATTTATTGACCTTGCCTATTTTGAAGAAGAAAACATGAGGGCAATTGAAGAAGGTGGATTGCCGTCAGTATGCTCGCCCATGTTGCTGGGTATAACCAAGGCGTCTCTGAATACCGATTCCTTCTTATCGGCGGCATCGTTTCAGGAGACCACCAAAGTGCTGACCGAGGCAGCTATTAAAGGAAAAATTGATAATCTAATCGGCCTGAAGGAGAATGTCATAATAGGTAAATTGATTCCAGCTGGAACCGGCTATTCGGTTTACCGCAATATTACCATGGAAGACAACCCAGATTTCGTAGCCGGAGAATAAAATAGTTTAATAAACAAAATAATTTGACTGTAGGATACCTGGATGCTAAAATATTAAGGCGCGCGACCAATAAAGTCGAAAGTCAATAATAAACCGACTTAAATGTTCAGAGGAGGTAACATGATTGTTGCTTGATGAGATCGCGAACAGCAAGAAGGTTATTGGCAGTAAACAAGTCAAGAAGGCTGTAATAAAGGGATTGGCCAGCAAGGTTTATCTGGCTGCTGATGCGGAACCTCATATCATTGCGCCTCTGCGGGAATTATGCCGCCAGCATGGGGTGGAAGCAGCGATGATAGATACGATGGAAGTATTGGGAAAAGCTTGTGGCATTGAAGTGGGTTCAGCAGCCGTCGCGCTTGTAAAAGAGTAATTAAACGGGGAAGGAGGTGCAGGTATGCCGACGATTAACCAGCTTGTTAGAAAAGGACGCCAAAAAGAAGTGAAAAAATCTACAGCACCCGCCCTAAAAAGCTGTCCACAAAAAAGAGGGGTTTGTACCCGTGTATATACCACCACACCCAAAAAGCCAAACTCGGCCCTACGTAAAATTGCCAGGGTAAGGTTGACTAATAGTATTGAAGTAACCTCATATATTCCTGGTATTGGTCACAATTTACAGGAGCACTCTGTGGTGCTGATAAGGGGTGGCAGGGTCAAGGATTTGCCAGGAGTAAGATACCATATTATTAGGGGAACCCTGGATGCGGCTGGAGTACAAAAGCGTAATCAGGGAAGATCCAAGTATGGAACTAAGAGACCTAAGAAGAAATAGAAGGGAGTCAAGCTATGCCTAGAAAAGGGCCCGTTCCTAAAAGAGATGTTTTGCCCGATCCTATTTATAACAGCAAGATTTTTACCAAGTTGGTAAATCAGATAATGTGGGATGGCAAAAAGAGTTTGGCTGAGAGAATCTGCTACGAAGCTTTTGAGAGAATTGCTAACAAAACGAATAAGGATGCACTGCAGGTCTTTGAAGAAGCCATGAAAAATATTACTCCACTCGTAGAGGTTAAAGCCCGCCGAGTAGGTGGTGCCAACTATCAGGTTCCGGTAGAAGTGAGAGCCGACCGCAGACAAACCTTAGCTATTCGTTGGCTGGTCGGATATACACGTAAACGTGGTGAAAAAACCATGGCTGAACGTCTTGCCGGTGAACTAATGGATGCTGCCAACGGCAGCGGTGGATCAGTTAAGAAGAAGGAAGATACCCACAAAATGGCCGAAGCCAACAAAGCATTTGCCCATTATCGTTGGTAAGCTTCAGGGGTGGTCAGATGGCTCATAAATCCGATTTAAGTTCGATACGAAACATAGGCATCATGGCACATATTGACGCCGGGAAGACGACCACTACCGAAAGAATATTGTTCTATACCGGCAGAGTCCATAGGATGGGGGAAGTTGACAAAGGCACCGCAACTATGGATTGGATGACCCAGGAACAAGAGCGAGGTATAACCATAACCTCGGCTGCTACTGCTTGTTATTGGCGGGATTATGCTATTAATATTATCGATACACCCGGCCATGTGGACTTTACAGCTGAGGTAGAGCGGTCGCTCCGGATATTGGATGGTGCAATTGGTATCTTTTGCGCCGTTGCCGGAGTACAACCCCAGTCGGAGACCGTATGGCGGCAGGCAGATAGGTATAGAGTTCCGCGCATTGCTTATATTAACAAAATGGATCGAATTGGGGCGGATTTTACCCGAGCCATAACCATGATCAATAAAAATCTCGGCAGTAATGCAATACCGATTCAACTTCCCCTGGGAGTTGAGGATGCATTTGTAGGGATTATTGATATTATCAAGATGAAAGCCTACGTTTATGAAGAAGGCGCAGGCGACAAGTATCTGGAAAGGGACTTGGATGATACTGAGAAGTTGGAATCGGAAGGCTATCGGGACAGATTGCTGGAAAAGCTGGCCGAGCACGACGACATTATCATGGAGAAGTACCTGGAAGGAAGTCCTATCTCCTCTGAGGAGATAAACAGTTCTTTGAGAAAGCAAACGATTGCCAACCTGTTGGTACCAGTTTTATGCGGATCCTCTTTTAAAAACAAAGGAGTGCAGATGCTTCTGGATGCGGTGGTTGACTACCTGCCCTCACCTTTGGACATCCCGCCCACAAACGGGATTGAGGTGGAAACAGGTCAGGAGATCACGATTCCCGTAGATATAAATGCCCCCCTCTGCGCTCTGGCATTTAAAATTGCGATTGATCCGTATGTAGGTAAACTTACCTATTTTAGAATCTATGCAGGCCAAGTCAAGGTGGGCGCTCAGCTTATTAATAGCGTAAAAGATAAGAAAGAGCGCATAACCAAGATATTGAAGATGCATGCCAACCATCGGGAAGAGGTAGAAGAAGCTGGAGCTGGGGAAATAGTAGCTGGAGTCGGATTAAAAGACACGGTTACCGGCGAAACCCTTTGCTCGCCAGACAACAGGATTATCCTGGAGTCTATGGATTTTCCGGAACCGGTTATTGATGTAGCGATCGAACCCAAGACCAAAGCTGATCAGGATCGGATTGGAGAAAGTCTAAGGCGGTTAGCGGAGGAAGATCCTACCTTTCGGACCAGGTATGATGAAGAGACCGGGCAGACAATTATTTCAGGGATGGGAGAGCTTCACCTGGAAATTATTATTGATCGGCTCTTGCGGGAATTTAAGGTGAATGCCAATGTAGGAAAACCACAGGTGGCCTACAAGGAAACGATCAGTGCTCCCGCCAAGGTTGAGACCAGGTTTGAGAGGCAGACCGGCGGACATGGTCAATTCGCCCACCTTCTTCTGGCAGTAGCTCCTTTGTCGGAGGGGCAGGGTAAAAAGATTGTAGATCAAACCACTGCAGGAGTGCTTCCCAAAGAGTTTGTTACTGCAGTTGAAGTTGGAGTCAGAGGAGCCCTGCAGGCCGGAATACTGGCTGGATACCCGGTAGATGACATAGAAGTTAAAGTTCTGGGAGGTTCCTATCACGAGGTTGATTCCTCGGAGCAAGCATTCAAGATAGCCGCCAATATGGCAATGAAAGATGCATTGGGGAAAGCCCAGGCAATTCTCCTGGAACCTATTATGAGTATAGATATTGTATCCCCCGAAGAATACGTCGGTGACGTAATATCAGACCTGAATGCCCGTCGGGGCCGGGTGTTAGGTTTTGAAGAGACCCGCGCCAACAAGATTATCAAAGGGACAGTACCGCTGGCAGAAACATTCGGCTATGCGACCCACCTGAGATCGGCCAGCCAAGGTCGGGCCACCTTCTCGATGGAGATTAGAGACTACGCTGAGGTGCCTGAGTCCAAGAGCAAAGAAATAATAGGGAAAAGATATGGTTCACCGGTAAAAAGATAAATAACGAAAGCTTAGAGAGGAAAGGTGAAAAGAGATGGCAAAAGCGAAATACGAAAGATCAAAACCACACCTTAACGTTGGGACGATAGGACATGTAGACCATGGCAAGACAAGTTTAACCGCCGCTATAACCCTGGTATTGTCCAAAGTAGGAGGAGCCGTAGCAACGAGCTATGATTCGATAGACAAAGCGCCGGAAGAGAGAGAAAGAGGAATCACGATAAATACCGCCCATGTAGAATATGAGACTGCCAAGAGACACTATGCGCACGTAGACTGTCCAGGCCATGCAGACTATATCAAGAACATGATAACAGGAGCAGCCCAGATGGACGGGTCCATATTAGTAGTATCAGCAGCCGATGGACCAATGCCGCAGACCAGAGAGCATATCCTGCTGTCCAGACAAGTAGGAGTGCATGACATGGTAGTATTCATGAATAAAATCGACCTGGTAGATGATGATGAACTGCTGGAACTGG
>Ga0209340_1001460_pt1 | contig 16813 bp, 20 predicted proteins | sample EPASupsiteSAE323_FD_187266 | JGI IMG/M metagenome (GOLD analysis project Ga0209340, IMG submission 187266) | Bioremediated contaminated groundwater from EPA Superfund site, New Mexico - Sample SAE3-23 (SPAdes) (version 2) | ecosystem: Environmental > Aquatic > Deep subsurface > Groundwater >... | reverse complement strand
TCATCAACAGGGCAAGCAGCTACTATTACTAGTGCAAAAACAACCGTTACTATTACTCCTACCGGCAATCAAATTAAAAACCAAAACGAAGTAAAAACCCAAAATCAAGGTGAAGAAAAACAACTTGAAGTTAAAACTCAAGAAGACGAACAACTAAACAAAAACGTTGACGACAGTTTTGTCAAAGTTTCTGACCAAGTTCATCAATTAATTAATACTGTTGGTGCCAAAGGTGGTATCGGTCAAGAAGTTAAAGATATTGCTCAAAATCAAACTAAACTTCAAGACGAAATAAAAACTACTTTCAATCAGATTAATTCTCGCAGTTCAGTCGCTAAACTTTTTCTTGGTTCTGATAAAAAAATGGTTAAAACCATGACTCAACAAATGGAACAAAACCGTTTAATGATTCAAGAACTAGAACAGCTAAAACTCGAAACCAAAAATTCTGCTGATTTAGCTCAACTCCAAGAGACTATCGATTTAATGACTTATCAAAACACTTCTTTGGAAGAAGTTGTAAATAAAGAGACTAAAATCAATGGTATGTTTGGTTGGTTGATAAACCTGTTCAATAAACAATAAATTGTATTTTATAAGTAGATACAATTCTCTCTGGGAATATATTCAAAAAACTGCTAAGATACTATCTTCATGATTACTAAATTGGGAAAACAAAAATTAGAAGAAAGAATTACCTCTCTTAAGGCAGAATTGCTTTCTACTTATGAAAAAAGAAGTGAAGCTGCAGAAGAAGGCGATCTTAAAGAAAATTCTGCCTATATTGCCTATGGGGAACAATCACATGTTTTAAACGCTCAAATTATTGAACTAATCACTGATTTAAAAACATCTGTTATCGTTGATCCACCAACTCAAACTGATACTGTCGCTTTTGGTTCTAAAATTACTGTTCGTTTTGAAAACGATCAACGGGTTAGTACTTTCGTTTTGGTTGGTAAAAATGATGCTCGTCTGTTTCCTGATTGGATTTCTTCTGACAGCCCATTAGGAATTGCTACCTTAAATCATAAAAAGGGGGACAAAGTTGAAGTCAACGGTCAAGCAGTTTCTATTTTGGATATAGCCATAGGCAATATTTAATCAATCTAATTTTCTGTATAATCCAATCATGTCGGCGATTTTTAATACTTGGCAATTCAACATCATTCTTTTTTTAATTGGTATAGTTATTTTTTTTCAATTTTACAAATTAGCCGTTAGAAATGCTCAAAGAGATGGAGCAGCTACTATTTTATTACAACTAATTGGTGGTTTTTCTGTCCTCTGTTTAATTCCATTTTTACCTTTCAAATTTTCCACAGATATCAAAGTTTATTTATTTTTAATTTTGGCTTGTGTTTTTTATGGACTCAATGATCGTCTAGAAACTACTTCCAGAAAACATCTTGAGGTTTCTGTCTTTTCTATTCTTGGTCAATTAGGTACAGTTTTTTTAATTTTAATGGGGATAACTGTTTTTAAAGAACCTTTTGTTTTAACCAAAATAGTGGGTGCTAGTTTAATTTTATTTGCTAATTTTTTTATTTTTTATGAAAAAGGTAAATTAAAATTAAATAAATATGCTTGGTTAGGTGTTTTATCAAAATTATTTTTTAGTATTGCTGTTTCTATTGATATTGGTATTTCTAATCAATTCAATTTACCTTTTTATATTATGCTTACTTTTTTATTACCAGCCATTGTTATTTTTTTTGGTGAAAAAATAAAACCTTCAGAAATCGCCAGGGAATATCGTAGTCCTGCCAAAAAACATTATCTAGTCACTGGTATTTCTTGGGGTTTGTTATCATTTTTTTATCTTCGAGCCTTTCAATTTGGCCAGGTTACCACCATTGTTCCCATTCAAGCAAGTGCAGTTTTATTAAATGTCTTAATTGCCTACATCTTTTTCAAAGAAAGAGATAATGGTCTCAAAAAAATAATTGCCTCTATTTTAGTTATCATTGGTATTATTTTGACAGTTGGTATTATCTAAATATTTTTATCCTATAAATTTGACTTATTTTTGGTTTCTAGTAAAATTCATCAGTTTTATTTTAATAAACAATTTAGCTTTGTTTGAAAAAAATAAACGCACCTTAATTCTTAAATATTTTCTCTAATGAGAAATATTATGTGTATTAATAATTAATACTTATATAGTTTCTCATTTAGAGAATGATCAAATAATTAGAAGGGAAGGGAATTTATGTTGCAAGTTAATGTAATTTTGGGTGATGTCATTAGAATGTCTCAACCAGTCGATGCTATCGCTACTCTTGTAAATTCAAAAGGTGATTGGTTTAGCAATTTTGACAAAACTCTCAAAGGGAACTGTGGCCATCGTTATCATCTTAAGCTGTCATCCGAGCTTGAGCGACTTGACGATGAACAAGAACAAACACTAGACGGAAAAATCTATATCATCAAAGGCGAAAGATTACCGCCAAACCAATCATTTAAAGATGTCATTTTTGCCATCGACGATTCCAGTCTAAGATTGTCAGTCTTGATTTTCAAGATCCTCGAAGCTGCTCATCTTGCCGGTTACAAAAGAATCGCCATTCCTCCGTTAAGTGGTGGTATCAGTTTTATCTCTAGTTCCAATATAATCAACACAGCTTTGGAGACAAAAATAGGTGTTTCCAATTTCAGAAATCAATATCCCGAATCGAACATGATTCTCGATATTGTTGTCGACAACCTAACTTCACAAAACCATGATTCCAGAATAATGTTTCTAATTAAATTTTAAGAACAACACTAAAGCGCCGGCGAGAAGGAAAATAAAAAAAATTCCTTCTCATCGGCGCTATCTCATTTTAAAAAAATCTATTTATAAATATATTTTTTTCCTGAATCTCCAAGCATTTTGTTATTTTTTTTGTTACAATCCCCCCATGGGAAAAGAAACTGTCATTCCATCAATAAATTATGAAAAGGCTGAATTTCAATTATCCTTACAAGGCGTAATCAGACAGAATAAGCCTGATGTTTCCCGCCGATTTCCAGATAATATTGGTACCATGATTGATCAATCAGAGGAAATAATTCAATCTCTTTTAGTAACAGAAGATGGTCAAAAAAATTTTGAGAGTATTCATCAGTTAGCCGATAATTTAAATATTCCTTTAGAAAGTTTAAAAAACACTTATTTCAAAGGTGTCAAATACAATATTAAGGCGGGGTATAGATTAGGTTTTTTTGATATCAACCAAGACAATCGTCAACTTATAGAGAATTTAATTGGTTCATATACTTTATCTTTTCGTCAAACCTTAAGATCGTTTGATAAAAAAAGAGATCAATCTCAAAGAGACACTGGATTTATCCTTGATGTTGCCAGTAAATTGTATTTGCTCAAACCGAATGTTTTTCAAGAACTTCAACAACTATATCGAGACGATCCTTTTATTAGTCAAAGTATGATCAAACATTTTATTATCAATAATCCATTTAATCCTAAAGCTGCAATCGAAAAAGCCAAAGATGTTTCTCAAGAACTTCAACAACTATATCAAGGTGATCCTTTTATTGATCAAAGTGTGATCGAACATTTTATTATTAATAATCCATCTAATCCTAAAGCTGCAATCGAAAAAGCCAAAGATGTTTACTTTAAATTAAAGGAAGAATATCAAGAGGATAATTTTGTTGAAGATTGGATGTTTAAATATTTTATTATTAATAATCCATCTAATCCTAAAGCTGCAATCGAAAAAGCAAAAAGTATTTATCTTGAATTAAAAAAACAATATTCAAATATTAGAGATTGGGTATTAAAACATTTTATTGTCAAAAATCCATCTAATCCAGAAATGTATATAAAAGAAGTTCAGAAAGTAGGATCTTGTAATTTTTCATCAATTTCTTGACGATACTGTTTTATCGTTGCCGGATATACCAAAGGAATTTTTTTCAAAATTTCTCCATCCAAACTAAATTGCTTAGTCTTTTTTTCTATCCAATCAGTTAATTCTTTTTTAATTTCAAATTTGATCCACATATTTACCAAATCCAAAATTTCTACTTTATCTTTTTGATAAATATCCACAAACATCTGATTATATTCTTTCATTACTTCATTTTTTTCTTTATTTGGTGTCTCAAAATATTCCAAACATTTTAAATAATTTTTTACGTTAAATTTTTCAATATCATCTAAATCTTGAAGAATTTTTAAACTCGTTCTTAACACCCAATTTTCTGGCGATAATATTTTTGTTTCTTCTTTAAAATTTACAAATAACTCTGGAAAGATTTCTTTAAAAACATCACCTTGAATTCGATCATATATCAAATGACTCATCCAGCCCTTCTTAAAATCATCATTTTGACAAAATTTTGAATCATAAGTATCTGTCCAGTGGGTTATTTTTCTGTCAATTTTAGTTAAGTATCGACTATCTGGGTAGACAGCTCCAGAGATATATTTATCTAAACTTTTACCACCGAAATCATCCTTAATATCTAGGGCAAATCTTATATGGGTTCCTATTAAAGCCATGAGTATATTATATTCATATTCGATCAATATTCATATATAATTAATATTAAGCAAACAATAAACATGGAAAACGTAAATAATCCAATCACTAATGAAACTTCTAAATCGAAGATTATTAATAGTCAATATTTTCAGATCATCAAAGAATATAAAATTTTTGATGGTCGAGTTAGCAGGGAGAGATATTGGTTTTTTATTTTATTAAATATTATATTTTCTGTTATTTTAAGTTTTGTTTGGAATGGACTTGGCATACTATTCTTATTATTAGCAATCATTCCTACCGTATCTATGACTGTTCGTCGGCTCCATGACGTTAATAGGGAAGCTTGGTTTTTCTTTATTCCCATTTACAGTCTAATTCTTCTATTAAAGAAAGGTACTGACATTAATACTGTCAACGACTACGCTCCTCCAACTGAAGAAAATAAAATTAAAATTAATACAATTTACCTATTATTAGGTATAGCTCTGGTACTTATTATCGGAAAGTCTGTTTACACCCAACAACGAAATAAAAAAATTCAAGATAAAAAAGAAGCCCTTTATATCTCAAAAACCAATGATATAGATAAACAAAAAATCAAAGAACAAAACGAAATTTCTCTTAAAGAAATTGAACAAGCTCAAACTCTCCAGGAAATTTCTCAGGCTTATCAAAATGCCCCTAAAGGTAGTGAATCTAGTTTGGTTGCTGCTTTAAAATGGATATCGCTTTGTAATAGTAGTATTGAAATAAAAGATGCCAGTAGTTATTTTGCTGAACATAGCGAAGCGAGTCAAAAAGCTTTAGAAAAATGGAAAGAATTATCTACCAAAGAAATAGAAAAAGCCCAAAGTGTTCAAGATGCCAAATTTGTTTATGAAAATGCTCCAGAAGATAATGATTTAAAAACCATTATCTACAATAAATGGAATGAATTGTCTCTCAAAACTGTCGACCAACTTCAGACAGTCAAAGATACTAAAGCAGCTTATGATAATTCACCAAAAGGTAGTCAAGCTAAGACTAAAATTCTAGAAAAATGGAATGAATTATCTACTAAAGAAATTGAACAAGTGCAAAACATTAAAGATATGAGAATTTTATTTAGTAATTTACCAGACGATATTGATCTTAAAAATAAAGGTATTTTGAAATGGATATCTTTTTGTCAAACCGCCGTTGAAGGCAAAGAAGTATATTCTAATTCTATCGACAAAAGTGAGCCTCAAAGATCAGCTTTATCAAAATGGAAAGAATTAACCAAAAAGGAAATTGAAGAAGTAAAAAATCTTCAAGATATAAAAAATTTATATACCAACTTACCCCCGGAAGATGACAAACTAAAAAGTAGTTTGCTTTTGAAATGGATATCTTTTTGTCAAACTGCCAAAGAGGTTAAAGAAGTTTATCCAAATACTTTAGCCAACAGTGAAGAAAGGAAAACAGCTTTTGATAAATGGGAAAGTTTATCTCTTAAAGAGATTGAAGCAGCTCATACTTTAGAAGAAGTTAAAGAGGCTTACAACAATACTCCAGACAATAGTCGATCAAGGACTGTCGCCACTGAAAAAATAAAAGAGTTGCAATAACTAAACCAATGGATTTAATCATCACTTTGAGTCATAATTGTTTATGACAAATTTACATCAAATATATAAATGTCCTATATGTGGCAATATCGTTGAAGTTTTACATGTTGGTGGTGGAGAGTTAGTTTGTTGTGGTCAACCTATGGAATTGTTAATTTCCAAAACTGATGATGTTGGCTTAGAAAAACATCTTCCAGTAGTCGAAATTTCTGAAGGCAAAATTACTGTTAAAGTTGGTTCTGTCACTCATCCTATGGAAGAGGCCCATTATATTGAATGGATCGAAATAATTGCTGATGATAAAGTTTATAAAAAATTTCTAAAACCAGGGCAAGAACCTGTTGCTATTTTTGACTTAACAGCAGATACCGTTGTTGCTCGATGTTTTTGCAATATTCATGGTCTCTGGCAAAAATAACTGCGATGAAAATTAACAAACAATCAACAAAATTTAAAGGTCAAAGATTTGTTTATTTATCAGCATTTTTTGTAATATCAGTTTTATTAATATTATTTTTTCCTTTTAATAAAAAAGACAATTCGTCAATTTCTACGATTCCCACTACTGACAAAAATTTATGTTTAGGGGATGAGTGTCTTGATATTGAAAATTTAAATTATCCTATTGATACTCTTCCAGAAGAAATTAAGAATACTCTAGATCAGGCCATAGAAGATGAATATAAAGCCTATTCTACATATTTAGGAATTATTAAAAAGTTTGGTAATGTTCGTCCTTTTAACATGATAATTCGTGCCGAAGAACAACACATATCTGTTCTAAAAACGATTTACGATAAATATGGTATTAATATTCCCAACAACACCTGGACAGACAAAATATCCCTTCCTTCAACCATTAAAGAAGCCTGTCAACTTGGCTTTGATGCCGAAACTTCTAATATTTCTCTTTATCAAGAAAATCTCATCCCTTTAGTAAAAAAATATTCAGATATCACTTCGGTATATAAAAATCTTATGAATGCTTCTTTGCAAAAGCATCTTCCTGCTTTTGATAAATGTAGATGAATATAAAAATATATTTTTGGTTAGTTCGCATTATTTCAATTTTATTTTTTCTTTTCATTAGTCTTTTTACTTTTGATTCAATTTCTTATTTTTGGGGATTTTTAATTCACCTAGTTCCTAGTGTAATAATTTTATTATTAATAATAATTTCTTGGAAACATCAAGTTATTGGTAGTTTCTTATTTATTATCATCGGTTTATTTTCCCTTTTCTTTTTTAATTTTGAAGCTATTTATATTTCATCGTCTCCAATTTTTATTGGTATACTTTTCTTATTAGAGATTTATTTTAAAAATAATGAAAAAAGAAGAAAAACAATCAGTAGAAAATTGTTGTGAAACAGAAAGTTGCTGCACTGAAAAAAATCACTGTAAATGTGGATGTCATAAAGGTGGTAATAGTTGTGCTATTTATGGTCTTGGAGTTGTCGGTTCTCTGTTTTATTTTTTGTCCGGAGTTAGTGGTTTTAGTCCAATTTTATTAGCTATTGGTAAATCATTTTTTTGGCCAGCAGTTTTAATCTTTAGAATCTTTACTGACCTCAAACTATAAATTGAAATGATCAAAACTATTTTAACTGGTTTTGTTTTAGGACTTATTTTAATTTTATTCATTCCAGTTACTCTAATTTTGGCTTCTTGGAATGCTGTTCCAGGAGATTCGATTTATTCTGTAAAAGTTGGTTTAGAAAAAGCTATTCTTGGGATTACCCCATCAGATAATTTAAAAACTACTTTAGAAATTAGATATACTGAAAGGCGCTTTTCTGAAGTGGAAAAAATTATTAGTTCTAACACTAATAAACAAGATGAAAATCTGAATGAGAGTTTAACCAATCTCACTAATCAAGCCATCGCTTCCAAAAATAGTCTTCAAAAAATCCAAAATATTGAAGAAAAAACTGTTCAAAAAGAAGCCCTCATCGCTACATTAGAATCCATTTCTGTAAAAATTGAAGAAAAAAAACAAATTTCTAATACAAATCCTAATCCAACCAAAGTTCCTACTAAAATACCAACAAAAACTCCCACCAATACTCCTGAAGTTGTCAAACCTAATGTTACTTCTCAGCCAATTATTATCAACAAGTCATCTCCTACATTAACACCAATTCCAACATTAATACCCACGGCCGTTCCAACACAAAGTGAAGATATCCAACCAATTATTAGTCCTCCTGATTTAGATGACACTCAAGAGATAATTGACGAAATTATTGATGAGTTAAAAGGTGAGACTTCAACACAATCAACTTCTGATAATAAGAATAACGACAAACCTACATCAAGAAGAGATAAAAATGATTCCAGTGAAAACAATAATGACAATAAAAACAAAAACAAAGATAGTAAAGACAGAAACGATCGTCGACCTTAAAATTATTTTCTGGAATTTTTAGTTACAAAATCTTTTATATAATCCATTATATCTATTGTGGTTTTCCAACCCAATTCTTCTCGTGTCTTATTACTTGGTATTTCTCCAGAGTCCTGTCGGCCTGAATAACCATCTCTATATTCAATAGGCCCTCCAAAAGCATTAGCAATTTCTTCTACGGAATACGATTTTTGATTATTAAGTGCATAACCATCACCATTACCTTTTTCAGCGACCATTATCATTCCTTTAGCCAAATCGCTAACGTAAGTAAAATTTCTTTTTTGTGTTCCTGGTTTATTGACCAAGAAATTTCCACCTTCTAAATATATTTTTTCAAATTTAGCAATCAAAGTAGCGTATTTACCTTCACCATTTTCTCGTGGTCCAAAAGCATTATAAAAATAACAAATTGCGTAGGGGAGTCCATACCATCTACCATAATTATTAATTAAATCCACATTAGTTGCTTTGGTAAAAGAATAAGGATTAGCATTTCTTTCTTCACCATTAGCAGCAAATTTAGTACTCGAAGCCGCATAAATTAATTTTCCAACTTTTCTTTTTCTACAAAATTCTACTACTGCAAAAGTTCCTAAAATATTCATTTCGTAAACTTTTTCTGGCTCATCAAAAGAAGGAGAAATTCTAGCATATTCACCCAAGTGAAATACCATATCTGGAGTTTCTGGAATCAGCTTTTCAATATCTTTTGTACTACCTTCCCTATATTCTGCTCCATTAATATGATTATCCTTGCTACCATTAAAATAATTATCCAAAGAAATTATTTTATCTTCAGAATTTTTTAAAATAAGCTGTTCAATGATATGTGAACCGACATGTCCGGCCCCACCAGTTACCAATATAGTTTTTGCCATAAGCTATTTTACCAAAAACCCAGTCTCAAAGTTTATTTGATAATTTATACTAGCAAACAAAATTATGTGCTGCCAGCAAACAACAAAGATGTTTGTCAAACATACTAGAAGATATCGGTCTAAGTTATAATTATGTTAAATAAATGAAAACAATTCAAAAAACATTCGTAATTATTATTTTTATAATTGCCATAACAGTATTAATCACTATATATGTAATTCCTATTATTCAAAATAAATCTTTTCTAACAATTGTTCAAAATTCATTAGTTCAACCAATTAGTCCTATTATAGAAAATGATAATTTTATAGAATCAACACCATCACCAGATCCAATCATTACTTTAACTCCAACACTTACTCCTACTTTAAAACCAACTTTTATTCCTATTCCTACATTAGTAACAACTAAATATATTGACAGCGACACTGCCCCTTGGGGAGTAGCTCAACAAATAGGGGAACATACCTGGACTATTAAAGTTGGTCAGGATTCGGTCATGGCTAGCGCTACTGAAATTTTAGATGCTCTCAATAATTATCGTGTTAGTCGTGGTTCTCAAAAATTGACTTCTGATCCAAAATTAACCGAATATGCCCAAAGTCGAGCAGAATTTTTTTATCAAAAAAAAGGCTTAGATAGTCATCAGGGATTTAATAATTTTTTAACCAATGAAGATGGTTTTAGCAAACTTGGGTTTACTTGGATGGGTGAGAATGCTAGTTATGGTTATCGATTAAACGGAGTTCATCTGATTGAATGGATTTATGCTAGCGACGAAGATCATAATCAAAATCAATTAAATAATAATTGGAACTATGTTGGTATTGGTATCAAAGGAACTGCCAATTGTTTGATTTTTGGCACTGGTAAATCTTAAGTTTGTTATACTTCAAAAGTGAATCAAATTCTCAAAATTTCTCAAATAAAAAAATTTAGCCAATCCCTTCGTCTACAAAATAAGAAAATTGTTTTAGTTGGTGGTTGTTTTGATTTAGTTCATTTAGGTCATCTAATTTTTTTACAAAAAGCCAAATCAATTGGAGATACTCTTATTGTTTTACTTGAATCTGATCAAACTATTCGACGACTTAAAGGGTCCAATCGACCAATTAATTCTCAATCAAATCGAGCTAAATTTTTAACTTATCTTAAATCTGTTGATTTTGTTGTTTTATTGCCTGAATTCAAAACCAATCAACAATATCAAGATTTGGTTAATCAGTTAAAACCAGATATAATTGCAGTCACTCAAGGCGATCAAAATTTAAAATTAAAAACTGCCATTGCCACGTTCACAAACTCTAAAATTATTGTTGTTACCAAAAAAGTTTCTCAGCAATCAACTAGTTTAATTATTAATAAGTTATGAAAAAAATAAAAACCAACGAACTCAAAAAAATTACCCTTCCAGAAAATGGGAATTCTTTACTCAAAAAAACACTTAATAATATTAATACCAACCAAGAAATTTTAGCTCTTTGGAAAGTTATTAACGTCAATGCTGTCGATCGTTTAGGTATGACCGATCACGGTCGAACTCATTTTCAAATTGTTTCCAATATTGCCCTAAAGATTTGTAGAATGTTGGTTGAAAAAGGGATTAATATGTCTGTTGTCAAAGATTATAATCTTACCAATGATTACGCTGAAGTTATTATCTTTTTAGCAAGTGTCCTTCATGATTTAGGCATGACTATCAGTCGTAAAGATCACGAAGCTTATAGTTTATTTTTAGCTAACAATTTACTTCATCAAATTGTCGATTTTTTACCAATAGAAGAAAAAACTATTGTCATTTCCGAAACTCTCCATGCCATTATTAGTCATCGAAGTGATGGTAAACCTCTTACTTTAGAAGCTGGTATCGTTCGAGTTGCCGATGCACTTGATATGAGCAAAGGTCGTTCGCGAATTGCTTATGAAACTAAAAAACTAGATATTTATTCAGTTTCTGCTGCTGCTATCGATAAAGTTGAAATTGAAGTTGGTATTGATAAACCAATTCAATTAAATATTTTGATGAATAATTCTGCTGGCATTTTTCAAATAGATGAACTTTTAAAGAGAAAAATAATTGGTTCGGGAATTGAACAATATATTAATGTTCATGCTTATGCTAATCAAGAAACAGAAACTGGATTAGTAAAGGAATATTATCTTTAATATGGAGTTTGATAAAGATGTTTTTATTAAACAAGGAATTTTAGATTGTCAGATTCATCAACTTATAGAATATAGTCACACTGACCCAGATATAAAAAAATTTACCTCTGACTCAATTCGTTTTCAAGATTTATCTAGTTTCAAAAAATGGCTAACTCAAGGTCGAATTATTTATACACTTTCCGATATTAACCATAATTTATTAGGGATAATTTGGTTTGGTCAAAAAGATCCTCCTATCAACATAAAAGCCAATTTTACTTTTGCAATCAGAATTTATGATTCAGCCAGGGGACTTGGTTTATCGCAAAAATTTATGAGAACTGCTTTTATTGATCTTCTTAAGAATCAAAAACAATCTCTCATCACCGGTTTTTGGTTGGAAACTTCAAACGACAATCTTGCCGCCATTCACATATATGAAAAATTTGGTTTTAAAAAAATTGAATTAGTAGATGGTCGACAAATTATGTTTTTAAAAAATGTTAGTATTAATTATGAAATCAAATAATAAATCAAAATTTAATTTAGGCAAATTAATTCTTTGTATTTTGATTACCGAAGGTGCTGGTATTATTGGCAGTGTGGCTACTGCTTCTTCAGTCAAAAGTTGGTATTTAACTGATCTTATTAAGCCAACATTTAATCCACCATCTTGGCTTTTTGGTCCAGTTTGGACGTTACTTTTTTTACTTATGGGTATTGCTCTTTATTTAGTTTGGAACAAAAAAAATAATCTTTTTTGGTTTTGGACTCAACTTATTTTAAATACTCTTTGGTCATTTTTATTTTTTGGTCTTCGTTCCCCGACTTTAGCTTTTTATGAAATTATTATTCTTTGGGTGGCCATATTAATGACTATTATTAGGTTTAACAAATATAATAAAACTGCTTCAAAACTTCTTTGGCCATATTTGGCTTGGGTTTCATTTGCTTCATTTCTTAATTATTCCATCATGATTTTAAACTAACTTCTGATAAAATATCCCCATGTCCTTGGATATAAAAGATTATTCTTACTATTTACCCCCCAATTTAATTGCCAATAAACCGACCTCAAAAAGAGATCATTGTCGATTATTAACTTTAGACAAATCTACTGGAAAAATTGATCATCTCCATTTTTTTAATCTTATTGATTTACTTGGTCCAAGTGATGTTTTAGTTTTAAATCAAAGTAAAGTTTTTCCCGCTCGTATTTTTGGAAAAAAAGATTCTGGTGGCCAAATTGAAATTTTATTAATTCGTCAAATTAAATCAGATCAATGGTTAGCAATCAGCAAACCTCGTCCTCAAATTGGTAAAAAAATATTTTTTGATCATCAGTTAGTTGGTGAAGTTATTAAAAGTGAACCAGAAACTGGCGAGATTATTTTAAAATTTAATTTTAAGCATGATCAAATTTTTAAGGTTTTAGATCAAATTGGTCACACTCCAATTCCGCCTTATATCAAATCCGTTCAAACAGAAAAACAAATCAGATCAGAATATCAAACTGTTTACGCTAAGCCAGTTGGATCAGCCGCTGCCCCCACTGCCGGTCTTCACTTTACCAAAGAGTTATTGACTAAATTAATCAAAAAAGGTGTTCAAATAGAGTATGTCACCCTCCATGTTGGTTTAGGTACTTTTCAAAACCTTCGCCCTGAAAATCTTGAGTCAAAAACATTACATTCTGAATTTTATGAAATTAAACCAAGTGTTGCCCAAAGGTTAAATAAAGCCAAAAAAGATGGTAAACGAATTATTGCCGTTGGTACCACATCAGTTCGTACTTTAGAAAGTGCTTTTAATAAAGATGGTTTAAATCCTGGAGATAATTCTACTCAAATTTTCATTTTTCCACCATACAAATTTAAGTTTGTTGATGCTTTAATTACCAATTTTCATTTACCAGAATCTAGTCTTTTAATGTTAGTTTCTGCCTTTTCCACTAGAGAAAAAATTCTTAATGCTTATCAAGAGGCTATAAACAATAAATATCGATTTTTTAGTTTTGGCGACGCCATGTTCATTTATTGATATAATCATTTTATGAAAAAACAACTAAAAGGATTTATGGAATTTATTCAATCTCAAGGAGTTATTGGTTTAGCTATTGGTGTGGTTATGGGAACTTCCATTACCAAACTAGTTACTGCTTTAGTTACCGATATTATCAATCCAGTTGTTGGACTTTTATTGGGGAAAATTGGTGACTTAAGTAAACTTCATTTTCAAATCGGTTCGGCTCAAATTTTGGTTGGTAGTTTTATTAGCAGTTTAATTGATTTTTTAATTATCGCTTTTGTAGTTTATTTCTCTGTCAAAATCCTCAAGATTGATCGCCTCGAAAAGAAACCTGCTAAGAAATAAATTATTTTTTCTTTACTGCTTTCAAAAATGCCAAGAATATTGGATGTGGTTTTAATGGCCTAGAAATATATTCTGGATGAAATTGAGTCGCTACAAAGAATGGGTGATTTTTTAATTCAATTGCTTCAACTAATTTTCCATCAGGTGAAGTTCCCGAAATTATTAATCCCATCTTTTCAAATTGTTCTCGATAATCATTATTAAATTCATATCGATGTCGATGTCTTTCATCAACTAATTCCTTTCCATAAATTTCTGCCAATTTAGTTCCTTTTTGAAGTTTACATGGCCAGTTTCCCAATCGGATAGTTCCACCATATTGGTGTTTTTTTAAGTATTCTTCTTGTTCTGGCATTAAGTGTATCACTGGATGTTTTGTTTTTGGATCAACTTCCACCGAATTTGCTCCATTTAATTTGGCTACATTTCGAGCAAACTCAATTACTGCCATTTGCATTCCGAAACATAAACCTAAGTAGGGAATATTATTTTCTCTAGCCACTTTTATGGCCTCAATAATTCCTTCAGCCCCTCGACTACCCCAACCTTGTGGTGCCACAATTCCTTGGTATTTTTTTAAATCTTCAACTTTAAAATCAGTTGAATCAATTGGTTCAATATTAATTTTTACATCATTGCTGATTGCCGCATGTTTCAATGCTTCCAAAACTGATACATAAACATCTTTATGATTTCCTTTACCGGATTTAACATATTTACCAACCAAACCTATTGTAACTTCTTTTTTTGCCTTTTCCATTTTATCGACCATACTTTTCCATTCTTTTAGATCAGTTACATGGTTTTTTATTTTAAAATATTTTTTAATTTTTTCCATTAACCCCTGTTCTTCCAAAATTAGTGGAACTCGATAAATCGAACTACAATCAGGATCGTCAAAAATAGAATCATCATCTAGAAAACATCTTTTAGCTAATGTTTCTAATCTAGGTTCGTCCATTCCAGTTTCGCTTCTAGTAATTAATATATCAGGCATAATTCCTGTTGCTCTCAATTCCGAAATTGCATGTTGAGTTGGTTTAGTTTTTAATTCACCCACATTTCTTAAATAAGGGACATAAGAAACCATCACATACATTGCTTCTCTTTCTCGACCAACTTCTCGAGCGGCATATAAGAAAGGTAAATTTTCAATATCACCAGTAGTTCCACCAATTTCTACTACTACAAAATCATAACCTTTTTCCAATTCATAAAATCTTCTTTTTATTTCATTTGGAACATCTGGGATAATTTCCACATCTCGACCTTCATATTTAAATGCTCTTTCATTTTCAATTATCGTTTTATAAATTTTACCTGAAGTAATATTGTTTTCTTTTGAAAAATCTTGGTTTAAGAATCTTTCATAATTACCCAAATCTTGATCAATTTCTCCTCCATCAGCTGTCACGAAAGTTTCTCCGTGTTCCATTGGTCTCATAGTCCCAGCATCAATATTCAAGTAAGGATCAATTTTAATATGGTTTACTTTAAAACCAGATGATTTAAGTAACATCCCGATTGATGCCGAGACGATTCCTTTACCTAAACCACTAACAACACCACCACATACAAAAATATATTTCATGATAACAATTTTAAACAAATCAAATTAAAAAAAAAGACCTTTCTTTATTATTCAAAACATGTTTTAATAAAGACGAATACCCACCTAATTTTTCTGTTTACTAGAAATCCATTCTTCCCAGGTCACTCCACCAAAATCTTTTTCTTCAGTTTTTACATATCCTTGCTCTTGCATCAATCTTGTGTGATCAAAACCATGGATTGCTTCACCATAGGGAATTATCTTTATATTGTCTTCTATCGGAACACTTTTTTCAAAAGCATTTATTTTTAAATTTGGATTATAAAAATTAATTGGATCAGCAAAACTGTTCAACATATAAACATTGTCACTTGAAGATAAGCTACTAGCTAAATCTTTCCAATTTTCTCGATGCATTTTAGGATTTATTAAATAAATTCCACTAAAAATCAAAAATCCTATTGTCAAAAATATTTTAATATTTTTTTTGGCTTCCAAAGAAATTATTAAGGATATTATCGGAATTAAATATAAAAATCTAAAATACTGCAACATCGGTGATTTTAGTGAAAAGATAATTCCAAAAACCAAAGGTACAATCAACAAAAATCTTAATAATTTATTTTTAAATAAACTTTTTAAGGTTATTCCAAAAACTACCAATGACCATAATCCACTAGTTACATAATAATTAATTTTTGGCCACCAACTAATCTTGCCGACACTAAATTTCAATGGTATTAAGAGTAGATTTTTTAAATTTACTTTTCCCAAAGCCAAACCCCAATTACTCACTTGCAACAAAGCTTCTTGTGAATATTTTAATTGAGTACTTAAAAGTGGACTTATTCCTAGTAGTGCCAAAATTATTCCCAAAACACTGATTAAAAATAACTTTATCTTTTTATTTATCAATATATACAGAATTTCAGCTCCAATCAAAAATATTGATCCATAAAAAGTCACAAAACTTAAGCCTGTCATAATATTAAATCCTAAAATATTTTTCCAATTTGGTTTTTTTAGCATTTTGACCAAAAAACAAATTGATGCAATCAACCACATGGTTACCAACGAATACATTCTTAGTTCTTGAGAAAAATAAATCAAAAGAGGATTAATTCCAGTCAATATTGCTGCCCATAAACCTGTTTTTTGGTCTTTAATTTCTTTACCAATCTTATAAACCAACCAAATTGTTATTAAAGAAAATAATATTGAGCTAAGTCTCATCACCCAAACTTGATCACCAAAAATTTTTATCCAAATATTTAAAAACCAATAATATAGTGGTGGATGAAAATCATGTATTGAAAATCTGGTTACAATTGAATCTATTGGCAACTTAGCTATATTTACTGAAATTG
>Ga0209340_1001458_pt1 | contig 16841 bp, 11 predicted proteins | sample EPASupsiteSAE323_FD_187266 | JGI IMG/M metagenome (GOLD analysis project Ga0209340, IMG submission 187266) | Bioremediated contaminated groundwater from EPA Superfund site, New Mexico - Sample SAE3-23 (SPAdes) (version 2) | ecosystem: Environmental > Aquatic > Deep subsurface > Groundwater >... | reverse complement strand
TTCAAGAATTCCTTTGCCAAAGATTTATCTTCAACTGCTCCATCAATAAGGGTTTCTGTGTAAGTTTTTATAGATGTGAGAGGGGTTTTTAGCTCGTGAGATACGTTTGCAACAAATTCTTTCCTCATTTCTTCCAGTTTCTGTTGCTCTGTTACATCGTGTATAACTGATATTATACCATTTGTTTTTTTATCCTCACCTTTAAAAGATGCAAAAACGATTCTGTAGTTTTTATTTTTGTATACAATATTATTCTCAAAATTCTTTTGGTATTCAAGATTTATTATATCCTCTTTTGATATGTTCACCCCAACTCTGCTGAATATCAAATCAAAATCGTCCTTTTCAGGTTCAATTTCAAGCATGCCCTGAGCAGCAGGATTTGCATGTATTATTTTTCCTTCGAGATCAAAAGCTATTACTCCATCAGCCATATGAAGAAGTATTGTAACCATTTTACTCTTCTCATTTGAGATTTCGCCTAGAGTATCCTTTAGTTCCACCGACATGTAGTTAAAGGAATCAATGAGTTTTCCAAGTTCATCTCCAGAACTATCTTCCGGGCTATATTCGAAATTACCAGAAGCAATCTTCTCAGTTCTCCCAATAAGGTCAGAAATCGGGCCGGTAATCCCCTGTGCAAGGAGGTATCCAAGTAATATAGAAATCGCAAGTGCAGAAAACACTGAATAAAATATTACGCTTTTAAGTCTGTCCAGAATGTTTTCCAAGCCTTCTTTGTTATATTTAATATAAAGAATATATTTAACCTTGCCATCGATAATTATTGGCTTTGCATAATCAAGCTGGTCTTCGCTTTGACTTATTTTCTCTCCAATTTTACCTGTGATTGCAGAAAGGATGTTGGTACTTTTAGAAATATTCGGGTCTTTTAAATCTGCAGGGTCTGATGCGAATATCATTTTTCCCAAGCTATCAAGAAGATAACCTTTTCTATTTATATTATTTATTACAAATATGTTTTTAAAGGTTTTAAATAATTCATCTCCGTAATTTGGGCTGTCGTCACTGATATTTTTCTCGATATCCTTCTCCGAAAAAGCCTCTACAGATTGTTTCATTTGGGAAATAAATTCATCCTTGTACGCCTTTTCAACCGCAAATAGAAGATAGGTACCTACAACAATCATTATAGATATTACTAGTAGAAAAAATATTGATACCAGTCTCCATCTTAGGCTCTTAAAAAACATCAAGTAACTCCTTTCTGTTGAAAAAAATCAGGGGCGAACGCATGCGTTCCCCCCTACATTAACCTTTTTGTAGGGGCAGACCCGTGTGTCTGCCCTTTTTGACATCAAAACACCTTTAATTTTCATTAAACCTATTAAAGTAATACCCTACTCCTCTTTTCGTAAGAACGTATAATGGCTCGCTTGGATCTTCTTCAACTTTTTCTCTTAATCTACGGACAGTAACATCTACAGTTCGCACATCTCCGTAATACTCATAACCCCAAACCTTCTCAAGAAGTTGTTCCCTGGTAAAGATTTGTCCAGGTTGTGTAGCTAGGAATTTTAGAAGCTCGAACTCTCTTAACGTTAAATCAATAACCTTTTTATTCTTACGCACTTCATATCTCGAACAGTCTATTTCCAATCCATTCTTCATAAGAACGTCACTAGGTGTACTTGCAACATTCTCCGGCATATTCCTGCGAAGGTTGGCTCTAATTCTTGCCATGAGCTCTCTTACACTGAAAGGCTTAGTTATATAATCATCTGCTCCTAGCTCAAGTCCAAGAACCTTATCAACTTCTTCTTCTTTTGCGGTCAGCATAAGAATAGGTGTCGCTATCTTTTCCCTGAGCTTTTTACATACTGAAAATCCATCCATTTTGGGAAGCATTACATCAAGAAGAATTAAATCTGGGTTTTCAGACAATGCCATGTCAAAACCTTCTTCCCCATCATACGCTTCTACTGTTGAATATCCATCCTTCCTCAAGTTGAACTTAAGAATATCAACTATTGGTTTTTCGTCATCAATAATAAGGATTTTTTTATTCATAAATACCACCTCGGTTTTGAGTTTTATATCGTTTGGATAAAATGATTAAAGCTCTATTTAAACAAAATTATATCACTTTAAATTAATTATACAATACGCATTTCCGTTTAATCTAAACATAAAAAATGGATAGCTATCCATTTTTTATGTTTAGATTAAACTTTTATCCGATGACTATCGCTGCTAAGACGTTGGCTTTCTCAAGTAGTCAACCGGCTTTACGTCACTTGGATAACGGCTTCTAACATTCATATGGCACAAACTCTTCCATTTGAATATAAGAATCCTGTTTATTTAATTAGTTTCTTAGGATTAATCGGAGTGCCATTCTTCCTTATTTCGAAATGAAGGTGCGGTCCGGTCGTCCTTCCCGTCATACCAATAAGTGCAATTTTTTGACCTTTATATACTCTCTGCCCTTTTTTGACAAGGATTTTACTGCAATGTCCGTAATATGTAGTATATTTGCCTCCATGATTTATCTTGACAAGCTTCCCATAACCGCTTTCTACTCCAGTAAAAGAAACCGTTCCCCCGTCTGCTGCATATATTGGCTGACCAACCTTTCCTGCTATGTCAATTCCCTCATGCTGCCGCCCCCACCTTGCTCCAAATCTTGATGTTATAAAGCCTAAAATAGGTCTTCTGAAACTACCTGTAGCAATTTTAGCAGGAGCTTTTTTAACTCCAACCTTCTCTTTTTGTGCAATTGGAGCCTTTACCACCTTTTCTGATATTGTATTTTTTTGAACTACGTTTCCGTTTTCCTTTACAACTTCTATCAAGCTTTGTTTTAACCCAGTCTGACCTTTTGAAATAACCTTCCTTGAATCGCTGTAACTTTTTTCATCTTTTTGTTTAATAGTATTGAAAGGTATCTGCTGTTCCAATGTTGTTACTTCTTTCGTCCTAATATTTATTAATGGAATCGGAGTACTAAGCTTGATTTGTTGCCCCTCGCGGATGTTTTCTCCGATATCCGGATTTATTTCCTGAATTTTGCTAACGCTGACACCATTATTTTTTGCAATCAACCATAATGTGTCTCCTTTTTGTACTTTGTAAATCTTACTTCCTTGTTTTCCTGATGACAACATCTTAAACGCTTCATCAAATGTCAGCATTTTTGTATCATTGATACTTTTTTCTTTTATTTGTACATTTTCAATAAATTCTACAACAGTATTATTGTCTTTCTTATATGGTTCTTTCAACTTTTCAAGTAGCTGCTCAGCCATTGTTTTTGTGGGGACAACCATAATCTCTTGACCATTCGCAATAATTGTATATCCCTTTTTTGTGAAGAAGCTTTTGTTTTCAAGGTTGGCCAAAACTTCTGCTGTATTTATCTTTGATGATTTTATAGCTATTGTCGGCTTAAAATCAGCTTTTCCTACGAAAGCCATATCAGCATTTAAATCTTTGTTCATCTTTGTATTCGCTTGGTTTAATAGATCAGCAAACTCATTTTTGCCGTTAAGAACTCCCATATATTTGTCATTTACATAAATGTTATATCTTATGCTTAATCCGCTAAGTATCAGGAGTATGTTTACAACTATAAGTGCAGTTATTATTGCCACCTTAAAAATCTTTGTTCTTGACTTATTAGCTAAAACCCAAGTCTTTGATTTCAAGTATTTTTTATTTGATTTTTGTCCAATTATATTTATGTAAGTTCGGAATTTTGAATTAATACCTTTAAGGCTGAAAACTTTATTGATATTTTTATATTCGTTCTTTAGAACGATAGATTGCTCTCCAACATGCATAACCATATTAGAGTCAGCTCCGTGGTCTTGCTGAGTATTTTTTGGTCTTCGCCCGATACGCAGCTTTTTAACATTCTTTAAATTGTTTTCTGACATCGTATCTTCCTTTCAACAACTTCAAACCCCGCAATATTTTTTCTTCGCCAAGTATACTACTTTTAGATGGAAAATGCAACACAAAGGGGCGAATCCATTGGGTTCGCCCCTCTTTAGTAATTTCTGCCCGATTCCTACCACCGCTAATACTTCACGTCATTTGGATAACGGCTTCTAACATTTAGCGGAAATCTTCTTTTCCTATAAATACAAGCGTCCTTTTATTCTGCTGAGCTTATCACAATAAGTGAAGTTACAAATACTCCTCTGTCATTTTTACCATAAGCTATTACCTTTTGGCCTTCCTCAAGCTGGCTTAGCTTTACATATTCCCCTTCTTCAATATCATTTACTTTAGTATCAGAAGAGTCTACATATATTTGTACAGTTTCGTCACTATCTGTTTCAATAGTTATCAATCCAAGACTAAGGTTGATTAGCGTAATCGTTCCTCTAACTTCAAGGGTTTCAACTTTCTTTTGCGATTTGATTGATACTGCTACATTACTGTCTAGGTCGATTTCAACTTTTGCACCAATTCTCAAATCATAAATTAAACCTGTTTCGCCATCAACCTTTATCTTAACATCTGTAGATAATGGATAAGTAGTAGTCTTTTTCCCATCTTTTATTGTGATTTTCTGGCTTTTACCAATTAATAATTCTTCAATTGTTCCCTCAACAGTCTTTTCTTCGCTTTCAGCCTTAATAGCAGTAACCTTATTGTAACTGAGTGTAAGCGTAACTGCATCTCCAACTTTAACATCATTAAGCGTTGCTGAGGAACCATTTCTGGAAACGCCAACATCGGATAATACTTCATATTCTTTTGATTCATTATCAGTCTTTATTGTTAAATAAACCTCGTCATCTATTGTTAAATCCTCAACTTCTCCAGATACCTTCCTATTGCTATTTTCAACCACAATCTTACCAATTTTATTAGCCGAAGTCAGATATATGGTTCCAAAATCTCCTGCGGCAAGAGCATCAATTGTGGAATTGTCGCTGCTTTTGGTTATCTGTACATAATCATCCACTCCATAGCTCTGAGTATCTGCATCCTCGTCTGTGCTATCTTTTATAGCAATTTTTACTGTAGGGGTAGTTACTACACTAGAGACAATACCCGTTATTGTTTTTGAGAAGGTCCTTGAAGCAGCTTCAACGCTAAGAATTTCAGTTCCTTTTGTTTTAACGGTAACGCTAAAACCTCTTTCCAAACTGTTTAATGTTGACGTTGCAGTATCAATCTTTACAGGTGTTGACGAAAGTAAAGTGAAATTTTTTGAGCTGCTTGAATTTTTTACAGTTATAAGCATTGTTGCTCTACTTATATAATCAACAGTTCCTGTAAAGGTTGCTTCTGTTCCAGCAGAAGTCTGAACCGATGTATTTCCAAGCTTGTTATTTACTCTCAATAGCAAAGATGCGACCTGCGCTCTGGTTATAACATCATTTGGTTTGAACTCATTTTTAGTAACGCCACTCATTATTCCTTCATCATTCATGAGTTCCACATAAGCTTTTGCGTTAGCAGGAATTTGCTGAGAATCGGTGAAAGGAAGAATGACAAAAGTCTTATTCTTAACGTCACTTTCCTTCCCCAAGATTTTGGTAAAAATAATTGCTGCTTCATATCTTTTTGTGTTGAGTTTTGCATTTGCACCTTTTATATATGTATCTATTTCTGTTTTCGAAAATACTTTTCTATTTAAAAGGAAGGAAATTTCCCTCTTTCCGTATATATCATATGAAGAAAGCATGCTTTTATAGGTATCTTGGGCTGTAATAGCTTCTTCTGAGTTTTCAGCCTTGTCCACTCCAAGTACTCTTGAAGCCATTATAAGTGTATCTAATTTTGTTACAGAATTGTCTGGCTTGAAAGTTCCATCAGGATAACCCAGTATTATTTTGTCGGCTACCATTTCCTTGATTCCCTTCTCTGCCCAATGTCCCTTTATGTCTTTGAAACTTGTTTCTGCGTATACCGTAATCTGAAGAAGTAACGCCATGGTTATTAGTGTTGCTGTAAAAATAATTTTCTTAGATGCTGCTCTCATTAAAATCCTCCTTTTCATGATTTAATCATTTTTTATCTTTTGTGATGTACACTTTTACTGTTTAAACTTAGAACCTATCATCTTTATTATTATAATACTATCCATTATGCAAATGTTCAATATATACATATGTTTTATTGGAACTATTTTTCTAATACCAGTTTGCATTTAAGACATGAGGTTTTTAAGTGAGAAAAAATTCAGAGCACAAGGCGGAAGGAAATGCAGATACTTTGTATATCTAATCCGACGACGACACAGTGATATGGATTTTTAGCCAATTAAAAGTCCGTGGATTGCACGCAAATTGGTATACTCCACTTTTCCCCTATAGGCCCCTCTCAATAGAAGTAACCATCTCGTTACCTTTCTTTACAACTATTACCTGTGGACATCTTAAAAGGACTGATATAGAATAACCAACGTTGGTTAACATAAGGTATGCTTTATGGTCTACCTTAGTAAATTTTAACTATTCTCTAAACATCTATTACCGCCATTTTAAGGTTATTTTACAATTAGTTTAAAGCACTAGTAAAACATTTCAAGTAGACGTATTATGTTAACTAGGAAAAAGTTTTGAGAGGGGGTGAATATCGGTTGCGTTTTGAAGCCACACGAATGAAAAAGCTTTTTGAAAAGAGTATTAGAGATACGAAAATAACAAAAAACAAGGAGGATTCACTTATGAAGAGTTTTAGAAAAGCGTTATCATTAATAGTCGCAGTTGCAATGACATTAACATTAATGATACCTGTATTCGCAGCAACTCCTACAGACGTAGTAGGAACAAGCTACGAAGATTCAGTAGGAAAACTCGTAACTCTTGGTATAATCAAAGGTTATGAAGATGGAAGTTTTAAGCCCGACCAGAATATAACAAGGGCTGAGTTTTCAAAAATCGCCTGCTACCTTATAGGTGTACAGGCAGCCGCAGACCTTGCAAAAGGTTCAACAAAATTTTCAGATGTTAAAGCAGATCACTGGGCATCAGGTTACATTAATGTAGCCGCTGAAAAAGGAATGTTAAAAGGTTACCCAGACAAATCATTCAAACCAGAAGCAAACGTAACCTATGCTGAAGCCATCACAATCCTTGTAAGAGCAATTGGAATGGGCGACTTCGTAGAAAAACAGGGTGGAACATGGCCTGCAAACTACCTTGAAAAAGCAGCATCTGCTGGAATAACAAAAGATGTTACAGGTTTCTCAGGTAACACAGCAGCAATAAGAGGTGTAATCGGACAGTTAAGCTGGAATGCTCTTGAAGCTGAAAAATGGGGAGCAAAAGAATATACTTCAACAGGAATCACTTATGGACCAATAGGAAAGACTCTACTTCAAGAACAATATTCTGATTATGTTTATAAAAACAGCGATGACCAATATGTTACAAAATCCTTTAAAGATGTAAAAGTAATTGGAACACAAGCAGGGGGAGCACTGAATGCAGACCAGATTAAAATAGAAACAGAAAGTCATAGTGATTTAGCAGACATGCTTGATGTAACTGCTGGTGATGATGTAACTGTTGATGTTACAGCAACAGGCGTAAACTTGTCATCATTATACGGATTGAAGGTTGACCTTCTCTTTGGTAAAGATAACAAGGTTGCAAATATAAAAATTTCAAGTTCTACTTCAGATGTTGTAACAGGATATATTGATGATTATATTACTGCTGAGCAGAAGATTGAAGTAAAAGCTACAAAAGATGCAACAGAAACAAAGAAATATGGATTTACTTCAGACGCAGTAGTTTTCGTTGATACTCAGGCTGTAGCTGATCTTGATACTTTCTTTGATACAGTAGCACCTGAACTTGAGAACTCAACAGCAAAAATAACTGCTATTCTAAAGAGTGGAAGCATTGAAACTCTAAAAATAACTTCATGTGACGAACTATCAACTGTAGCTGGTATAACTGATATGAAACAGTTCGTTGTTAAAGAAATTACTTCTAAAAATGAAGTTAAGAACGTAGCAGAAAATTCAGAAACAATCTTTGATCTTGACGACCTATCAGATGCTGATGCTTATATTATAACTAAAAATGGAGCTCCTGCTGGAAAAGAAGATATCAAGGCAGGCAACGCAGTAACTTATGTTGAAAGAGCAAATATAACTTATATAATAGTATCAGATGCAACAGTAACAGGTAAGATAACAAAGAACTCAAGTGATGACAATGCAGCAAATGCAGAATCCAGAAGAACACTAACAATAGACGGCAAGTCATACGAAATGGCATTTGATGGTTCTGCAGCAATGTCGAAGAAAAACAGCACAGATGAAGAAGACGTAGTTGACGCTATTGACGACATGTCCGACTTCTATGGAAAAGACGCAACACTTACACTTAATGCACTTGGAGATATCGTGTTTGTAAACGGAAGCATCACAGCTAGCAGTGCTAACATGCAGGTTGGTGTTGTAAGCAGAGCAGCTACTGTATCCGGAGAAGACTACAACATTAAGATTCTAGGACAGGATGGCATAGCTAAGTCCTATACTCTTAAGAGTGGTGATATCAGGGTTGCAGGCAGTGGAGACTTAGAAAGCGATGCAAACTATACAGAAGAAGATCTTGATGCATATGTTGATGCTACAGGCATTGAAGCTGGAGAACCAGTAATGTTCGAAGTATCAGCTGACAATAAAATTAATGCAGAAGACTTCTATGTACTAAACCCAAGTAATAATGTATTCTATGGCGACCTATATATTAATGCTGTAGATGGTACTATCACTAAGATAGTTGATTCAACAAAGAAAATTACAGCCGATGGAGACATCTATCTTGCAAAATCATCAACAACATTCCTAAATGCTGATACTGACAATCTTGAAATGGTTGAAAATTGGGATAGCGTTGTAAGTGATGATTATGCAGGTGCAGGCGACGATGCTAACAGCATACTTGATGAATCAGATCCATTGTTGTTTGTTTGTGATGAAGATAACGTTCTTAAATCAGTAATACTAAGTGCAGACGATGCAACTTATCTCTCATCTGATGACATCTACGGAATATACGTTGATGACGAAACAAATAATGACGATACACTTATTAACCTTCTTGTTGACGGAGTAGCTAAGCAGTATACTGTTGCTGGAGATATCTATGATGATGTTGCTGTTGAAAAGGGCGACCTTATGATATTCAGTCTCAGTGACGGAGAATACAGTGATGACACTATGGCAATAAATGTTTCAACAATTCAAGATTTTGTAGATGAAGATGCAGCAGATGCAGATTACTACAATATTGATAATTGGGACAGCACAGATAAGATAATCACATTTGATACAGCATGTGTAAGAGCAAGCGGAGATTCAGAAGATATCGTAACTCTTGCAGATGACGTAGTAGTATATGATTGCACAGGAACAACACCTGTACTTGGCTCATTATCAGACATCGATGCCGGAGCATATGTAACAGTTGAAGATTATGATGCTGATGATGACACTTATGGAATAGTAGTAATAGTTGACTAACACAATCCTTGAAAGAGCGCACAATGTGCGCTCTTTTTTTGTCTTGTTTTAATTCCTTGTAAGGGCCGACCCTTTTTGTCTGCCCTTTTCTTTTGTTTTTGTGTAGGCGCCAACCCAACCTGCTTTGTTAGCGTCTTTGAAGATTTCTCCTCAAAAGCGAAACCCAGGTTTCGCTTTTGGAATCACTTCCTGCCCCCTGAATCCTCCCCCAAAGAGTTTCTAAGATTTTATTTCCTCACTCTCGCTGTCGGTTTGAACCAGCATCCATTCTGGTCAAACCTAAAATTTGCATCCTGCAAATTTTTCAGCTTTACTCCTCCATAAAATCAAGAAGCTCTAATGTATCAGATTCAAAGGGGGATTTACTAAAGTATTTCTCCGTAAAATTAATACACTTCGTTTCCCCCAAATTCTTCGAAGCCTTTCCCTAAATATGGCTCCCTTTTCGCATGAACCTTAGAACCTCTTTGATGAAGTTGAAACCTGAAGCTGGAAAAATTACACGGATGTAATTTTTAGGGTTCAGCGGCACGGATGCCGCTTGGAACCGACAGCGGAAAGGTAAAACAAAGCATTAGAGGTCCTTGGTGAGGAAGAAGGGAACAAGCAGAAGGGATTCAAAGGGGTACGAAGGGTGCCCCTTTGAAAGTCAGCTTTAGAACCTCTTTAATAAAACTTTTTGGATAATCGAGCGGAACGCCTAGGACTTTCTCTTGAATTGACATCTCCAAATATACTTATGACCATACCTTGCACCATATATAAGCACAAAAAAAGAGGAACATTTTTTGTTCCCCTTTTTATTCACAATTTAATATGCCGTTGCAGAACCCGTCTCCAAATCTCCGATTGTATATGCCGCAGTAAATCTCTTGTTTGCAATAATATTGTCATGCAGCGCCTTATCCAAATCATTCTGCGCTTTTTCATATGCAAGATTACTTGCCATAAGCTCAACCAATGATATCATGCCATTTGCGTATTTTATTTTATCAATCCTGTTTGTTTCTGTGACATTATTAAAATTCTCAAGCGTATCATAATATGTCTTTTCCGAAGTTAACAAAGCTTCATATACTTTTTGGACATTAAATTTAATATCATTTATTGTGTTTTCACAATCCACTTTTTCATTACTATAGTCTTCTTTAGCCTCAAAGTAAGTCTCACTGTTTATTGAGTTCTTTTCATATTCATAAACAAGAGTGTCAATTTCTTTTCCCCTCAAGGTATGAATAGCCGCTAATGCATCTTTTCTACTCTCAAGCGCCTTTTTCTTTAACTCTTCAAGGTTTACTTCCCCAACAGGCTTAAATTCAACTTTATCAAGTATTATCTTTAGGTCAGTATTTCTGTCCATACCAAGTAGTGCGTTAAGCGAATTCTGTTTTATAGCCAGTGCATCATTTAATAGCTTTATTGTCGAATCCATCTGACTAACTGCAGCTTTCGCTTTGCTAACCTGAAGGTCTGTAACCATGCTTAATTTGAGCATTATCTGTGTAATCACAAGGTCTTTTTGTAATTTAATATTTGTATTTTTGTAGTATTCAATCTCCTTTTGCGATTTACTAATATCATAAGCCAGTTTTTCTATTCCGTAATATATTAGCTTTTCTGCATACTCTTTCGCCTTTGCAAAATCGTCATATGTATTCTTAGCATCTTCAAGTGCATAGCCTTTATAGATGGAATATTCATCTCCATTAGTGCTTGCATAAATACCTGAAGTAGGTGTAGAACCACCCAAAGCAGATAATATCGAAGCTAAGTCTAATGTCGAATCCAAATCTATAGTAACTTTGCTTTTATTCTGTGCATTTCTAGTTTCGTTTTTAACATCCTCATATGTATCAAGATAATCGACATATGCTTTGTTTAAATCTCTTATAGTACTATTATGCTCTTCAGCATACTTTATTGCATCTTGAATTGTCATTTCGACCACAATCGGTTTCGTTGCCTCAGTCTTTTGAAGCTCCTGCGCAAAAACTGCTGTGTTCCATATACTTAGCATAAATACCGTTGAAACCAACAAGCTAATTATTCTCTTTCTCATAATCATTCCTCCAAAGTCTTCGCTTAATATTACTTTAACGTACTAACATTTCGTATGCGAACTATTCTTATTATAATGCATATTTGATAATTTTTCAATAAAAAAAGAACGGATATTTTCCCGCCCTTTGAGCTTTATGTCCCAGAAAATACTGTGTTTGATGACCCCATCTCTATCTCTCCCTCACATCAAGGGCAAAGTATATTATTCATCTCTTTAATAAACTCATTAATTAATTTTATGTATTTTTGCTTTATATCATTGAATATTTTTTGAGCAGTATCTTTATCATATATATGTGATGTTAAATTTCTACTTATAAGCATTTCAATCCATTCATCTCCATTTTCAATCAAATTGATTTTAAAAGCTTCCTTGATACAATCCCTAGGCCCATTTGCGCTTTGATTTATCCCCTGATACTCCAAATAGTCCTTCATAACCTTCCACGCGAGTTCAAAGGTAAATTCAAATCTTTGAATTACCGCATCTATTACTATATCATCCAGCAAAGGCTTGTTTACTGCTTCTTCAAGTCTTTGAAAAGCATTTTTTAAATCTTCATACTTAAGATAAACTCTTTCCTTTTTCATAAATAGCAACTCCATCCTTTTCAATATTCATTTTTAATTTTGGGTTGTTAATCTCCTCGTAGAATAGAATATCAAAACTAAATCCAGTGTATAGATTTTCTATTTCATCTTTGATTTTATATTTATCGTTTAAAATGCTCCCATTAAAAATACAGATATCAATATCCGAATTATTTCTAGGACATCCTTGTGCTCTCGAACCAAAAACTACTACTTTTTCTATCTCAAAATATTTTCTAAAAATATTTATTAGCTCCTGCATCAATTCTTTTTTTATTTTAAGCTTTTCATATGCTTTCATAATCTCAATCCCTAAACATTACTCATTTTTTTAATCTTTAGGGTGATTATACCATTTATTTATACGGTTTTCCAGTAGCAAATAACCACTCCAGCTTACCCCTACAATAATTTTTCAATAAAAAAGGGCGGAGATTTTTCCGCCCTTTGGATAGCCTAATGTTTTATTGTTTTATGAGTTTTTCAGCTTTGCTCATAAGTATTGTGCTGATTCTTTCTTTGACCTTTTCAGTTGCATCATATTCATCGTGCTTGATTAAACCATCCATTGGATTTGCACGAGCACTAAAGTCTTTTCCACCATAACTGCATTCAAATACTACAGCTGAATCTTCTTGTTTGTAGTTTTTTATCATAAGCTCCATAATCCGCACCTCCCGTTTACAGTATTATATCACGTAGTATGAAAATTTTAAAGGGAAAAGCGCAAAAAAAGAGCGCACATTGTGCGCTCTTTTTGTTAAGTGGTTTATTCTTCAGCTATTACTACTACTCCGTATACGTCATCATCTTCGTCATAATCTGCAACCTGGACATACAATCCAGCTTTCAGGTCTGACAATGAACCAACCTTAGGAGTTGAACCTGTGCAGTCATAAACTACTACGTCATCTGCAAGGGTTACCATGTCTTCACTATCTCCGCTTTCTCTTACGTCAGCATCTTCGAAAGTGATTACTTTGTCTTCACTAGCCCATTTGTCAATCTTGTAAACATCAGCATTTACGCTGTCAGCATCAACATAATCTTGAATGTCGGATACGTCAACTGACAATGTATCATCGCTGTATTCACCATCACCATTTAATGCGAATATAACCAAGTCGCCTTCTTCAATATCGGCATCAACTGCACCATCAATAACATATTGCTTAGCTGTGCTGTTTCCGTCAACAAGCATGTTAACTAGGTCATCTTCATCATCTGATTCTTCATCAAGGTATATTCCGTATACATCATCAGATGATAGGTAATCAGCTTCATCAATGCTTATGATGATTGAATCAAGTACGTTATCTTCATCAGCTACGAATATTAACAATGCTGTATCAGGAGCTGCACCACCACCAGCAACACTATCATCGATTATGGTGTTTGCATCATCACCTGCTGCATCAAAGTCATCGCTTACGATGCTGTCCCAATTGTCAACCAATTCAATGCTGTCTGTGTCAGCATTAAGAATTGTGGTTGCTGAGGAAGCACGGTAGGTTCCATCAGAATCAAGAGCTCCAGCATTATCAATTGTAATCTTCTTTGTTGAATCAACTACCTTTGTAAGGTCGCCTGTTACAGCACTTACATAAAGGTCACCATAGTTGTAATCTGTAGTTGTATTCAGTACATAGAAGTCGGATGCATCAATCTTGTTGTCTGAAGATACTTCAAACATTACAACATTGCCTTTAACAAGAGTTACACCCTCATCAAAGTAATCATCCATATCTTCTTCAGTGTAATTATCCTCGTCCTCTAGATCCAATGGTGTTGCTGGGTCTGCACTGGTATCAGCAACTTTTATGTCTCCACTCTTAAGAGTGTAAGATTTTGCTGTTCCGTCCTGACCAAGAATCTTAATTGAGTAGTCATCACTGCTTATAGTTGTATCTCTTGTCAATATACCAATCTGCATGTCAGCACTTGAAGCAGTAACTTTTCCGTTTACGAATACTACATCGCCTACGCCATTAAGTGTAAGTGTAGCTTCTTCGCCGTAGAAATCGGACATACCATCAATAGCATTTTTTACATCTTCTTCGTCTGTACTGCCATTCTTTGTCATTGCAGCAGAACCGTCAAATGCCATGTTGTATGCTTTGCTGTCTACTGTGAGGGTTCTTCTTTCTTCTGCATTTGCAGCAGCATCATCTGCTGAATTCTTTGCAATCTTACCTGTTACTGTTGCATCAGAAACGATAAGATAATCAAAACCATCTTTTTCAACATAAGTTATTGCGTTTCCAACTTTGATATCTGACTTTGTTATAGCCTTTCCAGTTTCATCAACTATAGCATAGTTGTCTGTATCTGAAAGGTCATCCAAGTCAATTATCTCTGCAGGACTCTCTGCAATACTTTTAACAACATTCTTTGATGTTATTTCGCCAACTACTGCCTGAGTTACATCGTCAATATCAACTGCATCAGCAGGAACAACATCATTAGCATCTGCGTCAACTCTCATGCCAGCAAAATCAGCATCAAGAGTAAAGTCATCGCAAACTGTTATTCTAAGAGTTTTAATATCTCCGCCGTCAAGTATAGCTGTATACTTTGCTGTTGAATCTTCTATTACTGGCATTACTTCGTCAAAGAAGTCTTCAGCGCTTGTAGCAACCAAAGCAGTATCTAAATATACTTCAACGTCATCAGTCAAACCGTAATCCTTTGTATCTGTAGCGTCATAAGAAGCTTTTACTGTTATTTCTTCATCAGCTTCTGTATAGTCATCAATATAACCTGCTGTAAGATCCTTAGCTTTTGTAGCTATAACAAGGCTCTTAATTTCGTTGTCTTTTCCAAGGAATATATTGACTTTCAATCCATCAAGAGATGTTGTGTCAATTCCTTCAGCAACATCAATGTCTGCTGTATCGCCAGCAGCATCAAGAAGGTCTGCCAGTTCATCCTGGTCTTCTACGTTGATTGTTAGTTCATCTGCATCAATATCTTCGTCGGTTACATATGTTGCAAGAACCTCTACGTTGGTGAAGCATTTGATTTCGTATACATCATTGTCATTCAGGTAAACGTAATCTTTGTAAAGTTCCTGCATTAATGATTTGTCCATGGCACCATATGTTATTCCATCTGTTGTGTATTCTTTTGGTCCCCATTTTTCTGCTCCGAGAGTATTCCATGCAAGTTGAGCAACTACGCCTCTTATTGCATTACCAGCTCCGGAAAGTCCTGCTACATCAGCTGTGATTCCAGCTGTTGAACCAGCTGCTAAATAGTTTGCTGGCCATGTGCCACCCTGTTTTTGTACAAATGTTCCCATTCCGATTGCTCTTACAAGTACAGTAATAGCTTCAGCATAGGTTATGTTTGCACCAGGCTTGAATGTTCCATCAGGATAACCGCTGAACAAACCAGCTTGAGCGGAAACATTAATGTATCCTGCTGCCCATGCATAATCTGATGTTACATCCTTGAATTTTGTTTGTGTTCCTGCGAGAGTTGCAGAATCTTGCATTTTCAGCATACTGCATACAACCCTTGCAAATTCTGCTCTTGTAATACTGTCATTTGGTCTGTAATTTCCAGTTGATGAATCACCGGAAACAATTCCAAGAGCTGCTAGATTTCCAACTGCGGATTCATAGTCTGTTCCAGCTACGTCAGCAGGTGTAGCTGCCAATACAGGAGCTATTGTGCTGAGAACCATAGTAAGAACTACTAAGAATGCCAATGATTTTCTCATACTTTTCATACCGTAAAATCCTCCTTTTGAATATTGTTTTTTTTGAAAGAAAGGCTAATTATAAGTGAAAAAATATCCGTTAGGTTACGCCTTTCTTTCTTTTTATAGAAAATAACCTAACTTCGCTTGTTATATAATCAGGGGTTGGTAGAGATTACCTATCCTGACTCAAGTTAAATTATACCATTGGGTTTTTTTAGCGTCAATGGAGTATTATACATGTAATAAAAATGTAAAAATCAACTAATATTACTGATATATTCCGCTTTTGAAACCCTTGGTAATTAATGTTTTCAGTTTTTTGTGATTTTTTTGTAACATTTTGTATAATATTATGTAATATTTTGCCTGTGTTTTAAAGCTGCTTTTATGAAATCCCTGAACAATGGATGCGCTCTGTTTGGTCTGGATTTGAATTCCGGATGGAATTGAACCCCGACAAACCAAGGATGGTTTGGAAGCTCCACAGCCTCAACCAGTCTATTATCTGGAGAAATTCCTCCGATAACCAGTCCCTTTTCAAGAAATTCGTCTCTGAATGTATTGTTACATTCATAGCGGTGCCTATGTCTTTCATATATAAGCTCTTCTCCATAAATCTCAGAAAGTTTTGTGTTGCTCACAACCTTGCAAGGATATATCCCAAGTCTCATTGTTCCGCCCATTTCATCAATATCTCTCTGCTCAGGCATAATATCAATAACCGGATATGCCGAGTGAATATTGAATTCCGAGCTATGAGCATTGGGATAATTCAATACGTTTCTAGCATATTCAACTACTGCCATTTGCATTCCAAGACAAATTCCGAAGAAAGGAACGTTGTTTTCTCTTGCATATCTAACTGCTAGAATTTTACCTTCAATTCCTCTGTCGCCAAATCCTCCGGGAACAAGAATTCCATCTGCACTTTTTAATTCCGCCCAAGTTTTTTCATCGTTTTCTTCCAGTTTTTCGGAGTTTATCCAAAGAACTTCCAGTTTGCGCTCGTGGTGGAAGCAT